>OLRT01000194.1_pt1 | contig 48878 bp, 49 predicted proteins | sample 1672021 | NCBI WGS metagenome assembly OLRT01 (sample SAMEA3136637, study PRJEB25190) | human gut metagenome | reverse complement strand
TACCTACAGTAGAAGCTAACTCTTTAATGAATTGAGTCTTACCAATGTTACGCTTGCCAGGATGGCAAGCATTGAACTGAATCAAAGAATTGATGATGAATTCATAATGAGAAAAATTAAGGTGTTTATTTTTTGCTTTTTGTGATATATTAATGCTGTTCATAGAAATCTCCTTATAAAGTGTGGTAACTATATAATACGATTTCTATGGACTTTTTTTTACAAAAATTGAGAATAGGGGCCTGCGGCCACGCGAATTGGGATAAAGGGGCATGCCCCTTTATCCCAATTCCTTAATTCCAGTTTCATTTTACAATTGAGGATTTTAAATTTCTTTAAAAAAAGTTAAATTTTCTCTTTACAAACTATCAGCACTTGTATATAATCTTACTTGTCTCTTACGAGAGATATGGCGGTTGTGGTGAAGCGGTTAACACACCGGATTGTGGCTCCGGCATTTCGTGGGTTCGATCCCCATCAGCCGCCCCATTTGAAAATAACTCTGGTTTACCAGAGTTTTTATTTTATTTAAATAAAGGAACTGTATTTTCATATAGTTCCTTTTTTAATATAATGTAGCCAGGAGGCGGTTACATGAATATAGAAAGCTTAAAAGCATCAAAGAAAACAGATCAGCTCTTTTTGGTTTGTGTCGATCATTATGATACAAGTCATGCGACATTCTATTATTATAAGAAAGAAGAAAAATGGAGGCTTGTCTTACAAACGCCAGCACTTATTGGACAAAGAGGCATGGGTGAAGGAAAAGAAGGCGCAAGACAAACACCTATAGGTGAATATACTTTTGGGAAACTCATGGGTATTGCGCCAGATCCTGGCACAAAGATGGATTATCATCAGATTACTGAAGATGATTATTGGTGTGGTGAACAGTATTATAATGAGTTTGTGGATGAAAAGACTAGGGACCATTCTCATTGTACAAAAGAGAATGATGAACACTTGATAGATTATACTAAACCTTATGAATATACAGCCTTCTTTAACTATAATAAGGAATGTATTAAAGGAAAGGGAAGTGCTTATTTCTTTCACTGTTTTGGCACTCATGACTATACAATGGGATGCGTTGCCTTACATCATGATATTGTGAAATATCTCTTTACTATTATTGATGAAAAGACGATTATGATCATCGATTCTTATGATAATTTGTATAAATATTAGTTAGTGTCACTATGATAATTTTGTGTTATACTTTCAATAAGTTCAGACTATGAACAAGAAAGGTGTAAAAGAAAATGTTGAAATTCTTGAAAATGGAAGGTATCGGGAATGATTATGTTTACTTTGATGGAATCAATCAGAATGTTCCAACAGATGAAACATTTATCAAGAAGGTATCTAATCGTCATATAGGTATTGGCAGTGATGGTGTCATTATCATCTTACCAAGTGAAACATGTGATTTCAGAATGCGTATGTTCAACCTTGATGGTAGTGAAGGAAAGATGTGTGGAAATGGAATCCGCTGCTTTTCTAAATTTGTGTATGATCAAGGCTTAACTGATAAGACAACATTGAAGATTGAAACACTTGCAGGAATAAGAACTTGTGAATTGAATGTAGAAGATGGAAAGGTAACAAGTGTCTGTGTAGATATGGGTGAACCAATTACTCTATGTTCTGATATTCCAGTGAATTATTCTAAGGTAGAGATGGTGAATGCGCCTATTGAAATAGATGGAAATACATATTATTGTACAGCTGTTTCTATGGGTAATCCGCATGTCATCCAGTATGTAGATACACTTGATTTTGATATCGAAGCAATTGGTCCTAAGTTTGAGCATGCTTCTTTATTCCCTGAATCAGTCAATACAGAATTTGTAAAGGTTGTTGATAGACAACATCTAAAGATGCGTGTATGGGAAAGAGGCAGTGGTGAAACAATGGCTTGTGGTACAGGTGCATGTGCTGTGATGTATGCAAGTTATCTTAACAACAAGTGTGATGAGAAAGTGGATGTAGAATTGTTAGGGGGTCATTTACAGATTGAACTCCGTGATAAGAAGATATTTATGACAGGTCCTGCAAGGACTACTTTTGAAGGTACATTAAAGGAGGAAAATTATGCTTAAAACTGCAGAAGAAATTATCCAGTATATTGGAAATGCGAAAAAACAGACACCAGTCAAGGTATATATCAATGGTCATGATTTACCTAAGGCTGAAGGATTCAAGATGTTTGGTACAGAAGATTCTAAAATCTGTATTGGGGACCTTGACGCAATCCGTACTTATTTAGAAGAAAACAAAGATAAGATCACTGATACTTATATGGAACAGGATCGTCGTAATAGTGCGATTCCTATGATTGATATGACAAATATCAACGCTCGTATTGAACCAGGCTGCTTTATCCGTGAACATGTCACTATTGGAGATAATGCAGTTATCATGATGGGTGCAGTTATCAATATTGGTGCTAAGATTGGTGAAGGTTCTATGATTGATATGGGTGCAGTACTAGGAGGACGTGCTGAAGTTGGTAAACATTGTCACGTTGGTGCAGGTGCAGTGCTTGCAGGTGTTATTGAACCCCCTTCAGCAAACCCAGTTGTCTTAGAAGATGACGTATTAATTGGTGCCAATGCGGTTGTTATTGAAGGTGTAAGAATTGGTAAGGGTGCTGTCGTAGGTGCAGGTTCTATCGTTACTAGGGATGTACCAGCAGGTGCAGTAGTAGTTGGTAACCCAGCTCGTATTGTGAAAGAAGAAAAAGACGACCAGACAAGAGATAAGACTCAGTTAATGGATGATTTAAGAAAGATTTAATCATGGATGATTTAAAGAGATGGCGCAGGGATCTACATCAGATTCCTGAGCTAGGATTAGAAGAGACACAAACAACAGCTTACCTAAAAGCAGAACTGGAAAAGATGGGGTATCAGCCACAGCCATTATTAGAAACAGGACTTTATGTCTTTATTGATCATGGCTATGGTAAATCAGTGGCTTTTAGAACAGATATTGATGGCTTACCTGTCAATGAAGAAACAGGTGTAGATTTTGCCTCTACCCATAAAGGAATCATGCATGCTTGTGGACATGATGGCCATATGACTGCACTTCTAGGCTTTGCGAAGGCTTTAAAAGAGAATAAAGAACCTATTCTTTATGATATTCTTTTAATCTTCCAGCCTGCTGAAGAATCTCCTGGTGGGGCACGCATTGTCTGTGAAAAAGGTTTATTAAAACAGTTTAATGTAGAATCTATTTTTGGTATTCACCTGATGCCTTTATTAGATGAAGGTGTGATTGCTTCTAAACCAGGTGGTTTAATGGCTGAATGTGGTGAATTAGATGTAAAAGTAATAGGAAGAGGGGCTCATGCAGGTTTACCTCATGAAGGTGTAGATTCTTTACTTATTGCTTGTTCTTTAATTAATGAATACCAGCATATTTTGACAAGAATGAAGACACCATTCCATCCAGCTATTATGAATATTGGAGAAATTCATGGTGGTACAGCACGTAATAGTGTGGCCAAGGAAACAGAATTCCATGGCACAGTACGTTGTTATAGTGATGAAATGTTTGCCCATCTCACAGATTCTATAGGACGTATTAATAAAGGCTTTGAAGAAGCCTATGGATGTCGAATTGAGTGGAGCTGTCCACCATTCTATCCAGCTGTCATCAATGATAAAAAGCTATTTAACTATGTCTCATCAATTACTTCATTAAAAGAATTAGATGAGCCACTCATGCTTGCTGAGGATTTCTCTTTCTATCAGAAAGAGGTAAAAGGTCTATTTATCTTTGTCGGTACTAAAACAAAGGAATTCCAAAGTGGACTCCATACAGGTACATTCAATTTTAATGAATCTGTATTACAGTCTGTTGTGGATATGTATATGAAAATCATTTTGAATTATCAGGAGGAACAGTAATGGGGTATTATGAAGAAGGAGAACAGTATTTTCTTCATGCTTATGGTAGATATGATACTGTTTTAGATCATGGAGAAGGTGTATATCTCTATGATACAGAAGGTAATAAATACTTAGATTTCTATAGTGGTATTGGTGTCAATTCACTTGGTTATGGTTATCCTGCTTATATAGAAGCAGTAGAAAAACAGTTAAAGACATTAACTCATGTGTCTAACTATTTCTATACTGTTCCTGCCATTGAAGCAGCTAAGAAAGTAGTAGAAGCAACTCGTCTTTCAAAGGTATTCTTCTGTAACTCAGGTGCAGAAGCAACTGAAGGGGCATTAAAGCTTGCACGTAAATATTACTTCTTAAAACACCATAAGGCTGATAGTGAAGTCATCGCATTCCATCAGTCATTCCATGGACGTACTACAGGTTCTGTTAAGTTAACTGGTAATGCACATTATCAGCAGGCATTTGGTCCATTAATGGAAGGTGTAAAATATGCCACTTTAAATGATTTGGAAAGCGTTAAAGCCTTACTTACTGATCGTACAGGCGCTATTATTGTAGAACCAGTACAGGGTGAAGGTGGTGTCAATCCTTGCACAAAAGAATTCTTACAGGGATTAAGACAAATCTGTGATGAAAAAGATATCTGTCTTATTCTTGATGAAGTACAGTGTGGTATGGGAAGAACAGGAACAATCATGACTTATTTCCAGTATGATATCTTACCTGATATTGTATGTCTTGCGAAAGGTATTGGCTGTGGTGTGCCAGTAGGCGCATTTGTAGCTAATGCAAAGTTTGCGAAGGCAATGGAACCAGGAGACCATGGAAGTACTTATGGAGGTAATCCATTAGTGACTGCTGCTGTCTCTACTGTATTTGATATCTTAAAGAAGGATTCAATTGTAGAAAACTGTAAAGAAGTATCTGAATATCTTTTAGAAGAATTAGATAAAGTAGTCAAAGACTATGATTGTGTAGTAGGTCATAGAGGTTTAGGATTAATGCAGGGAATTGTATTAAATGTCCCAGCTAAGAAATATGTCCAGGCATTACTTGATGAAGGTGTTATTGTAGTAACTGCTGGTGAAAAAGTAATTCGTTTATTACCACCTCTAGTGATCACAAAAGGACATGTTGATGAATTTATTACTAAACTTAGAAAAGTTTTAGGATAAAATATTAAGAAATCTCTCACTTATGAAGGAATAAATAAGTGGGAGGTTTTTTTTATATGCGTAAATATCCTATATATCTTCAGGATGATGAAGTATCCTGTGGCGTTTATTGTATCAAGATGATTTTAAAATATTATGATATTGAAGAAGACACACTCAATATTAAAAGAAAAGCACGTATGGATCATACTGGAACGACTATTAAAGGTTTAGTAGAAACATTGAAATCCTATGCGATAGAAGCAAAAGCCTATCATGCTTCTTTAAAAGACATAGAAGAACATATCACCTTACCTTGTATCTTACATACAATAGAAGATGGTATAGGTCATTTTGTAGTACTCTATGAAATCAAGGGAGATACGTATATTATTGGTGATCCAGCCCATGGTATTGTGGTCTATGATCAAGAAGAATTGACATCAATTTATACAGAGAATGTTGTATCTATTACACATATTGGGCGCTATTTTGAATATGAGAATAAGACATTTAAACAGTTCTTAAAAGAAATCAAGAAACTCTATCATAAAGATATTAGAAAACTAGGAAGCTATACATTCTTTATCACATTATTCTCTTATGTGTTATCACTTATCTATGCATCACTCATTGATTATATGAAGGTTAAAACACCCATTGTGGTATTAATGATTGTATCAGGTGCATATTTTATTATCGGCTTAATAAAGATTGGAATAGAAAAGACAAAAGAGAAGAAAAGTATCCTTCTCACACGTGCTTTTGATAAAGAGTTTGTCTATACAAGTATTAGTCAAGTTATGGATCATAAAGGAGATACAGGAACACTCCATCCACAAATCATGGACTTATATCAGTTAAGTGAGTTTTGTATTGCCTATTTTAGTATCTTCTATGTAGATCTTGTTTCTATTGTATTAGAACTACTTGGTTTATTACTTATTTCTACGCAATTATCATTAGTACTTATTATTGTGTTAGTTATTTTAGGAATCTTTGTTTATTTTAAGAGTAAACATTTTATAGAACTCTATAAAGACTATATCGCTGCTCATATTGAATCAGAACATGCACTCATTGATTATTTAGATCAAAGAGAAATAGGAAAGAGATATTATGGAAAACATCAATGGCTTAAAAGATATGAACATTACTATGAGAATGAAGCCAATCATAAACAGGATCAGGAAGAATTCTCATTAACACTCTCTACTGGTATGCATATGATCCAAATACTTGGAGAAGCACTTATATTATTTGTAGGATTGTTCCTCTATCATAATAAGAGTATCAGCATGGGTGAATTGATTCTATTCTATATGGTTTATAATATGATTCTTATTCCCCTTATTCATCTCTGTACTACTTTAGTAGAATATTCTCAAAGTACAGTACTTTATGAGAAATATAAGGAACTTACAACACCATTCGTACAAGGTAAGTTATTGATAGAAGAACCAATTCATACTATTTATATGAATAATGTAAGTTATGCTTATGGCTTCCATGAACCTGTTTTAAATCATCTTGATTTAGAAATTAATCATTCATTCTTTATATTTGGAGATAATGGTTCAGGTAAATCTACATTAGCTTATTTACTAGAAGGTAATGATTCACATTATCGTGGTGAAATACTCGTGAATAATAAGCCTTTAAAAGACATCAATCAGGATTCTTTAAAGAAACATATCATTCTTGTAGAAGAACATGAATCATTTATACCTGGTTCTATCAAAGAAGTATTGAATTGTGAGGATGAAGAACGTATACTTCATGTATTACTTTCCTTAACAGGAGAAAGATTGATTGAACTAGGAGATTCACCTATCACTTCTCAGGGACTTCCTTTATCATTAGGAGAACAACAGATTCTTTCACTTGCCCGTGCATTGTTGTGTGATGGAGATATTTATATTCTTGATGAAGCCCTCAGTCATCTCTCTTTTGAACGTAAAGAAATCATCATTCAAACTTTGTTTGAAACATATCAAGAAAAGTTATTTGTGGTGATTTCACATGATAAAAAAATCATGAACATGGGATATGACTATGTTATAATGGAAAAAGGAAAAATCATCGAGAAAGGGTGATATTAATGAATATAGATTTTGTATTTGATAATGAAGTAGAGAACTTTGAAAATAATTATGAACAGGATTTTACAGCTATTATTGAACAGGCTTTAAAGACTTTAGGTATTGAAGATGATGTAGAAGTATCATGTGTTCTTGTAGATGATGAAAGAATACATGAAATTAATAGAGAATATCGTCATATTGATCGTTCCACTGATGTCATCAGTTTCGCAATGGAAGATAATGATCAATTTTATGTAGAAGGTATGCCTAGAACTTTAGGAGATATTTTTATTTCTGTAGATCATGCTAAGAAACAGGCAGAAGAATATGGTCATTCCTTGAGAAGAGAAATGTGTTTCTTGTTTACACATGGTATTCTACATTTATTAGGATATGATCATATGACAGATGAACAAGAAAAAGAAATGTTTGGCTTACAGGATCAAATCCTAGGTGCTTTAAGCATTGAAAGAGAGGGAGCCTAATGGATTATCAATATCTTGTAGATGAAGCTTTTAAGGCAAGAGAGAATGCATATACCCCTTATTCACATTTTAAAGTAGGCGCATGCTGTGAACTTAATGATGGCAAGCTGATTTATGGTGCCAATATTGAGAATGCAGCTTATGGCTCTACAATGTGTGCTGAGCGTAATGCAGTATTTCAGGCTTATTGCCAAGGCTACCGTAAAGAGGATATTAAAGCACTTGCGATTGTTGGAGATGGACCGACATTGATTTCACCTTGCGGTTCATGTCGACAGGTATTAAGTGAACTCTTGAAATCTGATACACCTATTGTATTAGGGGCAAGAGATCACTATGAAGTGACTAATATCTATGAATTATTACCTAGAAGTTTTAGTGAGGAGGATTTATGAGTTATAAATCAGGTTTCGTAAGTATTGTAGGACGTCCTAATGTAGGAAAATCTACTTTATTAAATCATATTTTAAAGACAAAATTAGTGATTACATCACCTACTGCCCAGACGACAAGAAATACAGTTCAGGGTGTTTATACAGATGATGAAGCACAGATTGTATTTGTAGATACACCAGGTATTCATAAGCCACAGGATGGCTTAGGATCATTTATGAATACAACAGCTTTAAATAGTATTGTAGGAACTGATGTGATTCTATTTATTGAACCTGCCAATGAACGTATTGGTAAGGGAGACCGCTTTATTGTAGAAAGGTTAAAGAAAGCAGAATGTCCTGTCTATCTTGTATTAAATAAAGCAGATCTTCTTTCTAAAGATGAATTAATGGATAAACTGATTGAATGGAATCAGATGATGGACTTTAAGGAAATCATTCCAATTAGTGCACTTAATGGGGATAATGTGGATGAATTAATTAAGACTGTCAAACAGGATTTGCCAGAAGGACCAGCTATTTATCCAGAAGATACAATTACAGATCATCCAGAACAGTTCATTATGGCTGAATTTATTCGTGAAAAAATTCTTTATTTCACTCATGATGAAATTCCACATGATGTGGCGATAGAAATTGAACAGTGGATTGAAGATGAAAATGGAATAGATATCATGGCTGTGATTATTGTGAATAGAAAGAGTCAGAAGGGTATTATTATTGGTAAGCAGGGTACAATGATCAAGAAGATCAAAGACCAGGCAAGACGTGATATGAAACGTTTTGCGGGGGTTCCTGTTAAACTTTCACTCTTTGTAAGAGTAGAAAAAGACTGGCGTAATAAAGCACAGTATTTAAAGGAATTTGGTTATAACCAGGATGACTACTCATAATATTGAGAAAACAGAAGGGGTTGTACTTAAAATAACACCTTCAAAAGAATCTGATGCAATACTTTCTATTTATACACATGACTATGGTAGAATATCAGTCTATGGAAAAGGAATTAGAAAAATCAATTCTAAAAATGCGCGTGGTGTCACACCTTCCTCGTTAAGCTTATTTGAGCTAAATGTACGTAAAGGATTATCATCTCTTATACGTGCTTCAGGAATTAAGTATTATACACATATCCAGGATCATATAGAAACAGATATACTAGCACAATGCTTATTAGAATATTATTATCGCTATGTTCCTGAAAATAAACCTGATCTAGAGACTTATACATTTTTAGTAGATGCTTTAAAAGCTATAGATACAGGATACTCATATAAATTGATTTATGCATTGATTCTTGTCTTTATTATGAAAGATAACGGAATAGAGTTAGAAGTAGACGGATGTGTTCATTGTGGACATACATCAGTCACTTCTTTTTCACTTGTAGATGGTGGTTTTGTATGCCATAAGCATCAAACACCACAGGATGTAGAATTATCTATAGATGCACTGAAGGCAATACGTCATATATATAAGACACCCATAGCCCATATTGATGCATTATCTATAGATGAAGCAGTACTTAAAGAGATATTATTCATATTTGAACATTATATTGATGAATATTGTGGAATATATCTCAATGCGTTACGTTTTGTGAAGGAATGGATATGAGGGGAGGAATGATGTATGAAGCATGAAGAAACTTATACATCAACACTACATACACATGTTCACTTTTTCATTTATGAACCACAGGTGATCATTAGAGTCAAGGCTGTCTTATTTGTACAGCATGATCTTAATGAAAATGCATCTAACTATGATCATTTTGCGAATTTCATGTGTGATAAGGGATATGTAGTCGTAGTGAGTGATATGGTCGGACATGGTCATTCACTTATTGATTTTGAACAAGGTTATTTTGGGAAAACAGATGTCCTTGATTATTTGATGAAGGATATGCATCATCTGCAGAAGGTGATGATGGCACGTTATACAGATACACCTTATTATTATATAGGTACAGGACTAGGTGCACAGATGATTCGTGAATATGCAGCACGCTTTGGAGACTATTTCCAGGGAATGTTGTTGATGGGAGCAGTGTCCGGTGTCAGAGCGTACCGCTATAAGAATCTTTGTCTTAACTTCTTTAAACTCATGAAGGGTGAAAGATATCATCTCAATAAACTGGCATTAAGAAACAGAATGAAGTTATCACATCATTTCAATGGAGATCATCCGTTCTCTTATCTCACAGATAATGAACAACTAGTGAATAGATTTTCTAATGATACATTGACAAACTTCTCTTATACAGTTAAAGGCTATAGTGATATCTACAAAATTTCTAGACATGCCAACAGTGAAGAGACATATCAGAAAACACCAACATACTTATCTACATGGATTGCATCCGGTGCACTTGATCCTCTTACTCGTTTAGGTAAAGATGCGCAGCTCATCTATCGTAACTATAAAACACTAGGTATGGCCGATATCACATTAAAAATCTATGACAACAAACGTCATGCATTACTATTTGGTAAGGATCGTATCAATGTCTATACAGATATTCTTACCTGGCTAAACGCACGTACTTACATCTAACCTTTCTTTCAGAAAGGTTCTTTTTTATACCCTTATAATTGGTTGACAAATATACACTATAAGGGTATAAATAGTGGGACTATAAAGTTCATGGCTTAGGTTATTCCTAAGTCATTTCTTATCTCAAGGAGGAAAATATGGCTACAAAAGATATGGAAAAGCTAATTGCACATGCAAAAGGTGAAGGTTTTGTCTATCAAGGTTCAGAAATCTATGATGGACTCGCAAATACATGGGATTACGGACCAATGGGTGTTCAGTTAAAGAACAACATTAAAAACTTATGGTGGAAGAGATTCGTTCAGGAATGTCCTTACAACGTAGGTATTGATTCTGCAATCTTTATGAATCCAAGAGTTTGGCAGGCAAGTGGACATGTAGGTAACTTCAATGACCCACTTATTGACTGTAAACAGTGTAAATCAAGACATAGAGCGGATAAATTAATTGAAGCTTATGATCCTGAATTACATCCAGATGGATGGACTCCAGAAGAAATGATGACTTTTATTAGAGAACATAACATTGCATGTCCTGAATGTGGTGGACATGATTTCACAGATATCAGACAGTTCGAATTAATGTTTGAAACATCTATGGGTGTTGTAAAGGATGCAAAGAGTAAGATCTATTTAAGACCAGAAACTGCTCAGGGTATCTTTGTAAACTTCAAGAATGTTCAGAGAACATCACGTAAGAAATTACCATTTGGTATTGGACAGATTGGTAAATCATTCCGTAACGAAATCACTCCAGGTAACTTCATTTTCCGTACAAGAGAATTTGAACAGATGGAACTTGAATTCTTTACAAAACCAAATGAAGACTTAGAATGGTTTGAAAAATGGCGTCATGACTGTATGCAGTTCTTATATGATTTAGGTATCAATAAAGAAAACTTAAGATACAGAGACCATGACCAGAAAGAACTTTCTTTCTACTCTAAAGCAACAACAGATATCGAATACTTATACCCATTTGGATGGGGTGAATTATGGGGTATTGCAGATCGTACTGATTACGACTTAGGACGTCATCAGGAATATTCTAAGAAGAACTTAGAATACTTAGATCCAGACACTCATGAAAAGTATCTTCCATACGTTATTGAACCATCAGTAGGTGCAGACCGTTTATTCTTATCAGTTCTTGCAGATGCATTTGAAGAACAGGAACTTGAAAATGGTGATGTAAGAAAAGTTATGCATTTCCATCCTGCATTAGCTCCAGTAAAGGTTGCAGTATTACCACTTACTAAGAAGCAGTCTGATGAAGCAATGGAACTTTATAATGATTTAGTAAAAGATTTCTATTGTGAATATGATCAGGCAGGTCAGATTGGTAAGAGATATAGAAGACAGGATGCTATTGGTACACCATTATGTGTGACTGTAGACTTCGATACAGCTGAAGATCATAGCGTTACTGTAAGAGATCGTGACACTATGGAACAGATCAGATTACCAATTGATCAGTTAAAAGCTTATATTGCAGATAAAACACGTTTTAACTAAGAGGATGATTAGATGGCAAGATTATCACAGGAAAAGATTGATGAAATCAGACAAAGCGTAGATATCGTTGATGTGATGGGCCAATATCTTGAACTTCATAAAAAAGGCAAGAACTATATGGCTATCTGTCCTTTCCATGATGATAATCATCCATCTTTATCTATTTCACAATCAAGACAGATTTATAAATGTTTTGTATGCGGCAACGGAGGGAATGTTTTCACATTTATTCAGGAATATTTAAAGGTTCCTTTCGTAGAAGCCGTTATGAAAGTGGCAGAGTTTGGACATGTAGATATGTCCGGCTATTCACTAGAGAAGCGTGTTGTGAAAGTAGATGAGGCGCTTGCGCCTCTTTATGATATGCACGCTTTTGCCTTGAAGCTTTATATGTATTATCTCTATACACAATCAGGTAAACAGGCACTTGATTATTTACGTCATCGTGGTTTTGATGATGAACTCATTAAGATGTTTGGAATTGGGTATGCGCCAGATAAATCCATCTTACATGAACGTTTCCAGAAGGAAGGCTATACTGAAGTTGCTCAGGTGAAATCAGGATTAGTTTTAGAAAATGACCGTCATTATGATCGTTTTCATGATCGTGTGATGTTTCCTCTCCATGATGAATTTGGAAAGGTTGTAGGTTTTTCTGGAAGAATCTATAAAGCACAGGATAAGAATTCTAAATATATGAACTCACCAGAGTCTGATATATTTATTAAAGGTAAAACACTTTATAATTACCATCGTGCGAAAGAAGCAGTCCGTCAGGCAGGCTTTGTATATATTAATGAAGGGTTCATGGATGTGATTGCGATGCATCGTGCTCATCATGATAACTGTATTGCCTTGATGGGGACAGCTCTTACTAAAGATCATTTAAGAATGTTGAAGCGTATGACACGTACGATTCATTTATGCTTAGATGGTGATATGGCAGGGCAGGCTGCAGCTATGAAATCAAGTGATTTACTTACATCACAGGGCTTTGAAGTCAAGATTGTATTATTACCTGATGGAAGAGATCCAGATGAGATCTTATCAACAGAAGGTATAGAGGGTCTTGATGCTGTTTTAAAGGATACTTTAAGCCCTATTGATTTCATGATGGCCTTTGAATGTTCAAGACTTGATTTACGCAATTATGAAGATCGTAAAACCTTACTTATAAAGGCATGCGAGAAGATTGCAAAGATAGAAGATAGAATTGATCGTGGACACTATATTACGAAACTTTCATCATTGACTGATTTCCCTAAGGAAATCATTGAGGAACAACTTTTAAATAGTTCTGCAATTATTGAACATCGTGAACAGTTTTCTCAAAATCGTATTGAAACAATTCAGGACCAGCGTCCTATTCTAGATAAATATACTTTGGCAGAAAAGAATTTATTATTCTATATGTTGAATGACCGTCAGGTCAGTGATATTTATGAAGCAAAAGCAGGCTTTATGCACAACGATACATATCGTGCACTTGCTGCTTATATTAGAGATTATTATCGTACGCATCAAACAATGGATATTGCGAACCTGATTGATAAGATTGGGAGTTCTCATTCAACCCTTGTGAATGCGTTGACAGATATTGCGGAGTGTTCACTTCCACTCCCTTATCAAAAAGAAGTGATTGATGATTATATTGCGAGAATTACAGAAAATACCAAGAATATTCGTGAACAGGAATTACAGGAACAGTTTAAGAATGTTCTTGCGCCTAGCGCAAAAGCTGAGATTCTCCAAAAGCTAATTGATTTAAAAAAGGAGTAGCTATGGCAAAAAAGGATAAAGCAGTACAGGGTATTACTCTTGAAGAACTTGAAAAAATGCTGATAAGTGCCGCTAAGGCTAAAGGCAACCGTTTAACTCAGGATGACTTAGATGCTTTCCAGTCTAGATATGATTTAGATGATGAAGCATATGAAAACCTTATTGATGCAATCAATGATAACCATATTGAAATTGAAGATGGTTTAGATGCATTAGAAATAGATGATAATGACTTCATGGCTGGAGGGGCAGATGATCTTGATGACCTTGAAGGCTTAGAAGTAGATACAGATGATGATGCAGGTGATGATGATATCGCTAATCTAGATTTCGGTAATGATCTAGATATGGACTTCGGTGATACAAATAAGATGTATAACCAGTCTGATGACGATGACGATATGAACCAGTTAGGTTCTAACGTTAAAATCAATGACCCTGTTAAGATGTACTTAAAGGAAATTGGTCGTGTAGACTTATTAACTCATGAACAGGAAATTGAACTCGCAAAACGTATTCTTGAAGGTGATGAACAGGCTAAGAAAGAACTTGCAGCTGCAAACTTAAGATTAGTTGTATCTATCGCTAAGAGATATGTAGGTCGTGGTATGTTATTCCTAGACTTAATTCAGGAAGGTAACATGGGTCTTATTAAGGCTGTAGAAAAGTTCGATTATACAAAAGGATTTAAGTTCTCTACATATGCAACATGGTGGATCAGACAGGCTATCACTCGTGCAATTGCCGATCAGGCACGTACTATCCGTATTCCAGTACATATGGTAGAAACTATCAACAAGTTAACTCGTATCCAGAGACAGCTTGTTCAGGAATTAGGTAGAGAACCAACAGCTGAAGAAATCGCAGAAAAGATGGATGGAATGACTCCTGCAAAGGTAAGAGAAATCCAGAAGATTTCTTTAGAACCAGTTTCTTTAGAAACACCTATCGGTGAAGAAGATGATTCTCATTTAGGTGACTTCATTGAAGATGAAGGTGCTATGAGCCCTGATGATTATGCATCTAACGAATTACTAAAAGATGAATTAAATGAAGTATTATTAGAACTTACAGATAGAGAAGAAAAAGTATTAAGACTTAGATTCGGTCTAGATGATGGACGTACAAGAACACTTGAAGAAGTAGGTAAAGAATTCAACGTAACTCGTGAACGTATCAGACAGATTGAAGCAAAAGCTTTAAGAAAATTAAAACATCCTTCACGCTCTAAACGTCTAAAGGACTTCTTAGATCACTAATGAAGCTTCATTCAAAACGTCTAAGCAAAGTTGCTTGGATGATTGAAGAACATAAACAAGGAACTATCCTGGCAGATATCGGCACTGATCATGCCTATCTGCCTTGTTTTTTACTTGATGAAAACATCATCACATCAGCTTATGCATGTGATGTAGCGGAAGGACCTCTCTCTAGTTCTAAAGAAACAATTCAGTCTTTACATCTTGAAGATCAAGTCATCCCACTACTTGGTAATGGATTAGACCCTATCATCGATAAGAAAGTAGATATGATCTCTGTTTGTGGTATGGGTGGCTTATTGATGAGTGAAATATTAGATGCTCATCTTGACTATGTAGAAGATAAAATACTCTTCCTACAGGCCAATACAGCCATTGATTTATTAAGAGAATACTTAATGAATCATAACCTACAGATTATTGATGAAGCATTAGTCAAAGATGCTCATCATATTTATGAAATCATGGTTGTGAAAAAAGGCCATCAGGAATTAGATGAAAAAGATATTCTCTTTGGACCAGTCCTTAGAAAACAGAAGGATCCTCTCTTTATTGAGAAGTGGGAAAGAGAACTAAAGATTCAAAGACGTATATTGGATTCATTAAATATTGAACATGAAAAATATGCAAAGGTATTACATTCTATTGCCTTAATTGAAGAAGTACTCTAGGTACTTCTTTTTTGTGTTATAATGATTGAAATGGAAGGTGATATTTATGAAAGCAGAACAGATTATTAAAATCATGGAATCTCATTATCCCTTAAGTTGTCAAGAGGACTGGGATCATTGTGGATTACAGGCAGGTAATATTTATACAGAAGTGAATAAAATAATGATTGGTTTAGATGCAGACTTACAAACATTGCAGGAAGCCATTGATGCAGGATGTCAGATGTTGATTACCCATCATCCATTCTTATTCAATACATTGACTTTAGGTACAAAAACACCTGTAGGACGTTTTATTGAAAAAGCGATTAAACATAATATTGTTGTCTATAGTGCGCATACATCTTTAGATAAGATTTCTATGAATAGATGGTTAATGGAAGCATTAGGATGTTTAAATATTGAAGACGCCGATGAATCTAATATTACTAAGAAGGGTGTACTCCCAGATACAATGGGTATGTATGAATTCTTAGACTATGTAAAGAAAGCTTTTAATATTCCATCAGTCAATTATGCAGGTAAAGTGAAAGAAGTCTCTACAGTAGGAATCTGTGGTGGTTCTGGAGGAGATTTAATAGATGAAGTCGCTCCACAGGTAGATGCTTATGTCACAGGTGATTTGAAATATCATAGTGGTTTAAAAGCATCAGATTATAATATTCTTTTAGTAGATGTAGGACATCATGTAGAAGTCATTATGGTACATAAATTAAAAGAATTATTAGAAAAAGAAATAGATTGTGAAATCGTAGAAGCCACTTCTCCAGGTTATTTCAAGGGGTATTAGGATGATTCTGACTACAATAGCGTATTTAAAGAAAGATGGGAAAACATTACTTCTTCATCGTATAAAAAAGAAGAAAGATATCAATGAAGGTAAATGGATTGGTGTAGGTGGTAAATTAGAACCAGGGGAATCACCCGATGAATGTGTAAAAAGAGAAATACTAGAAGAAACAGGTTATACAGTACATTCTATTCAATGTCATGGTTATGTTACATTCCCAGGTCTTTATTATGGTGAAGATGAAGGTATGTTTGTTTATTCTTGTCATGACTTTGAAGGGACATTAAAAGAATGTGATGAAGGTGTTCTGGAATGGGTGGATGATGATTTAATTCCTGATTATCCACAATGGGAAGCTGATTATCATTTCTTAAACTGGATGGAAGATGATCATTATCACCATGCTAAGGTTGTTTATAAGAATGATGAACTTATAGAATATAAAGAAGAAATATATTAAAAAGGAGCGCGGATTAGATTAATCCGTGCTCCTTCATATTTTTATAAATACCATCATTCGCAATATCATCACATACTTCATCAGCAATAGCCTTTAAACCTTCTTTCGCATTACCGACTGCAACACCATGAGCTACAAATGTCAACATCTCTGCATCATTCATGCCATCACCATAAGCATATGTATCCTTTTGATCAATACCTAAATGGTTGATAAGTGCTTCAATGGCAGTATGCTTATTCACACCTGCTACAGATAATTCACCTGATGCATCACCAAATGCAGGAACAGTACATTCAATCACTTGGAATGCATCACTAAACTGCTTTCTAATCTCATCAAATGGAATAGATTCATGTTCTAAGAAACAAATCTTATTCACATCGTTTCTATACATATTCTCATTTTCAATCAGCGCAGTTATAAAATGACTTGGTTCCTCTTCCTTTTTTCTTCTTGCTTCAGGATCATTTTCTAGATCACCATAGATGATGCTTTCTAGTCTTTTAATGAGGTTCTTAGAGGCAAATAAACCACCATTAGATTCTAAATAATAGTCATAATGATTTGTTTCAAAGAAGTCTACAACACGATGAACATCTTCATCACTGACCTTCTTATGATACAACATTTCATCACCCATCTGTACAAATCCGCCGCCAGCACCAATGATGCCATCAAATCCTACATCTAGAATATAGGGATAGATTTCTGCAAGAGAACGTCCTGTACAAAGGTAACATAAATTTCCTTTTTTACGCGTCTCGTGCACTGCCTGAATAGTTGATTCAGGAATACATTCCTTTACAGGTCTCACATCTACTAAAGTTCCATCTACATCAAAAAATATAATCTTCTTACTCATACATTCTCCTATAACATCTTTTCATAAGGTATTTCAGGTTTAATAAAACTATCTGGATTGTTTTCATCATACTGTTTCAAGAAATCAATAATCTGATTAGTCAATACAGTAGGTGTAGAAGCTCCAGAACTTACTCCTACATGTTTCTTTCCTTTAAGCCATGATAAATCTAACTCTTCAAGACTTCCAATCATCTTGGTATCTTTATGTGCTTTATCAGTGCTGATAGAAGCCAGCTTCTTTGTGTTATTAGAATGAGGATCACCTACAATAATGACTAGATCAATATCATCATCCATTTTCGCAATAGCTTCCTGTCTAATTTGTGTTGCGGAACATGTTTCCTTCATGATTTCTACATCATCTAAGACATCTTTCGCATACTCACATAAATCGTAGACATCATAAAGGGACATGGTTGTCTGGTTTGTCATCACATAATGTTTATCTTTATCGAGTGTCTCTAAATCCTTCTTAGATGTAATTAAATGAATATGTTCAGGATCAATCAATAATGCACCCTCAGCTTCAGGATGATTCTTTTTACCTATATATAAAACATCCTTACCATGCTTCAATTGTTCCTTAATAAGCGTATGTGTCTTAATAACATCTAAACATGTCGCATCCACTACATTGAGTCCTTTACTCTTTGCCTTTTCTATAACACAATCTCCTGCACCATGTGCTGTAATAATGACTGTACCTTCATTAATTTCATCAAGAAGTTCCATTCTAGTCTTACTTGCATCCTCAATTGTGATGGCACCACGCTTCTTTAATGCATCCACAATAAATTGATTATGGACAATCATACCAAGTACTGTAATAGGACCTGGCTGTTCTATTGTCTCTTTTACTATATTAATAGCACGTATAACACCCTTACAATATCCTCTAGGGACAATTCCTGTAACCTTCATATTCTTCACCTCAAAAACAATTCTAACATAAGTGAGATTGGATTTGTTTTTTTTTCAAATCATGGTATGATAATAGACGCTAAAGGAGGCGAATTATAATGGATTTATTTGACAAATTTCAATTTAATGATTATGTAAAAAAGACTTTAAACAACATACATTTCACATCACCAACACCTATCCAGGATAAGGTGATTCCCCTTGTTTATAAGAATAAAGATATTATTGGTATCTCACAGACAGGTACCGGTAAAACTCATTCATTCTTAATTCCTATTATTGATCGTATTGATACAAATGCAGATTATGTACAGGCAGTTATTACAACTCCTACAAGAGAACTTGCACATCAGATCTATGAAAACGCAAAGGAATTCAAGAAAGAAAACCCTGATTTAAGAATCTCACTAGTAATTGGTGGTTCTGATAAACAGAAGGCTATTAATAAGCTTTCTACACAGCCACATATCGTTATTGGTACACCAGGACGTATTAAAGATTTATCTTTAAATGAACAGGCTTTGATTATCACTACAGCAACTACATTTGTAGTGGATGAAGCAGATATGACTTTAGAATATGGTTATCTTGAAGATTTAGATGCAGTCTTATCTAAGATGAGAGAAGATTTACAGATGCTTGTATTCTCAGCAACTATTCCTGAACATTTATGGCCATTCTTAAGAAAATATATGAATGCGCCAGAATTAGTACAGATTGATGCCCATAAGAAAACAACAGACAATACAAAACACTACTTAATTCATACAAAGCATCATGATCGTTATACAGTATTAAAGAATATCATGGATATCATTGATCCATATATCTGCTTAATCTTCTGTAATAAGAGAACAGAGGCCACTAAGCTATCTGATCAGTTAAGAAGTGATGGTTATCGTGTCGGTGAAATTCATGGTGACTTAGAACCACGTGAACGTAAACAGATGATGAGACGTATCAACAATAATGAATATCAGTACATTGTAGCTACAGATATTGCAGCTAGAGGTATTGATATTGATGGTGTATCTCATGTTATTAATATGGAATTCCCAACAGAAAGAGACTTCTATATTCATAGATCTGGTAGATGTGGTCGTGGTAAGTATAAGGGTGAATGTTATTCTATGTATGATTCATCTAATCAGCAGATGGTTGAATCACTTGAAAAGAAGGGTATTCACTTTGAAGTAAAAGAAATCCGTAACGGTGTATTAACGGATGCCAAGGCACGTAATAAGCGTAAGAATAGAAATGCGCCACAGTCTGAATTAGAAAAAGAAATTCAGCGCATTATTAAGAGACCTAAGAAGGTTAAACCTGGTTATAAGAAGAAGAGAAAAAGAGAAATTCAGGCTATTTACCAGAAAAAGAAAAGAGATATTATTCGTAAAGATATCCAGAAACAGAAAAAAGAACGTGCGAAACAGGCACAGAGAGAAAAACGTGAAAGGGAGAATATGCAGTGATTATAGGTTCACATGTCTCAATGGGTGGTAAGGAAATGCTTCTAGGAAGTGTAAAAGAAGCATTAAGTTATAACGCCAATACATTCATGTTTTATACAGGTGCGCCTCAAAATACGAGACGTAAACCTGTTTCTGAATTACGTGTAGAAGAAGCTAAAGAATTGATGAAAGAAAATGGATTAGACATGGACAAGGTTGTTGTTCATGCCCCTTATATCATTAATTTAGGAAATACAATCAAGCCTGAAACAAGAGAACTTGCTGTATCATTCTTACGTCAAGAAATTGAAAGATGTGATGAAATTGGTGCTACAAGACTTGTTCTTCATCCAGGTGCTCATGTTAAAGCAGGGGACGAAGCAGGATTAGATGCGATTGTATCTGGTTTAAATGAAGCAATGAAACCAGATCAGAAGGTACATATTGCCTTAGAAACAATGGCTGGTAAAGGCACTGAACTAGGTAGAACATTTGATCAGTTAGCTTATATTATTGATCATTGTGATTATCCTGAATTATTAGGTTTATGTTTAGATACTTGTCATTTAAATGATGCAGGTTATGATATTTCTGATTTTGATGCCATTCTTGATGAAGTCGATGAAAAGATTGGTTTAGATAAGGTATTAGTTGTTCATGTCAATGACTCTAAGAATCCACAAGGTTCTCATAAAGATAGACATGAGAATATTGGTTTTGGGACAATCGGTTTTGATACATTAGACTCTATTGTATCTAATGAACGCTTAAAAGATGTTCCTAAGATTCTAGAAACACCTTATATTGAAAAGAATGCACCTTATAAAGAAGAGATTGAAATGTTGAAAAAACATGAATTCAACCCAGGTTTAAAAGAAATGTTTGAATAAGCAGCCGTAATTGGTTGCTTATTTTTTATGTTCACTATTAGGGGAAAATCAATACATGATTTGGTCGAAAAGTGCGTAAATAGCCTATTTTTTTAGTTTTCGATTGAAATAATTTGGACGTAAAACTTTTCGATTGAATTTACGGTTGTTTTTGATGTGTATTGTTGAATAATTCAGCTATATTATTACCCTGTCATGTAACAAGCGAGTTATTAATTTTGATAAAAATCCAACAAAGAGGGTGTTTTAAAAATTACGATTGAAAATATCGCGGACGAAAAAGTTTTCGATTGAATCTTCGATTGTTTTTACGCGTATTTTTGCTTGAATAAGCTCTATGTATGTATCTAATGAGTGTTTGATATTGTAAAAAATACTGTTATATGCTTTGTAATTTTTGTTATGTTTTAAAGCATGAACGAAAATTGAATCGATTGAAATTACGTTCATTTTTAATTTTATTTATGAGAAATGGAATGTATTCTGAAATTGATATTCGTATAATTAAGTGTATTATTCGCTCGAAAATCATACAAAAAGGGTGTTTTTTCTGATTTACGATTGAAATAATTTGGACGAAAAAGTTTTCGATTGAATTTATGCTCATTTTTAATTATACTTAAAGTAGTAGAATAGGAAAGGAGATAATAATATGCGTGAAACAAGAAATCTAGAGTTTAAAGAAACAATCACAAGTACTTTCTTGAAAACAGTCAGTGCTTTTTCTAACTATGATGGTGGAACAATCTTGTTTGGAATTGACGATGATGGCAATATTAAAGGGGTGTCAGATATAATCAAGGCGTGTTTAGATATTGAAAACAAAATTAATGATACTATTTCTCCACAACCAGATTATGTACTTGAACCAAATGAAGTAAACAAGACTATAAAACTTATTGTGAAAAGTGGATTACAGAAACCATACTTATATAAATCAAAAGCATATAAGCGTAATGATTCTGCGACTATAGAAGTAGATACATTAGAGTTTTCAAGGCTTGTATTAGAAGGTAAAAATATTAGCTTTGAGGAATTACCATGTAAAGACCAAAATCTTACTTTTCATTTTCTTGAAGAACAATTAGAAAAATCTATTCAAATCAATTCGTTTACTTTAGACACATTAAAAACTCTTAATCTCTATGATAATAATAATGGTTATAATAATGCAGCTGGTTTACTAGCAGATAATAATGATTTCCCTGGAGTTGATATTATAAAATTTGGAGAAAATATCAGTGTTATTCAGAAAAGAATTACATTTGATCATATGTCTATTCTAGAAGTCTATAAGAAAACACTTGAGGTATTTAGAGATTATTATAGATATGAAGTGATAGAAGGACCTGAAAGAAAGAATGTAGAAAAGATACCAGAAGCAGCTTTTAGAGAAGCTATTGCGAATGCTCTTATTCACAGGGTGTGGGATGTGAATTCTCATATTAGAATATCTATGTTTGATAATCATATCGATATAGTGTCTCCAGGTGGATTGCCTTCGGGGATTTCTGAAGAAGAGTATTTGAATGGTAAAATATCTGTTTTAAGAAACAGAAATCTTGCGAATGTATTCTATCGATTAGGCTTTGTAGAAATATTTGGGACAGGTATTACACGAATCAAACAATTATATGAAAGTAGTTTTGTGAAACCTCGTTTTGAAGTATCAGAAAATACTATAAAGATTGAATTGCCTGTTTTTGAAGATATCTCTGATTTAACAGATGATGAGCATCTTATTTTAAAAGCATTAAGTAAAACAGTCCTAAAATCTATTAGTGAAATAGTACCAAGTACACCTTTTGGTAAATCAAAAGTATCTTCTCTATTAAAAATATTAGAGAAAAAGGGAGTTATACTGATTCAAGGAAAAGGTAGATCTACAAAATATATAATAAAATAGAAAATCTAACGTAAAAAAAGCGAGTTTATGAATTACTCGCTTTTTTCTTTAACCATCTTTAAGATTTCATCTTTCAGTGTCTGAACCATATCTTCCTGTTTAACACGTTTTACAATCTCTCCATGCTTAATAAGAAGACCTTCACCAACACCACCTGCAATACCAATATCTGCATGACGTGCTTCACCTGGACCATTTACTGCACAACCCATAATTGCGACTGTAATATCGAGATGAATATCTTTTAAGAAATCTTCCATCTCTTTAGCAATAGGAATCAAATCATACTGAATACGACCGCAAGTAGGACATGATACAAGAGTAGGGACACCCTTTAATAAACCTAATTCCTTTAATAGAATCTTAGCAACTTTAATTTCTTCTACAGGATCATCACTTAAAGACACTCTAATAGTATTCCCAATACCTTCATATAATAATGTACCAATACCTAAAGAAGACTTAATAGTGCCTCCTAAAGCAGTCCCTGCTTCAGTAACACCTACATGTAAAGGGTAAGGGAATGTTTTAGATGCTAATTCATATGCTTTAATAGTCAACATTGTATTAGAAGACTTTAATGAAATAACGATATCATGGAAATCCAAATCTTCTAGAATCTTTACATGTTTCATTGCAGATTCAACCATACCTTCAGGTGTAGGTTCTCCATATTTTTCTAGAATCTCTTTTTCTAAAGAACCACCATTAACCCCAATTCTAATAGGGATATGTTTTTCTTTACATGCATCTACAACTGCTTTTACCTTTTCAGTAGAACCAATATTACCAGGATTAATACGTATCTTATCAATACCAGATTCTATGGCGATAAGAGCGAGCTTATAATCAAAATGAATATCAGCCACTAAAGGAATATGAATCCCTTTCTTGATCTCTTTAATTGCATAAGCATCCTCTTTATCAAATACAGCTACTCTTACAAGTTCGCAGCCGGCCTGTTCTAACGCATTAATCTGTTTAATAGTTGCTTCTACATTCTTAGTCTTTGTATTACACATAGACTGAATCACTACATGATTATTACCACCGATAGTTAAATTGCCTACCTGTACACTTCTTGTTTCTTCTCTTAACATATTTCTATACCTCGTACTTATATTTTAAGAAACTTGCACCCTAAATGCAAGGCATAAGAAAACATCCAGCAAAATGCTGGATGTTTATGTTTCATATAGAAAACTCTATCAATTATCCGATTGAGTTAATTTTCTTCTGAAGTCTTGCTTTCTGTCTGCTAGCATAGTTCTTGTGATGGATATGCTTAGTTACAGATGCATCTAACTGTCTTGTGCAATCGCTAAATTCCTTAGCAGCAACTTCTTTGTCACCAGCTTCTACAGCGTTTAATACTTTCTTGATTGAAGTCTTTAAAGCGCTCTTTACTGCGTTGTTTGCTAATCTTTTTTCATTATCGTTTTTATAACGTTTAATCTGCTGTTTCATGTTTGCCATAATAATCTCACCTCGTTCTATAGTTTGCTGAACTATAATACCAAAAATGCTAGATGATTGCAATAGTTTTTTTGGTTTTTCCTGTGTGGTAGCACTTATAAAATGAGTATGTTATAATAAAAAAGTAATTACAGGAGGAATTTTATGAGTAAAAAAATAGTTTTTATGGGAACTGCATCTTTTTCATTAAAAGTACTGCAGATGTTACTAGAAAATAAATATGATGTTGTGGGTGTTGTCACTCAGCCAGATCGTTATGTAGGAAGAAAGAAAGTACTCACTATGAGTGATGTGAAGCAGGAAGCATTAAAACATGATATTCCTGTATTACAGCCAGAACGTATTAGAAATGATTATCAGGCTGTTTTAGATTTAAATCCTGATTTAATTATTACTGCAGCTTATGGACAGATTGTCCCAACTGCTGTATTAGAAGCACCACGTTTAGGTTGTGTGAATGTACATGCGTCTTTATTACCACTTTATCGTGGTGGTGCACCAGTGCATCGTGCTATTATTGATGGTCGCAAAGAAACAGGTGTGACTATTATGTATATGGCAGAAAAGATGGATGCAGGTGATATTATCTCTCAAAAATCCACACCAATTACAGATGATGATAACTTAGAAATTGTATATGATCGTTTAACTGATATTGGTGCTGAATTATTAAAGGATACATTACCATCTATCTTTGATGAAACAAATGATAGAATTCCACAGAATCCTGAAGAAGTTGTTTATGCACCTATTATTAAGAGAGAAGATGAAAGACTTGATTGGAATAAGACTGCAAGAGAAATCTTTAATCATGTAAGAGGCTTATATCCTCATCCGGGTACATTTACAACTTATAATGGACAGGTTGTAAAAATCTATAAGGGTGAAATTCATAACTGCCCTAATGCCAAGGAACATCATAAAGATGAAAAGAATGGTACTATCGTTAAGATCTTTAAGGATGCGATCGGTGTAAAGGTAGAAGATGGTGTATTTATTATTACAGAGATACAGCTTTCTGGTAAGAAACGCATGTCTGTAAAGGATTATTTAAATGGTAAGAATATATTCGAGGTAGGAACTCAGTTTGAGTAGGTGACATTTATGAGAATGGTAGATCTTATTGAAAAGAAAAAAGATAATGTAGTATTAACTGATGAAGAAATTCATGAATTAATCCAGGGATATACAAAAGGTGATATTCCTGATTATCAGATGAGTGCTTTCTTGATGGCTGTTGTCTTTAATGGATTAACAGATCACGAAACAGCCCAGCTGACTTTAGAAATGATGCATAGTGGTGATGTAATTGATTTAAGTGGTATTCACGGTATTAAAGTAGATAAGCATTCTACTGGTGGTGTTGGTGATAAGACATCTTTAGTATTAGGTCCAATGGTCGCTGCATGTGGTGTACCAGTCGCTAAGATGAGTGGTAGGGGACTTGGACATACAGGTGGGACTCTAGATAAGATGGAGTCTATTCCAGGACTTAATATTTATGTCAATGAAGAAGATTTTATTAAACAGGTGAATGATATTCATTTAGCTATTATTGGTCAGACAGCGTCTCTTGATCCTGCTGATAAGAAGATGTATGCATTAAGAGATGTCACTGGAACTGTTCAATCAATTCCTTTGATTGCTTCTTCTATTATGAGTAAGAAGTTAGCTGCAGGCAGTGATGCAATTTTACTTGATGTCAAATATGGTGATGGTGCTTTTATGAAGAACTTAGAGGATGCGAAGAAGCTTGCTCGTACAATGATCACAATTGGTCAGCATCTTCATAAGGATACAAGAGCCACTATTTCTAATATGTCTCAGCCTTTGGGCTATGCAATTGGTAATTCATTAGAAGTAAAAGAAGCAATTGCGACACTTAATGGCAATGGTCCTGAGGATTTATTAGAATTATGTTTAACTGCAGGAAGTACAATGTTGATGATGGCTCAAAAGGCAGAAACAGTGACTGAAGCTAGAAAGATGCTAGAAGAAGCCATTTCTTCTAAGAAAGCATTACATGCTTTAGAAGCAATGGTAAAAGCACAGGGTGGAGACAGCGATTATATTCTTTATCCTGAAAAGTTTACAATGGCTGAACATATATTTGATGTTTATGCACCTGAAACAGGATATATTGAAGATCTAGAGGCATTAACTCTTGGATTAGTATCAATGCGTCTAGGTGGAGGAAGAGAAACAGTCACAGATGAAATTGATCATAGCGTTGGTTTAATTTTACATAAGAAGATTGGTGATTATGTAGAACAGGGAGAACCATTAGTGACTGTTCATGATAATGGTAAATGGACACAAGAAAGAAAAGAAGAATTATTAAGTGCATTCCATTTTAGTAAAGAAAAGGTTGAAAAACCTATATTGATTGATGAGATTATGGAGTAGTATATGAGTAAATTTTTATTTTTTGATATTGATGGTACATTAGTAGGAAAATCAAGACATATAACAGAAAAAACTAAAGAAGCGATTCAAGCAGCAAAGAATGCAGGAAATAAAGTATTCTTATGTACAGGTAGAGCACCTACTTCTATTGTAGGTGATGTCAAAGCATTACCTATTGATGGTATTGTGGCAAGTGCAGGAGGATTTGTCCAGGTAGATGGAAAGTACATCTTTAAGAACTACATGGATCAATATACTCTTTCAGAAATGATGACACTCTTTGTGAATCATGGTATCTTATTCTGTCTAGAAACTGAACATGCTATTTATCAGACACCAGGTGTGAATGAATTCTTTGACAAGAGACACAATAAGGAATTTGGGGATAATGTAGAATTACAGAGATTCTTTGAATTAAAACGTCAGGAAGAAAACCGCATTCCTGTCTCTCAATTTGATTTCGAAAAGACAGGTGTCACTAAGATCGGTTTTATTGCTCCTGATCCGATCGCTTTTTATGATTGTGTAAAGTATATTGCACCAATGTTTAATATTGTGACATTCTCTAAATATGAAGATGATTTCATTAATGGTGAAATCATCTTAAAGAACTGTACAAAAGCAGATGGTGTGAGACGTGTTGTAGATTATTATCATGGAGATATGAAGGATACAATCGGTTTTGGAGATTCTATGAATGATTTCCAAATGATTGATGCATGTGAAATTGGTGTCGTTGCAGAGAATGCGCCTGATAAATTAAAAGCTATTGGAACATGCTTCTTCAAGGACCCAGATGCTGATGGTTTAGCAGATGCAATTTATGAATTAAAATTAGATCAGTAGGAGAAAATTATATGAAGTATGAAATTAAAGGAAAACCACTTCCTGTCGCAATACTTCATCTAGATCAAGGTGAATCTATTTTGACAGATAGTGGCGCAATGGTATGGATGAAACCAGCTTTAACTATGGATACTGTATCAGGTGGGATGAAGTCTTTATTTTGCCGTGCTTTTTTCAGAAGTCTTCTTATCTTGCAAGTGAAGAAACAGTAAAAAGAGAAATTTCTTTTTCTAAAAAAGGTACAATAGGAGTCAACTTAACAAGTTGGCTCTTTTTTATTGCCTTTTTCACCCGCTATAAGTGTACATTTATAATGATGTATTTAAAAAAGAAGGCGATCATATGTTTGTTAGAGCGGTAAAAAATAATAAAGGTAAGAAAAACACCTACTTCTGCTCACTTGTTGAGTCATATCGTGACGTATCCGGTGTCCCTAAACACCGTGTCCTCATCAACTTTGGACAGGTTGATGAGGAAGCTGTCCCTTATTTGAAGGCGGCTTTCGCTAAAAAGAAGCCTCGTCTTGTTTATGACGATGAATGATATAGTTAAGTCTTCTGAATTATCTGAACTTTTCTGTGACTTCAATTCCATAATACAATCTGGCAGGGTCAACATGCTCTGCAGAAAAAAAGTGCGATCTCACTCGCAATAGAAACATGAACTTCTACTTTATTATCTACTACTTCGTTTTCAGAAACAGAACTACTACTAATGCTGAGCTCACCCATTTCTACTCTTCTATAGATAGATTCGAAAAGAGAATCAGTAAGCAGGCACTCCATAAAACTATGAGAAAGCTCAACCCTAATGTCTTCACATATCTTATTAATCAGCTCGCATCTACCTATTATTCAACTTCACTTCCCATATGGAGATTCCTTATAATATGCTTAATATCAATGAATTTAAGTTCTTAAATATAGCTGTAGCACTCATAGTTGAACTAAAGAATCAAGACCTAAAAAGAGTAAATATCATTAATTAGTAGAGATAGCCAGAAATATCTGTTTCTTACATTTTTTTGACTGTTTATTTCGTTATAGCCTCTTTTTTTTTGATATTGAAAAAAAGTTTTAGTAATTTATAAGTTATTAAATAAAAAAATGAAAGTAATTTTCTATCAATCTCCAAAGTGTTGAAAGCGTATACATTGGTCAGTATACTAAAGACATCAACTTAGGAGGAATAATATGAAAGACAAAATGATGGAAGCTATTCTAAAGATAGCTGAAAAATTGCAAACAAATCGTTATATGTCAGCAATCAGAAATGCCTTCACTGCATTACTGCCAATAACAATTTGTGGAGCATTTAGTGTTTTATTTACGAGTGTTGTTTGTACACCAAATGAAAAAGGATTAAGTTTAGCTAACCTTGAAATGTTTAGATGGTTAGAAAACTTAAATCCAATGTTCAATGCTGCATATTATGCAACATTAAATTTCTTAACTATTGGTTTAATTGTTTTGATTGCTATGGAATTAGGAAAACAATATGGGCTAGATGACAAAACATTACCACTAGTCGCATTATCATGCTATGTGACATTATGTGCAACTTCAATGATTGTTACAAATAATGATGGTGTTGCAATTGAGGTAGCAAATATCTTAGCTGTGAAGTTTACAAATGCACAAGGATTATTCATGGCTATGATTTCTAGTATTATTTCAAGTGAATTGTATATTAGATTTGTTAAGAGTGGAAAATTAAGAATCTCTTTACCAGAAACAGTTCCAAGTAACGTGGCAAATGCATTTAATGTATTAATGCCAGGGGTTGCTACAATCTTAATTGTTTCAGGATTAGGATTAGCATTTAGTTCAATTTTCGGATATTCGTTCTATGATGCGATAGCAAAATGGATTCAAGCACCATTAACAGGTGTTTTGACAGGTTTGCCTGGCTACTTACTCTTATTCTGGGTATCTACATTATTGTGGGTTGTTGGTATTCATGGTACACAAACTTTAGGTGCAATTTACTCTGCTCCAATGTTAATAGCATTAACTGAAAATATTGATGCAGTAGCTAGAAATGTTGAACCTACTAATATTTTGAGTTCTGGATTCATTAGTTGTTATACAATTGTCACAGGGGCAGGGATTACAGGTGGCTTATTAATTGCTATCTTGTTGTTTTCAAAACGTGATGATTACCGTACAATTGCTAAATTGTCAATTGCTCCAGGTATCTTTAATATCAATGAAACTATGACATTTGGATTACCAATCGTATTGAACCCTATTTTAGCAATTCCATTTATGTTAGCTCCAATTGTTTCTGCATCATTTGCATATTGGATGACAACAATTGGATTTGCAAAAGTGATTTGTTTCCAAATTCCATGGACAACACCTGTGGGATTAATGGGATTCTTAGGAACAGGTGGACATATTGGAACAGCAATTACACAAATTATTTGTGTATTATTATCAGCTGTTATTTATACACCATTTGTATTTATCAGTAACAAACAAGCTGCTTTAGAAGAAGCACAAGTGAAAGAATAAAAGAAAGAAGAAAGTAAATAGCATGGACAAGGTAAAATTAACAGAAACACAAAAAAACATTATTCAAATTCGTAAAAGAATGAATCGTCGATCAATTGAAGAAGAAAAATTTGATGGATTTACTAAAGAAAAAACGTGGACATATTTATGGATTTTCCTTTTTACACCATATGGAGTATATCGTTTATTTGATAAAAAGAATGAATTTTTGTATCAACAAAAAGTTGCCTGGTTAATTGTTTCGATTGTTTATGTTATTTATTTGATTAAACAGTTGATATAAATAAAAATAAAAGATTATAAGAAGAGTCTTATAACCTTTCAAAATGAGAGAATGATAAAATGAAGTTAATAATTGAAGAAAATGAAGAAAAAATGAGTGAAAGTTGTATGCATATTGTTCTTGGAGCAATGATGCAAGATAAACGTGTGAATATCTCATTGACATCAGGAAGATCTCCTAGAAAAATGTATGAAATGATGATTCCTTATGTTAAAAATCAAGATAAATTTAAAGATATTCAATATTATATCTTTGATGATGGACCATGGATTGGTAAAGAACATGGACCAATTTGGGATGAAATGCACGAATTGTTTTATACACCAGCCAATATTCCTGATTCACAAATTCATAGTATAACTGAAGAAAATTGGGATAGCTATGATGAAGATATTAAAAATGGCGGTGGATTAGATGTGATGGTTATTGGTTTAGGATGGGATGGACATTTTTGTAGTAATTGTCCACGTAGTACACCTATGGACAGCTACACCTATAAAATTAATCGTGATGAACAAGTTTCGGTTAATCCAACATATCGACCAAGACCTGATATTCCATATGTTTATACAATGGGGCCAAAAAGTTTAATGCGTGTTAAACACTTGGTAATGATTGTTAATGGTCGAGAAAAAGCTGAAATTCTAAAAAAAGTATTAGAAAGTGATGTAACTGATGAATTACCAGCAACGATTTTAAAATTACATCCTAATTTTACAATTATTGCTGATAAAGAAGCAGCGTCGTTATTAGATTTAGAAAAATGTAAAAGATTGTAAGGAAAGAAGAAAAAGTATGGAAAAGAAACCTGTAAAAATCGTAACAATTGGTGGAGGAAGTAGTTATACTCCTGAATTAATGGAAGGATTTATCAAGAGATATGAAGAACTTCCAATTAAAGAAATGTGGTTAGTAGATATCGAAGATGGTAAAGAAAAAATGGAGATCGTTGGTGCTATGGCTCAACGTATGTGGGATGCATCTCCATATGATGTTAAAGTTCATATGACATTAGATCGTAGAGAAGCTTTACCAGATGCTGACTTCGTTACAACACAATTTAGAGTTGGGTTATTAAATGCACGTATTAAAGATGAAAGAATTCCATTATCTTATGGAATGTTAGGACAAGAAACTAATGGTGCTGGTGGTATGTTCAAGGCTTTAAGAACAATTCCAGTTATCTTAGATATTGTTGAAGATATGAAAGAATTATGTCCAGATGCTTGGTTAATTAACTTTACAAATCCAAGTGGAATGGTCACTGAAGCTGTTATGAGATATGGTAAATGGGATAGAGTTATTGGTTTATGTAATGTGCCAGTTGGTGCTATGATGAAAGAACCAAAAATGATTAATAAATCATTAGATGAATTAACATATAAATTTGCTGGATTAAACCATTTCCATTGGCATAAAATTTTTGATAATACAACTGGTAACGATATTACTCAAAAGGTTATTGACGCTATCTATGACCCAAATGTAGATGATGGAACTCCAAAAAATATTTTCAACGTTAAATTCTTTAAAGAACAATTACAACAAATGAATATGATTCCTTGTGGATATCATAGATATTACTATCGTCAAGAAGAAATGTTAGCTCATGCAATTGAAGAATATCATGATGAAAATGTAGGAACTCGTGGACAACAAGTCAAGAAAACAGAAGCTGAATTATTCGAATTGTATAAAGATCCAAATTTAAACTATAAACCAGAACAATTAACAAAACGTGGGGGAACACATTATTCGGATGCAGCTTGTGAAACAATCGCTTCTATCTATGCTAATAAATTAACACATATTGTTGTATCTACAAAAAATAATGGAGCTGTTCCAGATTTACCAGTAGATTGTACAGTAGAAGTTTCTGCATATATTGGTGCTACTGGAGCAAGACCAATTGCTTTTGGACCATTACATCCTGCTGAAAGAGGCTGGTTACAATGTATGAAAAACATGGAATTATGTGTAGAAGAAGCAGCTGTTACAGGAAATTATAATTTATTACTTGAAGCATTTATTTTAAATCCACAAGTCGTTTCTGGAACAACAGGAAAACGCATTATGGATGAATTACTCATTGCACATAAAAAATATTTACCACAATTTGCTGAAAAAATCGCAGAATTAGAAGTAGAAGGTGTTACTATTAAAGATGATGTTGCTAGAGAATTAACTGAACAAGGTTTATAATCTAAAAAAAAGAACATGATTAATACTGGCTCTAGAATATAACTGGAGTATTTGAATAAAATGGTAATTTAAAATAACTAGGGGTATCCTAAATTTTAATTATTACGTAGTATGGGGTGAAACTCCCCCCCCATACTTTCTACTTATAAATGAAAAAAGTACGATTAAATCGAAAATGATTTAATCGTACTTTTTTAGTTACACTATATAATTTGGCGTTTTAAAAGAAGTATTAAAATCTAGTAGCGCATATGTCTGATATGCCGTATACTCTTGTTGGTATGTTTTCATGATAGAATTGCTGTTTCTGAAACTATAATGAGTTATTACCCGTTACAGCCCCTACTCACTCGATTCTACACTCTTGACACAGAGTCTTAATACTATGATTCGTGTTCTTTATTGAGACTATTTCTTTTTTTATATACATTTTTTTCAAAATCATGAATATAATGAATGTTTTCTTCATAGTCTTTCATGAATAATAACATATATATATTGTCTAATAAAAAGGTCATCGAGATTTTCGAAGCAAAAGAACCTTGTTTAATGATACTGTTTTCTCCATGATTTAATACAATTGTTTGTTTACACAATTTAATTAAAAAGGAATTTTCATTAGAGGTTATTAAAATAACAGGAATATTTAAATGTATATTTTCAAATACCCAATTTTTTACTCTTGTGCTTGTTGCGTTATTACTAACTATAATCGCAATAGGGTTTTTAGCTGTTTTGATACGATGCACATTTTCAAAACCTATTTGTGTGTTATAAAAGATAGGAAGTCTTAGTTTTTGACATTTTATAATAAAGTCTTGAACAACTAACAATGAAGAACCAACACCATACATCGTTATTGCATCAGAGCGATATATCAAATTGGCAACATTTTTTAATTGATGAAAATCTAAAGAATTATAAACATCATCAATAATTTGATGATACATTTTATAAAATTTTTCTGGTATTTCTTCTTCATTTGTATTTTCTTTGATAGGCATATTGATTTCAACACGCTTTTCATCTAATATCAATGAACTCATTTCGGATGCGAGTTTGACTTTAAACTCTGAATAACCTTTCATTCCTAATTTTTTTGCTAATCTAACAATACAAGCAGGTGATGAATATGTGGTATTAGCTAATTCATCTATACTTAAATTGACTGCCTTTTTAGGATTTTCTAAAATGAAATCAATAACTTTTTTTTCAGTACAAGTAAAATTTTTGTATTCTTTTAATTTGTTGAATAGCAACATGATGATTTTCCTTTTATGTAATTATTTTTTTTGCTCTTTTTCCTCTAATTTCTTTAGTTTCCATTGTATAAGACGATTTGGTAATTTTTTTGCATTTTTCTTTTGTTGTTGAGTAAATTCTTCTTTATAACTTTCAAAAAGTTCTGTGATTTTTCCAGTATTATCTTCAATAATATAAAAGCCTGAGACAATACCTTCTTTTTTTTCAATATCATGAGCATCAAAAGGAATGTAATAATAATAATCTTGACTATCATCAATAATTTGTAGTAAACGGTTATGAAAACCTATTACATAGTATTGTTGACCATCGGTAAGATCAGCATTTTTATCTTGCCCTTTGAATTGGACAATTCCAATTGCTTCTACTTTTTCAATTTTATTTGTTTCTAAATTTAATCTTTCTACTAACATTATTTAACCTCATTCAAATGATTCTATATCTTTACCAATATATATTAGCATCAAAGTTTTATAAAATACAGTAGGAAAATGTTTTTCTTGTTCTGTATCATGGTCTTTCTATGACCTTGAGCAAAAACTAATCTACAAAGCAAAACAGAATCAGTCTTCTGTTATTAAGGTAGACCCTCGCTATACAAGTCAGTGCTGCCCTTGTTGTGGATGTGTTGAAAAGTCTAACCGCAATAAGAAGATACATCTGTTTATTTGCAAAAACTGTGGTAACAGAGTAAACACTGCTACCAAGGCTGCTGTCAACCACCCTATGATGTAAGCACACTTTAGATAGCTAAAGGTCGGAGGTGTAAACCGTTAGTACGACTGGGCAGTTGATCATGAATAGATATTATGGTTCAGGTTTACTATTTGTTGAGATAGATGGTACAGCTATAGAATATGACTTAAATCCTGGTGGAGAGATGGTTATTAATACAGGAAACCTTATGGTAATGAGTTCATCTTGTTATATTGATATTGTCTCTATAAAGTGAATGATCCTAGGTGAAGGATTTTTCAATACAGTAGTCTAAGGTCCAGGTTATGCAATAGTACAGACAATGCCTATTTCTACACTTGCTGAAAGTTTATCGGGTTTTATGTCTAATAATGATTAAAAGGATGTCAGTGACATCCTTTTTCATATTCTATTCCAATTTGTTTGTTCGTCTTTATCAGTGATTTCTCTTATTACATGGCATGGATTACCTACGGCTACACTGTTGCTAGGAATGTCCTTGACAACAACACTGCCTCCACTAATGACAACATTATCCCCAATAGTAACTCCAGGCATTACATGAACACCTGCACCTATCCAGACATTATTGCCTACCGTAATAGGATAAGCATACTCTAGTCCTTGATTTCTACGTTTTGCATCTATTGGATGCCCAGCGGTATAAAAACCACAGTTAGGTGCGACAAAGACATTGTCACCAAAAGTCACTTCTGCGCCATTTAGTATTATGGTATTATGATTCGCAAAAAAGTTTTTTCCTACTCGTATATTGAATCCATAATCACACCAGAAAGGTGTCATGATCAATGCGGTATCATCCACTTGTCCCAGTAGTTTCTTAAGTATCTCTTTTTGACCAGCGAGATCAGAAGGCATTGAGTGATTGTATTTGAAACATAGTTCGTTTGCGATTACTCTATTTTTAATCAGCTCTTCATCGTTATTGGCATCATACAACATCTGTTTCATCATTTTCTCTTTTTCAGTCATACTTCTTCTCCCTGTACATGATATCTTTAAGCAAAGTTAGGAAGTATCTTGATTCTTTTGAAAAAGAATGGTATTTCTTCCAGATGACCATGGTCTGGTCAATCAGAGGCGGATATAATCGTTTGAAGCATATAGAATCATCCTGCACACAACTAATATTCTCAAGCCCTATACAATAGCCAACATGATTCTTAACGAGTAATAAGCCATTATTAATAAGATTATAAGTGGCTACTCTATTTAAAGGTTCATTATTAAGGAATGACCACCCGTGAAACTTACTTGAAATCATATCCTGATTACTGATAATCAAAGGAAGTCCTTTGACATCATCAGGAGTGATGTGCTCATTTGAAGATAAAGGATCATCTTTTGGAATATAAATTCCCCAGTGCTCATAAACAGAAAGAGGCATAAAGTCAAAATCCTCTAAATGAATCTGCCCTACCACAATACCGAACTCTGCTTTTCCACTGTTGATCATATCACTCACATACTCAAAATTACCACTATGTAAATGAAAATGAATATAAGGTTGTTCCTGAGTAGCTCTGTGAATCACTTTCGCAATCAAATTCATACTATTACTTTCAGGACATGCAATATGAATATCCCCTGATAACACTTCAGAATCAGATAACTCTTTAGAAGTCACACTGACAAGACGTACAATCTCTTCTGCACGTTTCTTCAATAATAAGCCATCTTCTGTTAATTCTACATGACGTGTATCACGTTTAAATAGTGTTACATGATATTCTTCTTCTAACTCTCTGATTTGTCTTGATAAAGTCGGTTGAGTAATATGCAGTTCTTCGGCTGCTTTAGAAAAACTTTTCCTTCTTGCGACTGTTAAAAAATAGTTTAATACACGTACTTCCATCATCTTCATCACCCCGCCTGAGTTTATTATATATGCTTAATAAGCATTAATATATATAATTTTTAAATAATTCTAATTATAAAAAATCACCGTATAATTAACCTTGAAGCAAAGGAGGATTAACATGAAAGCAATAGAAACTATTTTTCCAGTGTTCTTTATGATTTTATTAGGATTAATATCACGTATTAAAGGATGGATCACACCAGAACAAAAAGAAGGCGCTAACAAAATAGTCTTCACGATATTATTCCCTATTATGATCTTCAATGTATTATTTACATCGCATATAGAAGCACAAGCTATTTCTATAGTTATATATGTTCTTTCAGCATTCTCAATAGCCCTTGTTATTGGTTTTCTTGTAAGAAACATTACAGGTAAGAAATGGGCGCATTTCTCACCATTCTATATGACTACTAATGAGGGAGGTAATGTCGCACTACCTCTTTATACATCTATTGTAGGTATGGCTTATGCAAAAAATACGGTTATCTTTGATATTGCAGGGACAATGATAGCTTTCATTATTATTCCTATATGTATCGAAAAGATGACCTCAGAAACAGCAGAAATAAAAGTATTACTTAAGAAGATTCTTTCTAACTCATTTGTGATTGCTGTCGCATTAGGACTTCTTCTTAATTTTACAGGGTGTTATAACTATCTCATGACAACATCTTTTGGCACTGTATATACAAAAACCATTGCCCAGGTAACAGCCCCAATAGTCAGTATGATTCTTTTTGTTATTGGATATAACTTGAAAATCAAGAAGGATATGATTAATTCTCTTATTAAACTATTAGGAATTCGTTTTATTGTCTTTTCTTTTATTATTGCAGGATTCTTTGTATTCTTCCCATCACTTATGCAGGATAAGACATATCTCATGGCTGTACTTATTTACTATATGTCCCCTACAGGTTTTGCTATGCCTATGATAGTAGAACAATTGAATAAATCAGAAGAAGATGCTGATTTCCAATCCGCTGTCTTATCATTGGGAATGATTATCACATTAATTGTGTATACAGGGGTTGTGCTCTTTATTGCATAGACAGGATTTCCTGTCTTTTTTTCTATATCATAAATGTATAGCGGATATATCAATTAAACGTTTTTATTAGAAAAAACTGTTTAAATAGAGGGGCTGTGATATAATAGATAGGAATTAAAACAAGTTTATAAAGAAGGAGCTCACCATGAAAAAATTCATTATTGATCCAATGGACTTATCTGTTGAAGAAATTGATGATTTAATCGCACTCGCAAACGATATCATCAAAGACCGTACACGTTATCAGGATGTATGTGCACATAAGATTCTTGCAACATTATTCTTCGAACCTAGTACACGTACAAGACTATCTTTTGAAAGTGCTATGTTATCACTTGGCGGAAAGGTATTAGGATTCCCAACTGCAAACGTATCTAGTGCTTCTAAGGGAGAAACAGTATCAGATACAATTCGTGTAGTTAGCGGCTATTGTGATATTATCGCAATGCGTCATCCAAAGGAAGGTGCTCCAGTTGTGGCTTCATCAACATGCACTGTACCTTTAATTAATGCAGGTGATGGAGGACATAATCACCCTACTCAGACATTAACTGACTTATTAACTATTCAGAGAGAAAAAGGCACTTTAAAGAACCTTACAGTAGGTTTCTGTGGTGACTTGAAGTTTGGACGTACAGTTCATTCATTATTAAAAGCAATGTCACGTTATGAAGGCACTAAGTTTGTATTCATCTCTCCAGATGAATTAAAGCTTCCTGAATACTTAAAAGAAGACATTCTTGATCCAATGGGTATTGAATATAAAGAAGTACGTAGCATGGAAGAAGTCATGCCAGAATTAGATATTCTTTATATGACAAGAGTACAGCAGGAACGTTTCTTCAATGAACAGGATTATATTCGTTTAAGAGATACTTATATCTTAGATGAAGAAAAATTACAGGCTGCAAAGAAAGATATGATTATTATGCATCCACTTCCACGTGTCAATGAAATCAAGACTGAAGTCGATGCAGATCCAAGAGCTGCTTATTTCAGACAGGCTCATAATGGACGTTTTATCCGTATGGCATTGATCTTAAGCTTATTAGGATTACAGAATGAGGTGGAAAGATTATGAGAATAGACAGTATTAAAAATGGTATTGTGATTGACCATATTGCAGCTGGTAAAGCAAAAGAAGTATATGATGCTCTTGATCTAGGTAAGTTAGATTGTCAGGTTGCAATCATCATGAATTGCCGTTCTAATAAGATGGGTAAGAAAGATATCATCAAGATTGATAACGATTTTGATGTTGATTTAGATGTATTAGGTTATATTGATCCTAATATTACTGTTTCTATTATTAAGAATGGTGAAACAGTAGAAAAGAAGAAATTACAGCTTCCTGAAAAAATCATTAATGTGGCTAAATGTAAGAACCCAAGATGTATTACATCTGTAGAAAGAGATTTAGATCAGGTGTTCTATCTTGCAAATAGAGAGAAACGTATCTATAGATGTTATTATTGTGAATCTAAGGCTGAGAAGAAGGACTAAGTCCTTCTTTTTTTTATAATTTAATATTTAATAGCATACTATTGACATTGAATTGAAAGTGTACTATCATTCTAATGCGCAGAAGGAGGTAAACTGATGAGAGAAAGTGAAGCAGTAAGCTATATTAAGCATATTAATGACTGTTTAAAGAAGCGTGCGAATAATTCTTTAAGAAAAGAAGGATTAACTTTAATGCAGTCCCATGTTTTATTGAAATTACAGGACGCACCTGATCAGAGAATGACCTTTAAGGAGATTGAGAAAGACTTACATGTAGCTCAATCAACAACTGCGGGACTTCTTAGAAGACTTCAAGAAAAGAATCTGATTGATTGTTGTGATGATCCGAAGGATAAGCGAATTAAAGTTGCCTGTTTATCACAAAAAGGTGAAAGCCATTGTGCGCAGGTAAGACATAATATAGCGCAGGCAAATCGTTTGATGGTGAGTGGGTTAACACAGGAAGAAATTGATACTTTAGCTGATCTTCTTAGTAAAGTCTATTCAAATCTAGAAAATGAATGAAAGGGGAAAAAATATGAATATTATTCGTGTGCTTAAGAAAAGTATTCGTGAATACAAGAGAGATTCAATTTTGACACCTGTTCTTGTGGCTTTTGAAGCATTAGTAGAATGTATTATTCCATTAATGGTCGCAAATCTAGTCAATAGAATGCAGAATGGTTGTGATATCTCTGTTATTGTGAAATATGGTGTGATACTTATTATCATGGCCTGTTTCTCACTCCTATTTGGGGCTCTTGCAGGTATTACTGCAGCCAATGCTTCAGCTGGTTTTGGTAAGAACTTACGTAAAGACTTGTTTGTTGCAGTTCAGAACTTCTCATTTGAAAACATTGACCGTTTTAGTGCATCTTCACTTGTAACTCGTATGACAACTGATGTCACTAACGTTCAGATGGCTTATATGATGATTATTCGTACAGTTGTACGTGCTCCACTTATGTTGATCTTCTCATTGGTCATGGGATTTATTATGGGTGGTCGACTTGCGTTAATCTTCTTATTTACTATTCCAGTACTTGGTATTGGTTTAGGACTTGTTATTAAGAAGACAATGCCTTTATTTAGAAAAGTATTTAAGAAATACGATAACTTAAATAATTCAGTACAGGAAAATATCAACGGTATTAGAGTTGTAAAATCATTTGTACGTGAGGACTTTGAAAATAAGAAATTCAATGAAGCTGCAGAAGATGTTTGTGGTGATTTCACAAGAGCTGAAAAGATTCTTGCATTAAATAACCCAATGATGCAGTTCTGTCTTTATGTTGTAATGATCTTCGTACTTACTTTTGGTTCTTATTTAGTTGTTAATTTTGGTGGAGCTATTATTCAGGTTGGACAGTTGTCTTCATTACTTACTTATAGTTTCCAAATTCTTATGAGCTTGATGATGTTATCAATGATCTTTGTAATGGTGACTATCTCTATTGAATCATGTGAACGTATTGTTGCTGTATTAGAAGAAAAACGTACTATTTCTAATCCAGAAAATCCTATTTATGAAGTAAATGATGGTTCTATTGATTTTGATAATGTATCATTTAAATATTCTAAGCGTGCTGATTGCTATGCTCTTGAAAATATTAATCTACATATTAAATCAGGACAGACTATTGGTATTTTAGGAGGAACAGGTTCTTCTAAAACATCACTTGTAAATCTTATTTCACGTTTATATGATGTCACTGAAGGTGAAGTAAAAGTGGCTGGTGTAGATGTAAGAGATTATGACTTAGTCACTTTAAGAGATGCAGTCTCTGTTGTATTACAGAAGAATGTCCTATTCTCAGGCTCTATTAAAGAAAACTTACGCTGGGGTAATAAAGAAGCCACAGATGAAGAAATAGAAGAAGCATGTCATCTTGCATGTGCTGATGAATTTATTGAACAGTTCCCAGATAAATATGATACACATATTGAACAGGGTGGTACTAACGTTTCTGGTGGTCAGAAACAGAGATTATGTATTGCACGTGCATTACTTAAGAAACCAAAAATCTTAATTCTTGATGACTCTACAAGTGCTGTAGATACTAAAACAGATGCTATTATTAGAGCAGGATTTAAGAAGTTTATTCCTGAAACTACGAAAATCATCATTGCACAAAGAGTTTCAAGTGTACAGGATGCAGATCAGATTATTATCATGAATAATGGTTCTGTTGAAGCAATCGGTACTCATGATGAACTTCTTGCATCAAATCCAATTTATCAGGAAGTATACTATTCACAAAACAAGGGAGGTGAACAGGATGAAAAATAATCGTGGTAATAAGAAGAACACATTTACACGTCTCATTAAAACACTCTTTGAATTCTATCCTGTTCTTCTACCTGTTATTATTGTATTAATTCTATTTAATTCTGTTGTCAGCTCTATTCCATCTGTTTTTATGCAGAATATCATTGCTGTTATTGAAAAATACTGGCGTACAAAAGACTGGCTACATGCTAAGCCTGAAGTATTATCATTTGTAACTGTATTACTTATTCTTTACATTCTTTCATTAATTGCTTCATTTACATACAACCGTTTAATGGCTGTAGTTACTCAGGGTTCATTAATGAAATTCAGAGAAAAGATGTTTGCAAGAATGGAAAGTCTTCCAATCCGTTATTTTGATACAAATGCACATGGTGATATCATGTCTATTTATACAAATGATACAGATACATTAAGACAGCTTATTTCTCAGTCATTACCTGCATTGATGCAGACTTCTATTGTACTTCTAACAGTATTTTGTATCATGATCTACTATAGCTTCTGGTTAACAGGGGTTGTATTAATTGGCTGTGTTATCATGTTCTTTATTACTAAGAATTTTGGTTCTAAGAGTTCAAGATTCTTTATTAAACAGCAGCAGACTCTTGGTGCAACTGAAGGTTATATCGAAGAGATGATGAATGGGCAGAAGGTTATCAAAGTATTTAACCATGAAGAAGATGCAATCGCAGGGTTTGATAAGGTCAACAATGCCTGGTTTGAAGCATCTAGAAAAGCCAATACATTTGCGAATATCTTGATGCCTGTTCTTCATAACATGGGTAATATTCTTTATGTATTAATTGCCTTAACGGGAGGTGTTCTTCTTTATCTAAAGACACCAAATGTATCTTTATCTGGTATGGCACTTAATATTTCTATCGTTGTTCCATTCTTAAATATGACTAAGCAGTTCACTGGTCAGATTGGTCAGATTTCTCAGCAGATCAACTCTGTTGTTATGGGTCTAGCAGGGGCTAGTCGTATCTTTGGATTATTAGATGAAGAACCTGAATTTGATGAAGGCTATGTTACTTTAGTGAATGCTAAAGAAGAAAATGGTGAATTAGTAGAAACAACTGAACGTACTGAAATGTGGGCATGGAAACATCCACATGAAGATGGTACTGTGACTTATACAAGACTTGAAGGCGATGTAGAAATGGATGATGTAGATTTCGCTTATAATCCTAATAAGATGATTCTTCATAACATTACATTATATGCAAAGCCTGGTCAGAAAGTAGCCTTTGTAGGGGCTACTGGTGCTGGTAAGACAACTATTACTAACTTAATTAATAGATTCTATGATATTGAAGACGGTAAGATCAGATATGATGGTATCAACATCAATAAGATTAAAAAGCCTGATTTAAGAAGATCACTTGGTATTATCTTACAGGATACAAACCTCTTTACTGGTACAGTTATGGATAATATCCGTTATGGTTATCTAGAAGCAACTGATGAACAATGTATTGAAGCTGCAAAGCTTGCGGGTGCTGATGATTTCATTACTCGTTTACCAGATGGTTATAACACAATGTTGACTGGTAATGGGGCAAGTTTATCACAAGGTCAGAGACAGCTTATTGCGATTGCAAGAGCTGCTGTGGCAGATCCACCTGTTATGATCATGGATGAAGCAACATCATCTATTGATACACGTACAGAAGCGATTGTACAAAAAGGTATGGATGCTTTAATGAAGGGACGTACTGTATTTGTTATTGCACATAGATTGTCTACTGTACAGAATTCTGATGTAATCATGGTATTAGATCATGGTCATATTATTGAACGTGGTTCTCATGATGACTTAATTAAACAGAAGGGTCAGTATTATCAGTTATATACTGGAGCATTTGAATTAGAATAAAATGAGCATGCCTAGATGGCATGCTTTTTTGAGTGCAATCACACTATTGTACAGTCTCATTTGGAGTAGTTATCTTAAGTTTTTCTAATCATTATAATAAGGCGTATTCCTTGTGTAAGAACTGTTTTGATATTACAATGATTGCGGCAACTATTATTCTCTGTTTAGTAACACGTTCACCACTCTATGGCATATGTGTAGGACGTATTATTAAATGGTTTGAAATAAAATAAGTAAGTTTGATAAGGAGTTAGTAATGCATGATATTTGGAATCCCTGGCATGGATGTGTAAAGTATTCAGAAGGGTGTATGAATTGTTATATGTATGTTTTAGATAAGATGAGAAATCAAGATGGTTCACATATATATAAGACCAATGATTTTGCATATCCACTCTCTAGAAATAGAGATGGTACATATAAGATACAAAGTGGAGAAAAGATAAGAGTTTGTATGACAAGTGATTTCTGTTTAGAAGAAGCAGATATATGGAGAGATGATGTCTGGTCAATGATCAGAAGAAGGCAGGATGTTATTTTCTATATACTTACTAAAAGAGCAGAAAGACTTAAAGAATGCTTGCCGGATAACTGGGGTGATGGATATGAGAATGTAATACTTAATGTTACATGTGAGAATCAAAAACGTGCTGATGAACGTATACCACTTCTTTTAGATATTCCTGCCAAACATAGAGGAGTGATGTTAGCACCTCTTATTGGTCCTATTGATTTAGAAAAGTATTTAGATGGACGCATAGAAGAAGTGACATGTGGTGGAGAGAATTATGGTGGTACAAGAGCATGTGACTTCGATTGGATTAAATCTTTACATAATCAATGTGTGAATAAGAACACTACATTCACTTTTATAGAAACAGGATCTCATTTTGTGAAGGATGGTATTCATTATCGAGTAAAAGGGAAAGTGGCTCAGACAAGAATAGCTTATCGTTCTAAAATGAATTATCAAGGAAAGAAACCAGTATATCATCTTTATGATTTCTTTGATAATGAATTAAGAGAAAATCAGTTATATAAAAGAGAATTCAGTGAACATTGTATAGAATGTGCATCAAAACCTATATGTAATGGATGTGCAAGAAGATTTGGCTGTAAACAATGTCTTTGATAATGAGAAAAAAGAAGTTTCAAATAGTATAAGTTAGTAGAAGACTATAAGAGTAATTCTTATAGTTTTTTAGATACGTTTAAAGGAGATTGATTATGGAAAATAATAAACCAAGACTATCTATAGATGAACAGATTCAACATTTGAAAGACAAGGGAATACTTTTCAATATCATGGATGAGGATTCTGCTAAACAGTATCTCAAATACAACAATAATTATTATAAGTTGACTTCTTTCAGAAAAAATTATGATAAGCATCCAGGTGGAGAAAATAAGGGTAAATATATTAGGTTGGAGTTTGCCTATCTAGTTGATATGTCGATCATTGATATGCGTCTTCGCTATAGAGTAGTAGAAATGGCTTTGGATATTGAACATCATACTAAACTACAATTATTAAGAAAAATAGATGAGTATGATGAAGATGGTTATCAAATCGTCAAAGATTATATTGATTTATTGGATGAAAAATACAGAAATTATTTATTTAATGAATTGAACAGAAATAGAGGAAATGCATATTGCGGAGATATGATTGAGAAATATGATGGGAATTATCCGGTATGGGTATTTCTTGAAATAATACCATTCGGAAGGATGGTCGCATTCTATTATTTTTGTGCTAATCGTTTCTCTGACAAAGAAATGAAAAATAATTATTATGGATTATTAACTTGTAAAAGAATTAGAAATGTAGCAGCTCATAGTAATTGTATATTGAATGATTTGAGACCCCATACTGCTGAGCATCTAACAAATAAAGACATTATAAAGGAATTGATACGTATTCCATATATGAATTCCAATTTTAGAAAAAATAGAATGAGTAATGTGAGAATTCAACAGATCATCATTATTCTATATGCACAAGAAAATGGTAAGAAGTGAAGGAGTTGCCTTATACGAAAGTAGGGAATTGAAGAAATTAATGAGAAGAATTGATAAAAATTGTAGTTATTATAAGACAAATACACTAATCCATGGAACTTTCAAATTTCTTGGATTAGAGGAACTTTCAAATTTCTTGGATTAGTAGTTGACAATTGGTTTTAGACAAGGTACTATCAAAGTGGCTGGAAAAAGATATTCTTTTACGGTTGCGGCATTGTTCAAACGATGTTTGCACGGGTTTTCTATTAATAGACCTCTTCGGAGGTCTTTTTTGTACATGAAAAATACATGTTTCCATGTGTCTTGCTTAATAGTTGGATTGTAGTAAGTAAAAAGACGCTTCAAAATTCTCAGATCAGTCATTGACAGTTGGTTTTAGACAGTGTACTTTCTACAGTAGATGAAAAAAGATATTCTTTTACGGATGCGGCATTGTGAAAAATGATGTTTGCACGGGTTTTCTATTAATGGACCTCTTCGGAGGTCTTTTTTACATATAAAAAACACATGTTTCCATGTGTCTTACTTAATAGTTGGATTGTAGTAAGTAATATGATGCTTCTTACAATAAGCATTGATTGCAGCTCTCCAGTCAGTATTTTTAGTATACTCTACTAAATAAGTCGCAATACCTTTTTCCTGACATGTACTTAAATATTTCTTTAAGCGTGTTGATACTTCAGTATCCTGTTTTACATATTTTTTACCCTGTTTCTTAGTCATCATACTAGTCTGGTTTATACCTGCAACCATCTTAGCATTCTTATAAACAGTTTCTCTATAATCATAGGCATTATTCACAATAACTTTTAACTTATTCTGATTTGCTTCTTTAATAAGAGCATCTAACGCATCTGCATCATCAATCTTACTAATAAAAATACCATCAGCCTTTAACTCTTCAGCTTTATGATGTGGTTTCTTTGAACTCATATAGAAATAAATCTGTTTAGACTTCTTTCTTAAAACCTTCATATCTTCTGTAGTTAAACCTTTACTTCTCACTACAATAAGATCATAATGCTTCTTCATCTTAAGAAGCTCACTCTTTTTCTTTTTAGTAAGGACTGCATATGTACTCACTTGTGATTTAACAGCTGTTTTAGAAGAACATCCAGTTAATACAAAGAAAGCACATAATACTAGTGTTAATATTTTTTTATACATTTTCTCATACCTCGCATCTCCTACATTATCACAATTTTTTCAGAAAGTGAACCTTGATTGTTTTAAGTGTGATGTAGTTTTATAATAAATAACTAAAAGGGGACAGTTATATGACACAATATGAATCACAGTATGAGAGAATGATCAAGTAGCCAATCCCTTCTCTGATACTTACTCTCGCATTACCAACAACAATCTCAATGTTAGTCACTAATATATATAACATGGCTGATACGTACTTTGTCTCTACAGTAGGGACAAGTGCTACAGGTGCAGTAGGGATTGTTTTTGGATTGATGGCGATATTACAAGCCTTTGGCTTTATGTTTGGACATGGGGCAGGCGCAAATATATCAAGAAGAGTAGGGGCAAAAAGAGTAGAAGAAGCACGTATATTTGCATCTACAAGCTTTTTTGGCTCACTCTTTTTTGGTGCTTTGATTGCGATACTAGGTCTTATATTCTTAAATCCACTTATGTATTTGATGGGCTCTACTTCAACTATCCTACCTTATGCAAGAGCCTATGCTATCTTTATTTTGATTGCAGCACCGGCCATGACTTCATAAATAAATCCTTTCGTTTGTCATAGGCGGAAACCCACTGCGTTTAGGCGGTGGGAGGAGCCTCGTAAATCGTATCTATTATTCCTGACTTTCAATATATTTTTGTATAGTTGCTGATGATATTTCTCCAATGCTACAAGCAAAATAACCATCTGACCAAAATGTTTTTTTCCTTCCAATACTGTCTTGATAAGACCGAACTATACTTTTGCCATAAGTGGTATGCTGTTTCCTGCTTTATAATTTTGACAATATCGCAAACTCTATCTGCTGTATCGTAACTTAATAAGAAATGTATATGGTCTTTGTCAGTTTCTATCGCAATAATTTCTTAGCCACGTGTATTAGGTATATGGAGAATCTCTTGTTTAACATCATCGGCAATAGAGCCTTTTGGTAGTTGTTTGCGGTATTTGATTACAAGGCCTATATGTACTTTAAGGCTGTATTTTCGTGATTGTATCTACTATCCACAGTTCACCTCAAAATATAGATATTTCGCTATAAATTAGATATAATTTAGATATAACATATAGTGAAATATCTATGAAAGGAGTACATCTATGGAACAGATGACTATTACAGCTAAAATTCAAATAATCGCAGCTGAAACAGATAAGGTTTTGCTTGATGAAACTATGTCTGTTTATCGTAATGCCTGTAATTATGTTTCAGACTATGTATTCCGCACTCATGACTTAAAGCAGTTTTCACTTAATAAAGCTTTGTATTCTACATTACGAGAAAAGTTTAACCTTAAATCGCAGATGGCTCAGTCTGTTTTGAAGACTGTTATCGCCAGATATAAGATCATTCTTGAAAATCAGAATGAGTGGATTAAACCATCGTTCAAAAAGCCTCAGTACGACCTGGTTTGGAACAGAGATTATTCCTTAACGCAAAACCGTTTTTCAATCAATACGCTTAATGGTCGTGTGAAGTTATCTTATTTTTCAGATGGAATGTCTAAGTATTTCGATCATACAATTTATAAGTTTGGTACTGCCAAACTTGTAAATAAACATGGTAAATACTATCTGCATATACCAGTTACCTATGAGGTTGAAGAAAGTAATATTTCTGATATTTGTAATGTTGTAGGTATTGACAGAGGTATTAACTTTGTTGTTGCAACTTATGACAGCAAACATAAGTCTGGATTTGTTAGTGGTAAAGCTATTAAACAGAAACGGGCTAATTATTCCAGGCTTCGTAAAGAACTTCAAATGCGACATACGCCATCCTCAAGGCGAAGACTAAAAGCTATCGGTCAGCGAGAAAACCGTTGGATGCAGGATATTAACCATCAGGTATCGAAGGCACTCGCCACCGGTAATCCAAAGCATACTCTCTTTGTATTAGAAGATTTGACTGGTATTCGCAATGTTACAGAACGTGTCAAAACAAAAAACCGCTATGTTTCTGTATCATGGTCTTTTTATGACCTTGAGCAGAAGCTGATTTACAAAGCGAAGCAGAATCAATCTTCTGTAATAAAGGTGGATCCTCGTTATACCAGTCAATGCTGTCCTGCTTGTGGACATACTGAAAAGTCTAATCGTAATAAGAAAATACATTTGTTTACTTGCAAAAACTGCGGTTATACGTCTAATGATGACCGTATTGGAGCTATGAATCTGTATCGTATGGGAATAAACTATCTTGCTGATAGCCAAGTACCTAATACAGTTGTAACAGAGTAAACTCTGCTACAAAGGGTGC
>OLRT01000184.1_pt1 | contig 50631 bp, 44 predicted proteins | sample 1672021 | NCBI WGS metagenome assembly OLRT01 (sample SAMEA3136637, study PRJEB25190) | human gut metagenome | reverse complement strand
ACAGCGCGGCCTGGGGCCCGGAGGGCTCGGGGGCCGGCTGCTCGTCGGCCCATGCGGCGGCGGGCATCGCGACCGCGGCGGCGAGCGCCACGGGAACGGCGACGGCGCCGACCTTCGCTGATGGCTTCATATGGAGATCCTCCTATAAAAAGAAAAGCGGATGCATCACCTTAAGATGATGCATCCGCTTGGGGGCACGGGGGCGGGGTTTGGGCCAAAGAACGACTCAGGGGCCGTATCCGACAAATCCTTCTCTAATTAATCCTATATAGCACATGTAGCGGCAATGTAGGCATAGCCGCACATCGACAAGGTTGAGGTACAGGCTACAAGGGGAAAGCCCATTCTGTACAAAGCACTCATGCCCTCCATCCTTAGAGCAAGGACAAGCATCGGCAGAAGCGGGATGAAGTACCGACCTTGCACACCCTGGATAAATAAGTCGGTCGATTCCGTCCAGGTCAACCAAAGCGACAGCACTACTCCGACAGAACAGACCAAGAACAAAACTGCGAAAAACAACCTGTTTGAAATCGGAAGGCACTGTCCATCGTCTTTGCTGCGAATTGACGACAATACCAAAAGGAGCAAAAAAAGCATAGGAACGTAGTCAGGGAAACTAGTATTCTGCTGGAACCAGCCCAGGCTATCGCCCGGTACATTGACCAGCCAGAATGTACCGAGCGATTCAACTGTCCTGCATAGCATGACATAGCTCCCCAGTGGATCGCCCAGAATCGTAGCCAAAGAATAATAAGAAACCCCATCAGAGCTATCAGAGCTAACAGCCCCAGAAAGAGCGGAAGCCCTCACTATCAAGACAGAGAAAATAGGAGCAAAGAAAACGAAAGCGCGGAAAAGCCAACACTTCCTATTGGACTCAAAACGCTTGGCTGGTATAAGGAGAGCAATCAAGGCCGCCCCAAAGTATACGGCCTTACATGGAGCCATCAGAGACGCCAAAACAACGAAGCCGGCCAATTCCATCGGCTTAGCTAATCCCCTCCCTTTAATCAGCCGTAATGCAAATGCAATAGTAAGGAATGTTAAACCTATTGTCGCCGAATCATAGCTGTAAGAGCCCAACAACTGAAGAGTCATGGGAAACAGGGATACAACCATCATTATGTTTTTACCTACAGGGGTAATCACAACAGCAATAGCAATGAGCAACGCGCTGAACAAAAATGAAAAAACCCGGCCAGCATAAAACAGCCACACATGATTCAAACCCAGCAACTTCGCAGTTAAAATCCCAAATGAAGCAGGTATCCTTACTTGCGGGAGCTCACTTAGCAAACTGACATCAGAAAGAGCCTTAGGATCAATATCACCCAATTCGCTCAAAGAAATATTGCCATCTTTGCTGAAATCAAACGCATGATTTTTTGCATACTCCCAGCCCCTGTTATCGATTGAAGACGACAGAAACTCGCCGTAGGTAAACGAGGGGACATCCTCAACCCGAACAACAGTAGGGTCCTTTCCAGTTAAAGCTGAAGAGTACTCATACGCATGGTAGAAATGGTATGGCTCATCAGGCACGCTCCCAGCAGGAAAGAAAAAAACAGAAAGAAGCCCGGAAACAACAAACACAACAGGAAAAATAATCCGTGATGCTGTTTCTTTTACCTTGGAGCCAAAAAACCTATAAAGCGCCGAAGACAGAATAAGTATGAAACCAGCTACCGCACAAAGAAAAATAGACTTTCCCGAAGAATGAGCCGCAAACGTATAAGAAGCGTATGCAAAAATGGAAAAAAGAAGAGCAGCAACCAATGCTTCAGTTTTTCCGATCCTTTTTAGCTTCTTTGACACTGAGCTTGCCTTAAAATCCATTCCATCCCTTTTCAAAAAAACAATATCACCAACCGAGCTCGTAATGCGTGGACCCTTTTGCAAGGTTGCAATTATAGTACGGATCCCCAATTGCGAAATACTTGGGGTATCGAGACATCAACATGCCCTGCTCTTGCATGAGCCTAACAAGTTGCATCTCGTTTTTTTCATCATAACCGCGCGAAACAGATTCAAAATGATACAGCTGCGCACGGGGCTCAACGACAACAAGAAGATTCTTTTCTCGTATCTTTAAGCAAAAATCAACATCATTGTATGCAACAGGGAAACCCTCATCGAAGCCACCAACAGAATTAAAAACCTCAGCACGAACCGCCAAGCATGCCCCTGTCACGGCACTAACATTTCTTGGGAACTTGAGAAACCCAAAATATCCATTAGCTTCGGCGGACCTTAACTCGTCAACATGAACAGGCCCGGATTTGGGAAGAACAATTCCTAAATGCTGAATCGCCCCATTTGGATAAAGGAGCTTAGCCCCCACACAGCCAACTTTTTCCCTCTTAAGCTGTCCAACGATTCGATCGAGCCAAAGAGGTTCAATCACCTGCGTGTCGTTGTTAAGGAACAGTAGTAGCTCGCCATTCGCCGCCTTGGCACCCGCATTGCAAACTGCAGAAAAATTAAAAGGAGCATCGTATTTGACAACCGAAACGTTAGGGTGCTCCCTCTTTAGGGCTTCGTAATATTCAAATGTCTCGGGACACTCGCTATTGTTCTCGACCACAATCACTTCATAATTAGAGTATATCGTCTTCTGGAATATTGACTTGAGGCAGCGATCGAGATAATCAATATGGTCTTTCGTTGGGACAACAATCGAAACAAGCTCCTCTTTATCGCCAAGCAAGTACTCGACATCATAAAAGTTTCCCATGCCGTCATGATCTGTGACCCGCGCAGGAATTCGACAACGATCAAGATGCTCCTGCACCGCAATCCTGCCAGACTCCTGAGTCCATGGCTTCGCATCGGACCCACTCGCAGTAGAGCCGGGGTGAATCCGCCAATGGTACAAAATTTTGCGAGCGTGGTAGATGTTTCGAGCTCTTTCTGCAACCAGCAAGGTCATATTATGATCCTGCGAACCATCGTATTGTTTTCCTGGAAGACTATCAAAAGAATCGACAATGCATCTCCTTACGGTAAGAAGATGGCAGACGTAATTACAAGCACAAATCAGATCCCAATCGAAATCAGGCTTGAGCAAACCGTCAATATAGCGGTCTTCAATCAGCTTGTCTTCATCACAGTAAAGAAGATCCGTTTCCGGATACTCATTAATACCTTTGACATACTCAAAGAGAATATCTGGCTCAAGAATATCATCGTGGTCAAAAAAGCTCAAAAAATCGCCTTGAGCAATTTTAATTCCCTCATTGGTATTTAGCGTGATCCCGTAATTTCCATCGAGGTCGATATGCCTAACTCGACTGTCTCTTTTGCAGGCGCTAAGCACTTCATGTTTCAACGCCTCATCTTCCGGCGAAGCATTTACGAGAATAAGCTCGAATTTGGAATACGATTGACCCAAAACGGATTCCAGCATTTCCTGAAAATACTTAATCGGAGTCTTAAACAGGGGAACAATAATAGAAAACAAAGGCTCGATATCGAACTTATGGCCCCTCTGCAGCTCAATCTTCTGTGCAGAGGTCCTGTGCTTACGCAAAAACCAGTCCTGATAATTTCCGCCCATCCCTGAATTGTCAAGCATGAGAGAATCGCTCATGCACTTTATTGCACCTGTCCTAAAGGGAAGAGAACGAATAAAACCATCATCAGTTCGAGAATCAGCGAATCTTATCCAAGCAATGAAGTCGTCCAGATCGTGCTTAACACAGCAAGATAGCTCAATATGGCGAATCGACTTCTGCGACTGCCCCTCAGAAAAAAGAGAGTCACGCAAAATGGTTACATCCTTAGCTTCGAGGGAATGTCCATCTTTCCCGAGAATTAAAAAAGCAAACTCGCTCTTAGCTCGTTCATCCGTAGGAGCATCGATTCGGAAATAAAGGGTTCTCGTATCAGATTCATAATTCATAACCGCGAGATAGCATTCAATAAACGACTCGTCATCTATCGGCGACCAATCTATATTTCTGATAGATTCAACTCCGTCTTTTTTACTAAAAGTATTGAACTTCGATGTCAACGCAGCACGAATATGCGCAATGCTTTCCGTCGCCGAATCAACGACAGAGCCAGTCTTACTAAGCAGTTCAAATGTAACTTTCTGAGAGCAGGACACGGCCGCAAGGATCAAAACATGAGATCCCGGCCTTCTTCCGTAGCTCGACAATACACAGGGCAACTCAGTGCCATCCGAGGACAGAGACGAGGCAATAAGTCTGGATCCATCAGGAATGTCGCATTTTACTTCCTGATAGACCTTCCCTTCTCCGCGCGTAATATCACCAAACTGAATGTGCATGCCTACCCCTATTACCAATCAAAAGATGATTCATCAACAATGCCAGATGTCTAAATAGAATGATCACCGAAACAGATCAGACAAGCATCGCCGAGAACATCTCCTTATCAACTTCATCAAAAGAAACGGATCCGTCTATGTAAATGATCTCGTTGATCGATTCTTTCCTTTTATCCAAAAAGTCGAGCCCAGACGCGATACTATCAAGGTTTACCTGGTCAAGCAATAAAAGCATTCCAGATGAACCACCAACATAACACCCACTCGACAAAAGGTACGGCCATTGAGACGGAACATAAGGAGCAAGGACGGCAAGAACGTCCCGATCAGCAGAATCTATCCTGGCCCGATCGAAAACGAAAGCAGCATCGGCCAAAGCAATATCAGCCTGACCCGCATTTCCTTCATTTAACAGAGAAAGAAAATCTTGGTCAACACAGAAGACACTAGAAATATGTTTGTCCCGAACAACCTGAAGAGAGTTGTCGACAAAGCCTCGATTACCCTCGTCGATAAGAGCAGGGATTCCCTCGGCATAAAGAAAAGGGAGAGATACCAGAGATTCAAGAACACACTCAAAGGGAATTAAAGCAATAGATGACTCTCGCCAAATTCCCTTCGATAGCCCCCACTCAAATACCTCCAGAGAGTAATCAAAGGCCGTACTCCCAGCAGCCGCAAAAAACTTCACCTCGGGATCCCAAGGAAGAGCACTAAGTTCTCTCGACGCCCAGTCCGCACAAGCTCCTACGTCAAAAACAATAATTGAACTCGGCCTCTTTTCGTAGAGCAAGCGCCCCACGGAATCATCCACGTCATCCGCCCCAACAGACACCAAAGGGGCATTGTATGCTCCTGCAACACTATTCCCTACTACAGCATTAAGATGAGTGTTGTTAACCACCAAAATAAGCCTATCCATAGGCTTATCGCCCCAGCAATCAGCAACCATCTTTACGCTAAGGCCAGTAGGAGAAGAAGAAGAAATCGAGCGAAAGTGTCCTCCTTCGCCCTCTCTAACTTCTGAAGTTTTACAAAGAGCATCAAATACTCTCTGCTCAGACGAAGCGGATCCGACCCTACCGCCCAAGCCTCCGTAGATCCTGCACACTACCCCTGCATCGCCCTGCAAACGCTCATGCCCCTTCTCAATCCAAATAGCCTTGTTGCACAAGCGGGCAATTTGATCATTATTGTGCGAAACGATAAGCACCGTTACTCCGTGTTGCTCAATCAGCTCGGTGATGCGATCTTCGCACTTCTTCTGGAACATGAAGTCACCAACAGAAAGCACTTCGTCTACAACTAGAATTTCCGGCACAATAACCGTTGCAATCGCAAAGGCGATACGCGCCACCATGCCTGATGAGTAGTTCTTCAGGGGCATGTCCAAGAACTTCTCAACTTCGGCAAATTCAACAATTGCATCGAAGTTCTCATCGATAAACTGCTTAGAGTAGCCCAGCAGCGCGCCGTTCAGATAAATGTTCTCCCGCGCAGAAAGGTCCATATCGAAGCCAGCACCAAGCTCAATAAGCGGAGCGATGTTGCCGTTTACTTGGCAGGTTCCTTTCGTAGGCTCCAACACACCAGCAATGATCTTCAACATGGTGCTTTTACCAGAGCCATTAGTGCCCATAATGCCGAACACGTCACCCTTGCGCACCTCAAACGAAACATCATCCAAGGCCTTAAACTCCTCGAAGAACAGCTTTCGCTTGGCAATAGCAACGGCATATTCTTTCAGGTTATTCATTTGCTCCGATGCCATATTGAACGACATGGAGACATGATCAACCTTGATCATGACTGGACGGTTATCTTCGGCTTCTTCAGCTTGATCTATTACGAGCTCGGAGGTATTAACGTTTTCGGGCATTTTGACCGCCTCTACACGTAGAGAATGAACTTTTTTTGCTGGCTGCGGAATACCAGCACACCAATGATGAGGGCAATTGCGCCGCATGCGAAGCAAGTAAGATTCTGCTCGAAGCTAGGCGTTACGCCATACAGCGCAATATCACGGAAGTAATCCACGTAATAGTACATGGGGTTCGCATTCATGATAGGAACTGCCCATTCGGGAAGGATTTCTACCGGGTAGAACAATGGCGTCGCATAAGTCCATGCAGAAATGAACACACTCCAAAGATGCATAACGTCACGGAAGAACACCGAAAGCGCTGCCAGCAGAAGGCCGATGCCTAAGCTGAACGCAAACAGGTACAGTAACAACACCGGCAAGAGTAAGATATTAACCGTGGGAACGATACGGAAAAACACCATTACCGCAACAACCGCAATTAGAGAGATAACAAAGTTTACCAGCGCAAATACCACTTTTTCCACTGGGAAAATCATCTTGTTAATACGAATCTTTTTGATAAGCGGCGCTGATTCGATGATGGAGCCCATTGCGCTTGACGTCGCTTCCGACATGAAGGCGAACAGCGTTTGACCAAGAATGAGGTACAGCGGGAAGTTCTCGATATTGAAGCGGAAAATAGTGGAGAAAACAACCGTTAAAACCACCATCATCAGCAACGGATTCAAGACCGACCACAGGATGCCAAGAACACTGCGGCGATATTTTAGTTTAAAGTCCTTGGAAACCAAGGAGCGAAGGATGAACCAATCGCGTTTAAATTGCTCTTTAGCGGAGCTCATAGAGTACGTGCGTCTCCTTGGGGTTGGGTGTAGTACATAGAGAGACATTATAGCGTTGGTGTTATCGCAAATTCATTTGCATATAAAGGTCACATGCATTCCTGCATGACTCAAACGCGCCTATTTGGGGGAAATAAGGATATGGAACTTTACAAATGCAACTTCAACTTCATCTCGGAATACGAAAGGCTAGCAAAAGAAAAACTAGATAAAAAAGCATGCGAGGGATTGCCCCTCGGCAAAAGAAACTGCTATCCCGATTATCCGATAGCCGTACGACACAATTTAAGCCTCTTCCCAAACAACCATCTCGATTTGATAGACATGAAAACGCCTAAATACGGCATGGAAAAACTAAATAATGACTTCAATGCCCTAATACACGCAACCGATACGTCCGAAAGAGATATCCTACGCTTCATAAACAAAACTCCCGCATATCACATTGCTGGATCAATTCTCCGTGCGGGCGGATACAACTTTGGTCATCACGGAACCTATCTTTTTCCTGAATTTAGAATCGGAAGCACTTTTAGGCCCGATTACGTCATAGTCGGAGACAAATCAGGCGGACACGAGTTCGTCTTTGTCGAATTAGAAAAGCCCAACGGAAGAATAACCCTTAAAAGCGGATATCTCGGTGAAGTCTATCGAAAGGGCATAGAGCAGATTGAGGATTGGAAAACCAGAATTGACGGACATTTCAGCGATGAGGTATCCGTAACGTTTGAACAAGCGAAAAATAAAAACTCCAACCTTCCCGATGAATTCAAAATATACGATCGAACGAGGTTCCATTACGTTGTCGTCGCAGGGCTACGCAAAGATTTTGATGAGAACACGCGCGTCCTGCAAAGAAGAGCACGTAAAGAAAGGGATATCTGCCTCCTCCATTACGACAATCTTTTCGATGCGTCCCAAGACCTGTTAAAATCTGCAACTTTTTAATAACAATACATCGAAATTCCCTATCGTTAAAAGCCACCGCTAACATTTCTGGAAACAAAATGACGAATAAATGGGCCTATAGCCACTCAAAGCACAATTCCATCCTCCCCGAGCCGTCGGTTTGCCAAGACCTCAATGACCAAGAGTTCATTATCCTGTATAGATTCTTTGTCCAGCACTCCCCCTGCAATGCACAAAGCCGCCAATCGATAACGTTCGAAGAAAGAGGATGGAAGGGGAATATCCAAAATAATGGTCTGGGCAAAAAGCTTGACGACGCGATAAAAGGACAGAAAGGCCCATTCTTTATTCCGAGGAAGTACAACGGTGCGGGATTGGAAATTCTGTTCAGAAAAGCGAACCTCAGTGATGGCCCTCTGAAAGACACAACAACCGAAAGGGCTGTTACCAAAAGCGGAAACGAAAGCAATTCTTGGCTACGACTTTTCAGGCATATCCGAAATTGCCTCGCACATGGCACTTTCGCAATTTTGCCAAGAAACGAGCAAGGGAAAGTTCCTGTTGTCATGGAGGACAAAGACCGAACCAGTTACACGGCCAGAATGGTATTTAGCGTCGAAACCCTTCTCTCTTGGGCGAAAATAATAGAATTTGGACCAAAAGCAGGTTGAAATAACGCTCAATAAAATCATATGCAACTAACAAGAGACGTTCAGCACGCCAAGGGTATGGGAGGCGGCTCAACCTTAGAGCCAACCCCTCCACATAAATGGTTCAAACTGTGACATCGGCCGAAAATCTTCCCTTAAGCCAGCCACTCGCCCTTCGGAACATGCCCAGCCATCCGCTGACACCAAGCACCACAAAGAATGGAAGACAAGGAACAGATATCTGCGCTTTCCTCAACGAGCAAACGCATCCGATCGACGCTCAGAGCCTCACAAAAGACCCATCCCCTCTCGCCTAATAGCGAATAAAAAACCATCAACAACCGAAATCTAGCCATTAAGCTGACGCTCTATCTCCTTTGCCCGCCGAGAGCAATCCGGCACTCCAAAGGCAGATTCTGTGGAATCTAAAAGATCAGTTTGCCATCTCAGATCCTTCACGGTCGGCAATTCGCTTGCGCTACACGCATGCCAAAATTTATCTGTTTTATCCGAATATTCCCCTGTTTCCATCCCCCATTACAGTCTGAGATAAGTTATCGATGAACTTCGGTGGCGTTCATTCGGCGCATGGCCGCCGTCGGCGGCCCGTGGTCGATATCCGAGGCGTCGCCGCAGGCCGTCGGGGCGCTCACGCGCGGCTGCAGGCGCGCCAAGGTGGCGGCGCTGGCCGGATCCGTCGAATCGTCAAGCAGGCCGTACCCGACGCCGTCGCCTGCGAGGACCGCGCCGTCCGGCTGCTCGCGCAAAGGATATCGGAGAACGCCGCTGAGATAGAGTCGCTGGCCTCCGAGATATCGGCGCTGCTTTCCGCCGACGAGACGCACAGGTGCCTGCTCACGGTGCCCGGCATAGGGCCGCAAACGGCATCCGAGCTGGCCATATCCATAGACATAGCCGATTTCGCGAGCCACGACAGGCTGGCCTCGTACTGCGGGCTGGCGCCGCGCAACCGGCGGTCCGGCACGTCGGCATCGTCGGTGTCCGCGTCGCGGCAGGGCAACAAGAGGCTGAAGAACCTGCTCGTATTCTCCTGCAACTGCCTGGCGCGCAGCCGCAACCGATGGGGCGAATATTACGCGCGCTGCCGCGGCAGGGACATGCCGCACGGCAAGGCCCTGAAGGCCGTGGCGAGGAAGCGGCTCAAGGTGATTTACGCAATCATGAGGGACAAGGTTCCGTACGCGGCCTAACGGCCGGCAGAGATCGCAGGCCCAGCAGGGCCTGCGTCAGCATTGCCGAAAACGCCCATCGAAAGGGCGAATCTCCCTTGACAGAACTATAGGAACACCCCCCCCGCAGAACGAAGAGAGGAGCACTCCGATTCATCCAACAAGCCCCCTACCCCATCTTCTGCAAATTCAACGAGTAGAACCTTCGCCTGCCCTTGCGCGTCTCTCTCAAAAACCCTAGCTCTTTAATAAGCTTGCGCTTCCTTGCCATTGTGGGCTCGGACATCTCGGCTGCCGCACACAGCTCTTCAGTAGTTGCACCGTTTTCCGAAAACAGCTCCGCTCGAGCAAGAATGAACGCAACTCGCCAAAGACCGGCGTCCTCTTCTTTGATAGCGATTGCGCGATTTACCGCCCCAACCGCATCAGCCAAATCGCTCTGCTTCGCCTGCAGCGAATCCAGCATGCTTCCCATCGCATCAACCACCAGCTCCGAAAAGGAAATCACAAAAGGCGTTATATCTCCCTTATTCAGCGGATGCTCGCAAATCGAAAACCCCTTGTAATATTTTTCGATACGCTCTTTCACGGAATACGAAAGGCGATACCCGACTATAGGGCTAAAGCTGCGAGAAAGGACATAGCTGCTGATGAACCTGTTGGTTCGCCCATTGCCATCGTAAAACGGATGAATATAGGCGAACAAAAAATGGAACACCGACACCCGTACAAGCGCGGGGATGGCCTCATCAGCAAGGATCATCAATGCCTGATTCATCAGTTCAATGATCTTTGATTCGGGTTCAATGCCCTGGCGTATCGGCTTATGCGAGGCATCCAGGACGCTTACTGGCCCTTTGCGGAAGAACTGACCATCGGGCACATGAGACGGATCATCGGCTCTTACTTCATCGAGAACCAGCTCGTCATACAAAGCACGCACATCAGCGCAAGTAGCGATAGGAATCGTTTTACGCACTCTTAGCGCATGATATTTTTCAACAATGCCTAAAAACCTGCCCGTCTTGTCCTTTTCGGCGAGCATTTCAAGGGCATCGTCGATTTCCCTGCGCGTCGAGTGAACTCCTTCGATTCCGTTAGTAAGCACGATTTCGTCAATAAGGCATTTGTCCATGTATTGCTCAATGGCCCTCTGCGGCAACATCCCTATGGTGCGGTCAATGTCTCTATCAAGCTCCATCGCCTTGATAATTAGCTCGTAAATCGCGGAGTCCATTACGTAGAATGCTTGATTCCCGCTTATCTGAAAGTTAAGACGCACGGCGTCCTTGGAATTAAAGCGCTGCTCGTACACGAGCCTGGCGTCATTTTCCGAGATATGAAATAGGGTTCTTAGGTCCCGATATTTTGACGACATGAGACACCATCCCGAATAGACCAAAAATGTCGGTAATTATTCGGTCTATTGTCGCATATCTTACGAATAGACCAAAAAATCAGCCTATTTTTTGGTCTATTTGAGCGAAAACGAGCGATTGACCAAAATTCTTTGGTCCATTTTGGTTAATCGAAGGCGCTACCGTTCACGACAAGCGACAGCACCGCGACGCAATATCGCCCCTAAACGACACCTATGCGACACTGTCGCGACAGTTTGGCGACAGTGTCGCATAGGTGTCGCACTGGGGATATAGAGACAAATCCCGTTTTCCCAGTTTTGCATGACACACAAAAAAGCCTCGCTTACACGATTCATTCACTGCAAGCGAGGCTCTGTCCGCTAAGCGGGGAAACGATACCTGTCCCTATATACCCGCCTGGCTTATTTCCCCGCGGCTTTCAGTGCCGCTTTGGGACCTGCCACCAGCAGATAGTACAAGCCCTTGCGCAGCGGCGTGGGGTTGTCCGGGAAAAACTGCTCGAAGCGCTTTGGGTGCTCCATCAAATAGCGCAGGTTCGCGTTCTGATAGTCGCTGAACAGCGAGCGATCATATGCGCCGCCCCTGAACCCGGCACGCAAATCCTCATGCATCTTGACCACAAATTCGCGACGCTGCTCCGGCGCCAAGCGCGCAAAGTTCCACATATAGCTGTCATAACGCAGCCTGAACAGGACTTTTCGCAAATCTTCGCAATCAGGATCGTTCTTGATGAAGCGCTCGGCCATGTCGAATTCCTTGCACACGCACATCACTTTTTGCGCGTCGTTCACAGAAGACGCCTCATTGTCTTGGCGGTAATGCAGAATGGCCTCTTCGGACATAACAACCTTCTGCGCGGTTACCCACACCTTGAACTGGAAGCCCAGGTCCTGGAAGCTTGCGCCCGCCGTTTCAAGGAAACGCACGCCCTTTTCAACCAGCATTTCGCGACGATACAGCGCCGACCAAATGGAAGGAATGCAATAGAACACTTCGCGAACATCGCGCGGATTGAAGGGGGCATCCGTCATAGGGGGCTTGCACACACTTATAAGCTGGTTGCGTTCCTTGGGCGTACTCCAATAGAACCAGTAGTTGGCTTTAGCAACGTCGACAGGAGCATCGGCGCTTGAGTTCCTCACCAGGCCATACAGCAGCTCCAGCGCATTCGGCTCAAAGAAATCGTCGGGCTCCAAAATGCCAATGTACTCGCCACGTGCGGTGTCAATGCCCAAGTTCATTGACGCGCCGTAACCGGAATTATCCTTATCAATCAGGCGAAAACGCTGGTCTTTTTCCATGTAGCGCTTGATGATGTCCAGAGAATTATCGGTACTGCCATCGTTGATGCACAGTGCCTCGAAGCCGGTAAACGTCTGAGCAATCAGCGAATCAAGCGCCTGCTCCAAGTACCGCTCGGAATTGCAAATGGGCACCAGCACCGAAATAGCAGGTGCAGGCCCTTCAGGTGCAGGGCTGATCTTCGCGGTCGCACGCGCCGCATTCGCACGCGCCTGTTGCTGAGAAATCTGGTTCTTACCCTTTTTCTCGGTCTTCGCGGCAGCGTTTCCGCCACCAGCGCTCTTCGCGTTATTCTTCTTAGCCATTCCCTGCCCCTCTCAAATCAATTAGGTAAAAGTATACCGTTCAAACAAGAAGCAACCACAGGGCATATTTCAGCTGCCGCGAATCGTGTCAAGCAGTCCGCGGGCCCGCGCGTCCTCGACTGCCGCGAATTACGCCGGACGTCTGCAGGCGCCGCGCTGCCACGGACGTCGCAATCGCGCTGAGCATCCCCAGACTTCATACGGCCAGGGTCGGCACAAATCGCGCTGGACGCTCCACGTCTCCACCAACCCAAGCGTTCAACGACACGCACGGACATTCGCCGCCCCGCCAATCGCGCCACGAACTTCACGGCAAAGCTTCAACACTTAATTAATTCCTCGCAAACGAGGTGCTTTCCTCGAGCGCATCGCATAGAATCGATCTAATGTGAAACGCGTTCACAAAACGGCGCCAGCAGAGCGCAACACTATTCGCCTCAACGCGTTATTGAAGCCCGCCGCCAACAAGGAGGTTCTTATGAAACTTGGATTCATCGGATGCGGAAATATGGCCAAAGCCATGATCAAGGGAATTATCGCTAGCGGTGCTGTTGCGCCTGGTGAAATCTACGGTTCCAATGCAACGCCGGAACACGCCGCCGCCGTAGCCGAAGAATTCGGCATTAACGCTGGCACCAACAACATCACCGTCGCTGAAAACGCCGACATCCTGTTCCTTTCCGTAAAGCCCTACCAGTACGAGGCCGTTATTGCCGAAATCCGTGGAGCAATGCGCCCTGAACAGACCGTCGTCACCATCGCCCCCGGCAAGACTATCGCTTGGTTGGAAGAACAGTTCGGCGCGCCCGTCCGCATCGTACGCACTGCGCCGAACACACCCGCACACGTGCTGGCAGGCGTTACCGCCTACTGCCCCAACAGCTTGGCAACTGCCGAAGACGTTGCTGCCGTCCAGAGTCTGCTCACCAGCTTCGGCACCACCGTTGAACTGGAAGAATCGCAGCTCGATGCCGCAAGCGCCATCGGCGGCAGCTCGCCCGCCTATGTATATATGTTCATCGAGGCCTTAGCAGACGCAGGCGTGGCCGAAGGCCTGAAGCGCCCGCAGGCTTACCAGCTTGCCGCACAGGGCGTACTGGGTGCTGCAAAACTCGTGCTCGAATCCGGCAAGCATCCTGGCCAGCTGAAGGACGAGGTGTGCTCGCCTTCCGGATCCACCATCCGCGGCCTTGAGGTTCTGGAAAAAGGCGCATTCCGTGGCACCGTCATCGATGCACTGCGTACCACCATCGAAAAGGCACGCGCTCTGTAACGCAAACGGGCGCGGGGGTTTCGCGACGCCCTACGCCCCGCAAGCAACAACCCCGTTACAAACCGTCGCGCGAATGCTTCCTTTCTTGACATGCCGCGCGCACATACTAGAATCCGTATTAGCACTCCACATGTTGGAGTGCTAATTACGTTTATAGGCGCTTGCGTGCCGTCATTTCGGCACCGCAAGCGCACGGCAACGAACCAACGTTTGTCTGCGGTTCGCAGGCGCAAGCCGCGGCGCGGTGCAGGTGTCACGACGTCAGGCACAACGCCTAACTCGGCACCGCGCCAGCTGCATCGCCTGAGTTCGAAGCCGCGCCAACCACAACGGGCCTCGCCGCAGCACCAACCGCGACCAGCCCAGCAACCCGCCGCGCCAACAGGCGAACGTACATAACAAGCCATGAAGGAAGGATCTGAATGAAGCAATTCAAAACAGAAAGCAAAAAGCTCCTTGATCTGATGATCAACTCCATTTACACCAACAAGGAAATCTTCCTGCGCGAGCTTATCTCCAACGCATCCGACGCGGTTGACAAGCTCTATTTCAAGAGCCTCACCGACACCACCATCGCCGTTTCCAAGGACGATCTTTCCATCAACGTGGCATTCGACAAGGACGCTCGCACCATCACGGTTTCCGACACGGGCATCGGCATGACCCGCGAAGAGCTGGAAACCAATCTGGGCACCATCGCTCATTCCGGCAGCCTCGAATTCAAGACCGAAAACGCCGAACAGCAGGGCGAAGACGTAGACATCATCGGCCAGTTCGGCGTGGGCTTCTACTCCTCGTTCATGGTTGCCAAAGAAGTTACCGTAACCTCCCGCGCATACGGCGAGCCCGAAGCCTTCACCTGGAAGTCCGATGGCATCGAAGGTTACGCCATCGAGCCTGCAACCGCCGAAGAGGCCGCCGCACTGGGCGCCGACCACGGCACTAGCATCACCCTGCACCTGAAGGACAACGCCGACGAAGAAGAGTACGACGTATTCCTAGACCAGTATGAGCTCCAGGCCCTCATCAAGCAGTACAGCAACTACGTGCGCTACCCCATCCACATGGAAATGGAGGAGCGCAAGCCCCTGCCCAAGCCCGAAGATGCCGGAGACGACTACAAGCCCGAGTTCGAAACGGTGCGCGAGGTTAAAACCATCAACTCCATGATTCCCATCTGGAAGCGCCGCAAGTCTGAGGTGTCCGACGAAGAGTACGCCACCTTCTACAAGACCGACTTCCACGATTTCGAGGATCCGGCCCGCACCATTTCCGTTCACGCGGAAGGCGCGCTGACCTACGACGCGCTGCTGTTCATCCCCAAGCGCCCGCCGTACGACTTCTACAACAAGGACTACGAAAAGGGCCTGGCACTGTACAGCTCGAATGTGCTGATCATGGAAAAGTGCGGCGATCTGCTGCCCGACTACTTCAGCTTCGTAAAGGGCGTTGTTGATTCCCAGGATCTGACGCTGAACATTTCCCGCGAAACGCTGCAGCAGAACAGCCAGCTGCGCGCTATTGCCAGCAAGCTCGAAAAGAAGATCAAGAGCGAACTGGAGAAGTTCCTGAAGAACGACCGCGACGGTTACGAAAAGTTCTTCAAGGGCTTTGGCCGCAATTTGGAATACGGCATCTACACCAGCTACGGCATGAAGAAGGATGTGCTGGCTGACCTGCTGCTTTTCTATTCCGCCAAGCAGCAGAAGATGGTTACGCTGGTCGAGTACGCCGAAGCAATGCCTGAAGGCCAGGAGTCCATCTTCTTCGCAACAGGCGAAGCCATTGACCGTTTGGCGAAGCGCCCCATTGTGAACACGGTGCTGAGCAAGGGCTTCGACGTGCTGCTGTGCCCGCAGGATGTTGACGAGTTCTGCTTCATGTCGATGAGCGAATACAACGAAAAGCAATTCAAGAATGTCGCCGGCGGTGACCTGGGCCTTGAAACCGAGGACGAAAAGAGCGCAGCTGAGGCCATTACGAAGGAAAACGAGGGCCTGTTCGCCGAAATGCAGAAGGCACTCGATGGCAAGGTTAAGCGCGTTGCCGTTTCCGCACGCCTGACCGATACCCCTTCATGCGTAACCGCAGAAGGTCCCATCACGCTGGAAATGGAAAAGATCTTGGCGCAGGGTCCCGACGGCGAGCACGTAAAGAGCGACCGAGTGCTCGAACTGAACGCCGAGCATCCCGTATTCAAGGCAGTGCAGAAGGCGTTCGAGGATGGCGATACCGAAAAGGTGCACCTGTACGCCACGATTCTGTACGATCAGGCGCTGATCACTGAGGGTCTGCCTATCGACGACCCGGTGGCCTACACCCAAGCCGTCTACAAATTCATGGCGTAAGTGGGAATATGGGGATAGGCACCAAATTCCCAGCTTTACTAAGGGCGTTCGCAAAAGCGAGCGTCCTTTTTTGGTTTCAAGGCATAGAAGCCACAAGAATACGCACAAAAGAGAGGAAACAGGCCGATGATTTACACCGCGAAAAAGTTTGGCAGTGCCGACATCATGGATGAAATGGAACGAAAACTAGAGTGGCTTAATCGCATAGTCGCTGCTTATTGCTGCAGCCATAACGGACCGATGGCGGAAAACATAGACGCAATAGCAAATTACCTTGACGTCATTCGAGAGCAATTTCGCGAATGCAAGCTGCCGCTAGCCGGAAACCTCAAGGCGGATAGCACAATTTAAGCTTTCTCGCTGGAAAGCAATCGCGAGGACATCGAAATGCTCGTTCCGATGTCCTCGTTCGGCCCTCTCAGGGGAGGCACACGAGCCCGGAGACTGTAAAAGCGCCTGATCGGCAACAAAATCTTTACGCGTGTGATTGGCGTCGACGATGGCCTCAATCAGGTTCTGAGACACGTCCTTGAGGAAATCAGCCAGCCTCTCGGTGAAAGGGGCCCTTCCAATAAGATCCTGCCCCCTCGCCTTGATCGGCGTATCAGTGCCGAAAGATAGGTTTAAGTTATCCAAGGCCACTACCTTCCATTTATGTCAAACTTGGATTGGGGGAATTGCAGAGGGTAGCACCCCTCGCGACCGCCCCACTTACCGTCACAGCAAGCCACATACAGCGCCCGAACCCGCTCGTGGTTCTCTTCGACGGTCTGCACGCAGAAGTCGAGGGCCTCCTTCGCATGCCCGCCTCCCAAATCGGCCGATTTCGCCCAGAAAACGTATTCCCTGGTCGATGTCGACTTGAGAGCGGCCACCGCGTCGAGCCTCACCCGTATAAGGTCGCGCACGTCTTCCGTCTCGACGTCTGGCGTCCACGCCATGCCGTAGGTCAGCTCGATCGAGATCAGCTCGGACAGCAGGCGGGAGAGACGTCGCGGCGATCGCTCTTGCGCTTCTTGTCGGAGTCCGAGCGCGCGACGCTGGTGACCGCGATCACATCGCTGCCGACGCCGAGCGCCCTCAGCTCCCTGCACAGGCGAAATCCTGTGCAGCCGCTTTCGTAGGCGGCAATTCAAGCCCTCAGACCTGTCACAACGCCACAGCTCGGTCGATGTCCGTCAATCATAAGCCAACAATTTCGCGAAACAGCTTGTCCGTAGCGCGGGAGACTTCGATGGAATAATGGGTATATCCAACAAGGCGATCGTCGAAAACCTCTATCGAAAAGAGAAGCAAATCCCTTGCAAATGCCTTGTCGACGACTTCTTCGGGCAACTCCAATCGTCCATTCTTAATATCCCAATACAGCGCGTCCTCCCGAAGCCGTTTTAAGTCTCCAGAGTAAGTCAGGCGATACAGCTCCTCGATCCTCTCGTTCCCAAGGGCATCGACCAGGCGTTGCCCCATTGCAACAGTGGGCATGACGGCAACCGTTTCTTTCTTTTTGTGGTCGCACAGCAGGTCTTTTTTGACCTTCTTGCCGGCCCGCTGCTTAATATAAAGACCCATCTCGCTCTTCCCTGCCTCTTCGATTGCGGCAATCGACATGAAGGCCGAAGTCGCGTACGAGCCGAATCTGTACAGGAGAGCAGCGTCGTTCAGAAGGCCCACAATATGGCCCACGCATCTGTTGAAATCTTCTGTGCTGGCGATGCTGAACTTCGAGCCCTTTTCCAAGACGCTCTCTACCGCGCGAATAGCAATGTCCTCGTCCACGCGGCCCACTACCTCAGCGAGTCCCCGAGGTCGCACGGGACCACGGCTCCGTTGATGCAGAGGCTCCTGTCAGAAAGCAGAAACAGCACGACCCCGGCGATTTCCTCGGGACGGATGACTCGGCCCTCGCCGATGGTAGCGAAGCCCTTAGCAAGATCGCCGTCGGGGTCCACCCCGTTGATGCTCGAGGCGGTCATACCCGGCGCCACGACGTTGGCACGTATGCCATCTTTGTAGTGCTCGCGCGCCGCGCCTTGGATGAAGGAGTGCAGCGCCACCTTCGAGAGCCCGTAGGACACCGCATCCGGCATAAGGCCGCGGTTCGACCCCATGGCAACGATTGCGCCGCGCCGCCCCTCGATGACCAACCGCCCGACGAAAGCGTTCACGAGCTCGATCATCGCCACAAGGTTCACGCGCAGCACACGCTCCACCGAGTCGGCATCCCACACGACCTCGCCGTCGGCGTACACATCGGCGTTGGCGAACAGGTAATCGGGCAAACCCTCCAGCACTCCTGCCGCACGCGCCAACAGATCGCCGACAGGCTGCCTGCCGGCGTCGTACTCGATTCCGTGCGCCGTCGCGCCGAGCTCGGTCTCCATCTCGGCGAGCGCCCGGTTGCCGGGCCTGCCCGTGAACGCCACCTCGGCCCCGCAGCGCACCAGCAGCTCCACGGTCGCGCGCCCGATGTCGGACGTCCCTCCCGTCACCAGCACGGCCCTGCCAGCCATCACCTCGCCCTGCGAGGCCGGCAGCACCTCGACGTACCTGCCAGGGCGCAACGTTCCCTTGATCTTGCTCTTCAATCCCATGTCAACCGTCCTCCCGAAATCATCTCTTCAGCATCCCCAGCACGAACGGCTTCGCCAACCGGAACCCCTCCATGCGGCCGTACGCCAACAGCAGGAACAGGTTCGGCAGCACCAGCATCACCGCAAACTTCATAGCCAGGCCCGTCACGGCCCCAATTGGCACAAGGGAGACCGCCCAGCTGCAGAGCAGCACCATCACTGTGGGTAACATAAATGTCTTTGCGCACTTTGAAAGCTGAACGCGTCCAGAAAAGAGAAAAGACACGGCGCGTGCCATCGGTATGATTTGAGTGTCGAATTCAATCATGCTGGGAGGCGGGCCATGTTCAAGCTAATCGTATCATTCGACGAGCGGGCCGTGAAAGACGAATTGCGCGAGCTGGTCAGGAAAACCATCGAGGAGACCATCAACGCGATGCTCGACGAAGAGGCCGGCCGGCTCGTCGGCGCCGGGCCCTACGAGCGCACCGACGAGCGCGACGCTTCGAGGACGTGGCGGTGATGGAGGTGATCGGCGTGAACGGGGACGGCTACCGCGAGGTCGTCGGCTGCGCCAAGGGCTTCACGGAGTCAAAGGAGTGCTGGCGGGACTTCCTGTCGTGACTGAAGTCGCGAGGGCTGCGCGGCGTGCGCATGTTCACCGGCGACAAGGCCGCCGGCATGGTGGGCTCGATAGCCGAGGTGTTCCCCGAGGCCAAATACCAGCGCCGCACGGCGCGCTTCTACCGCAACGCGCTGGCCAAGGTCCCCAAATCGAAGCATTCGCAGGTCGCGGCCATGCTCAAGGCCATCCACGCCATGAAGTCGCGCGAGGCCTCGGCAGCCAAGGCCGAGTCGGTGGCAGCCGAGCTCGAGTCGATGAGGCTGAAAGAGGCCGCCAAGGTCGTGCGCGAAGGCTTCGCCAAGACGCTGACGTACTGCGAGATGCCCCGCGAGCATTGGCGGCGCATCCGCACGAACAACGCGATCGAGCGGCTCAACAGGGAGATCAGGCGGCGTACCCGCGTCGTCGGCACTTTCCCCGACGGGAAATCCGCGCTGATGCTGGTTGCCGCCCGCCTGAAGTACGTCGCCGACAGCGAATGGGGATCGCGCCGCTACCTGGATGTGTCGCTTCTCAAGGAGCAGCCGTACCGGCGGCTAGCCGAATTCGTGCAGGTACCCAAGAGACCCGGAGCCGCAACGGAGAATCCAGCAGAAAGCGCGCCCGAGCAGGGCGCGCGCAAACATAGCAGCTGCAATCACAGAGCATCCGCCAAATTGACAGTCTTTAACCACAAAATAGCACGACAGCCATTCCCTCCGCAGCCCCCCTGTGCCTACCACTCTGGAATTTTAAATAATCTCCCATCGTCCCCGTCATCATGTAAGCGAAGCACGATTTCCTCTTCATAGAAGAAATCAGACGTGGGCAACTCGCTATCAATCACTGTAACGACTTGCTGAATGCCCTTATTTGCGCAACTACGCATTACATCTCGAAGATTTTCCTTCTTCCGATCATCAAGTCCGCCAAAGATATCATCGTGATAAACGAAATCCGGAAACCCTTTTGATTCGTGAGCTAGAAGAAGGGCAAGATCGAATGCCACGCACAATAGCTTCTTATACGTCACGCCCTCGTCTTGATTTGTCGACATGCCCCGTTTGTCAGATATTTCCGCTTTGAACTCGGCGTGACCCTCTGTGTTAACACCAACCGACAGCATTCCATGGTGGTTAATGACCTTGTAAACTATGTCATCGAATTCGCTGCGCAAACAGCTGAAAAGACCAGCGCCTTCAGCATCAGAAACCTTATCTATTACGACCCGTATTTCAGCATCGCATTCCGTCAAATCAGCATTCTTTGAAGCAATGTCTTGCCTTATCTTCTGCAACTCCCTTATTCGCTCGCGACGCTGCTTGATAGTTTCAAGTTCAGCCTTGCGCTGCACAAGATCGTTAGTAACTGCTTTGTATTTTGAAATAACATCCCTGCTACTCAATTGGTCGAGCAATTTGCTTCGCCGAATATCAAGTTGATCCAACTCCTCTTCTATTTGCTTTAACCTCGTCCTCGCCTCGCTAAGATCTTCAGCCAAATAAGAGCGGCGCTCCTCGGTAATGTCAGCATTAAAAGCAAGCAGCTGATTAAAACTATGTTCTATCTGGCCCTCGAAAAGAATACCTGCCTCTTCAAACAGTTTTTTCGCCTCGGTCGTGCTAAAGAGAAGCTTCTCTTTTTCGAGCGACTTTTCGATTTGCGCAATCGAATAACGCAAATCATAGCGCCGGTCATTCAATTCCCCTATACGCGCATCAACGTCTCCAACAAGTTCCTTTACAGCTTCTTGATCATGGGGCTCGAGCCGAAAAGCATCCAGGAATGCTTGCTGCTCGTCTATCTCGCGCTGCTTGATCGCAAGGAATGCATCGAGCTCGCCCGAGTCCTCAGTCCCATCGGGAAGCTGGCTTATCAGTTGTCGCTCCTGGCCTTTTAGGCCCTCTATTTCAACTTCAAGGTCATAACGCCGGGTAAACGGCTCAGAGTCAAAGCCCATCACATGCAAGAGGAATGGCTTCCAATCCCTATCCTTGCCCCGGGAATTAGATGGCCTAAACACGTCGCTGAAACCAAGCTGACTCCTAAACAGATACCCAAATATTTTGCGATAGCTCCATGGCTGCAGAGATTCATAACCGAGCAAGCCGTCGACGAGGGTTTTAGCGCGTTCGAACGGCAAGCGCCCATGCACCCAATCTTCACTCCCGAGATATCTCGCATCTACGCCACGATCCGATGTGATATATAGCCAAATTTTGCTAGGATGCGCAACATCCCGCCGAATGGTGAGATACCGTCCATCCGCCAACTGAAGCTCCAGATAGAACACATAGGAATGAAATAAATCCTTATGCTTGAGGAGAAAGCAATCTTTGCTACTGGTTTTTTTAAGTAAGCAGAAATCAAGCAATTGGCACAAAGTGCTCTTCCCAAGATTGTGCGTGTCTTTATCACGATCGCTCTCTAGATGAATTTCACCTAGGACTACGTTAAGTCCACTATGAAACACAATGTCTTCGAATGTTTTCTGGTTACAATATAGTCTGATTATCATCGCGCTGCTCCTACATATTCAAAAGCATCAGACTTCTTGTGATAGTCGACAGCACCAAGCAAATAAAGCAGATTTAGCGCGGGAAGGAACAAATACTTCCCCCCCCCTCGATTTTCGCATCGACAAGTTCCTCAAGGTCATCGTACTTTTCCACCTCGGATTTACTAAGCGTTTTAAGGAGAAGAGCAGCGACAGCAATGATAGTCTGATCGGGATTCGAATGTTTATTCGGCTTGATAGCCATCTTCGCTCCTTCCAAAATCGCAATTCCAGTACATGTAGAATTGAACAGCCCGAACCAGTCGGTTGTTACGTCTAAGCGTTTCATCATGGTTAACCATGATGTCGTAAATCGCATGCCACGCACCCATGAAACCGTTATGCAATGCTATAAGATTCGGAAGCCTAACATTCAGCTCCTCGATTGCCTCGTTGTACTTGCTAAGCAATTCCCGGTTCATCGGATTCGACAAGAATTCCTCAATGATTCGCGTGTCTTTGAGATAGAGCTTCCTGATGGGAGCGATTTCATCTTCGCTAACACCATTTAACTCGTTCTTTCGCTTCAAGGATGTACGCTTAACGGGATCATCGGCGGAGTCCACACCTGTCGTATCGATGGCCTTATGAATCGACTCAATTACCTCTGCAAGGTTATCCCTCGTAATACGAAGTGGGGCAGAAAGCAAATCAAGGTGATGTCTTTGGGGTATTTCTGGGTACCGAACGAGTAAGTCATCGATTTCTTCAACACCCGCAATATGCACATCACTCGGAGCTAACCCGCATTCAGAAGCAATACGACTAACTATCTCGTCATCCGTGTTAGCACCAAGCTTGCGATTGGCAAACAAAAAATAGTGGTCAAGCTTCTTTGCTTCGACAAGTTTCTGAATTCGTGGAATTTCCTTATCAAGCATCGCACCAGACCCTTTGAAATCATTGTCCGAATACGCGGCATCTGTTCGAGAAGTATGCTTAGCTTGAATAATCGTAATGCCCGCCCATGGCCCCCGTTTGCTGGGATAGTCATCCGCCACGCCGTCAAAACGAGCATCACGACCACCGTCCGGCCCTTCAGAAAAACCCCGAACACCTTTGCCGATCAGACAGCGGCAAATGTCGACTACAAGATTTTCGAATTGCGAAGGCGAAAGCTCTTCGTAGCGATACCTAGACATCGAAAAGCCCCCTCCTCGCAAGCCAAAATAGTTCAATTATTTTAAACCTTCTTGTCAAGCACCGGCACTACCACGAAAAGCAATTTCGGAGAAGCGTCGCAGCTAAGACGAGCAACGTGGCGGGCGACATCGCCTGCAAGCACCTTGCCCAAGACGACTTCTCCCTAGACCGCCCGCGAGGAGAATCGCCCTGAAAAAGCTCGACCCATACAAGTCCATCATCCACCCATGGCTAGAGAATAACATCAGATAATTGCGCAAACAGCGCCACATGGCCAGACACATATGCCAAAGACCAGGCCCGTCATCATCGGCAAGCTCGCCCCACACTCAACAGCTGCCATCGCTAGACTTGATTTGAACGCATCGCAGAATGCGTTTCGACGATCGTGTCGGAAATTGCGTTGGTGCAAGCGAAGCGGATCGGACGGCTTTGAAGGGAAACGGCCTTCGCCCTAGAATCTGGAATTGCAACATAACGGATTCTTGGAAAGGGCGAAGACCGCAATGGAGAGTCTAGCAGAAAGCGTGCGGGAGCAGCCGACGATGCCGAGGTTCGAGGACGGGTCGGTGAGCCCGAGGGTGCTCATGAGGCGCATCGCCGAGGACGTCGTGAATGCGATCATGGACGCCGAGGCCGACCAGCTGTGCGCGGGAGGCGCCAACAGCCGCAACGGCTACCGCGAGCGCAACCTGGTCACGTGCGTCGGCAACATCACGATGGGGATACCGAAGCTGAGGTCGGGGAGTTTCTTCCCCGAGGACGTGGTCGAACGCTACCAGCGCGTCGACCACGCGGTCGTGTCGGCGGTGGCCGAGGTGTACGCCACCGGCACCTCGACGCGCAAGGTACAGCGTATAGCGGAGAAGCTGGGGGCATCCAGGCCGTCGAAGGACCAGGTCAGCGCCATAGCGAAGGACCTCGACGCCGACGTGGCAGAGCTCAAGGGCCGCGGTGTCCACGGAGTGCAGCTCGTGACCTCCAACGCGCTTGCCTGCCTCGCCTTCCCGCCGTCGCACCGGAAGCGGCTGCGCACCGACAACGTGCAGGAGCGCGCGAACCGTGAGATAAAGCGCCGTAAGGTGTTCCCGTCGGAGAGATCGCTGGAGCGCCTGGTCGGGGCCATAATGTGCGAGCAGAACGAGCAGTGATCCGCTTCGCGGTACTTCACCTACGACAAGATCCAGAAGCTGTACGACGAGAAGCGGAAGAAGGAGCCCGAAGGGGCCGACCGGCCCGCCGCCGACCTCGCTGAAGAGGCCAGGAAGATAATCCTCGCGAGTTTGGAGCTTGCGGATAAGGTGGACGCAGCGTAGCATGGCCGCTTGGATTCCCGGTTCGGGAGAAGGACGGAGCCCCCTCACCGTCCCGATTCGCCGTTCGCTCGGGCTGCCTTTGGCGGCGCGTCGTCAGAACGGCTTACACCAACATTCCCGTCACCACCAAGGCTGCATCCTTATCGCTTCATGATTCCGCCGATAGCGAAAAGACGAATCTCCCGAAGCACCAGCAGAACACATTCAGCGCGAGACGGAATCAAAAGCAAGCAGTTGAAAGATGAAATTACCCTATCCATCTGTATGAAGCCAGCCATTTCGAGCAATCACCATCGCGCAGGGACGCCTCCAGATCGCACCAGCGACCTCCGAGGGATGTCCTTAACCCGTCGAACTCTTCCGTGGTATTGATAAGATAGGAGCAGAGTACAAAAAGGCTGGCACGTTGGCTATCGTCAAGGATAGAGGTTCTATTCAAAAGCAGAGGACCGAACTGGTGCAGCGTCTAATCGTACAAGCCCTGGCCAAGATCAATCCCTAGGCGCCAACACTATTCAATCATCTCCTCAACAACCCAGTAACTGTCGCGTGATTTGTAGCTTGCCTTGCAGGTACTCGTAATCGACCCGGCATTCATCCTATAGCAGTATCCCGCATCGTCGACATAGTGCTCCTCGAAACGAGAGTCAATGCAGTACGCCTGAACGGTGTCTTCAAACCAGAATCCCTCGGGAAAGCAAGCATCACTCCAAACATCACGCTTGTACAGACGCGCCCAGGGACCTCCGTGAACGCGGTGCTTTTCAACGGAGCGCAGCACCTTACCGGATTCTGTCATCTTCCGATATCTCCCCGAAACAATATCCGCCCCCGACTCTTCCCAAACAGAGCAAACCACCGCGCGAGCAGCCGACGGCGATTACGTGGATCAAGCAAAATCGTCACCGCCGAAGAAGGCGCATTCACCGTGCTTTCGCCCGACAGCGACTTGGCCGAAGTGCGTTATGAGTCCTCCTCAGGAAATAACAAAACTAATAACCGTCATTACCTCTACACGTTCTCTGGATGGAGGGTAAAAGAAACAGGCGCGGTGCTGCAGCCGGGCCAAACCCTAACCTTTACCGAACTGATTGCCGCCACCAGCAATAATGACACCGTCGAATTAGAAGCAACCTGGAACGGCTGCGACAGCACAACTGAGCGCGTGCAGTCGGCGAACTTCTACGTATCCACCACCTGCGAAGTGGCCGACAATATGAGCAACGGATTCTCGAAAGCGCCCGAAACAAACTTCACTGAAGCCCTGCACGCGTCGAGAGTCAAGGGCGCCGAAGGGCTGGGCTACTCGAGCAACGGGAACAATCCCGAGATTATCGTGGTTGCGCCGCCAACAAAAGAAGACACCGCCTACGAAACGGATGCTCTGCTTCGCCAATCGCCCGTCAATCCCATACTCCCCACAACCGCTCCCTACTCGGGCGACGGCATAACACTAGAATCGTTCCCCTCCGACGAAGAGGTGCTTTCTTCGCTGCGCTCAGAAGGGGCAAAAACCATCAAGCTAGACAGCAAGACCGTCAACAAGGAAGACATCACGTCCGATAACTTTACCGCGCGATGGTACGTCATGAAATACGACAATAACGACGGCTGACATGTGGACGGTGTGCTGGTTGCTAAGAAGGCGCAGATCGTGGTGAAGAAGACCTTCTCGGGTGATGCCGAAGCCGTCAAACAGGTTAAAGACAACGGGTTCGGCCTTACGGTAACCCACTAAGAAGAAGGCAGCACAGTGCCGTGCGTGTACAGGACTACGCCCTCTCGCTCAAACCGAAGAGTTCCGCTCCGGAAGGAAGCACAGGCTACACCAGCTACGATGCCAATACAGACACCTACACCTGGATGCCAGATGGCCGTCAAGGGCGCACGTATACCGTAAAGGAAATAACTACGCTACCGGCACGGGATACTACGGCGCAATGACGTACATGGTAGTTAACTCCGAAAATGCCACCAATGGCTGGCGGACTTACGACGAAGACTCAGGCGCCACGGTATCACCCGAGTCTTACGCGGTTGACCTGCCCGAAAGCGCCTACCAGATCATCATCTTCAACAATCCCTACACCCGCGCGGGCATGCTGAACGTGTGGAAGGTCGACTCGGTAGCGCGCGACGGTATTACCGGGGTAACGTTCAACCTCAAGGATGCTGATGGCAATGCGCCGACGCTCTACCATAAACCAAGCACCAACGAATATTCCACCGATGCCAGCAGCGCAGAACAAGAAGGCTTCACGGAAAAGGTTTCCAGCATCGTCACCGGCGCTTCGGGGCGCTTCAGCGTGAAACTCGCCACCAACCCCGATACGGGAAATGCAACCTATTACCTGGAAGAAAGCCTTCCCTTGGGTTATGACGGCGTCAAAAAAATCAAGCTCACCGTCGCCGCAAGCGGGAATGTGAACGAGGCGTATGCACAGGATGATATCAGCAACCCATCGCTGCGGCTTCAAAACGATTGGCTTGAGGGCGTGGGCACCCCGACACTCACCATCAAAAACGTTTCAAAGGAATATATCTCAGTGTGCACCGAAAAAGACCGGAGCAACACTGCACAAGACCGCCAACTGCCGGTAGTGGTTGAACCGTGCCGTAATAACACCCCCCTGAGCAGCGAAAATGGCTATTATCGCCAAACGCTGAGCGCTGATAACAACTGGACATGCGAATAGACCGACCTCCCCTTGTTCATCGACGGCAAGGCCGCCGAATACTCCTTGCGAGAGGTGAAGATCGGCAACACTGCCTACGACGGCTCCGTCGACAGCGAAGTGGGGAAATTTAGAAACAGACACCGTTTCCCCACCTAACAAATAAAGCCTCGCTTGCTGCTAAGTGCGCAAGCGAGGCTCTTTCTTTGCGTGATTTATGCCCAAGTGGGAATTTGGTACCTGCCCCTACCCCCTATTCAGCTTCTTCGGGTTCGGGCTCCTCCTCGAAGCGGACATCAATCTTGTCGATACGCAGGCCGTCCATCACACGAGCCATCATCGTGATTTTCGTGCCCTCGTGATGCAGCTCGTACGAATCGCCCTCGGCAGGGATCTTGTCCAGCAGGTCGAGCATCAAGCCACCCGCGGTCTCGTAGTCGAACACGGGCACGGGCTCAAATCCAATGAACTCAACGAACTGGTCAACCGGCAACGAGCCGTCAACCAAGTAATGATGCTCGCCCACCTTCAGGATTTCGTCCTGATCATCGTGCAGATACTCGTCTTCCATGCGGCCGATAATCTGCTCGACCACATCGGTCATGGTAACGATGCCGGACGTGCCGCCATGCTCGTCAACCACCACGGCGATTTTCGTGTGCTTAGCCTGCAGCACCTGCAAAAGCTTCGCGATGGAAATGCTCTCCGGCACCGCCTGAATCGAGCGGATTTTCAGGTCCTTCATCGTGGAGCCCTCAGGCAACAAGTAGGCATCCTTGATGTGCACGAAGCCCACGATGTTGTCCTTGTCCTCGCGGAACACGGGGTAGCGCGTGAATTTGTTCTTCCCCATGAAGTCGAGGTTCGTCGCAAGGTCATCGTCGTAGTCGATGGCCAGCACCTCGGTGCGGGGCGTCATGATAGCCTTCGCGTCCTTATCGTCCAGGTCGAAAATATTGTCCAGATACTGGTACTGATCCTGCTCGATAGATCCGCTCTCAGCGCTTTCTTCAAGCAGCAGCTTAATTTCTTCCTCGGAATAAGCCTCAGTTTCATTCTTGGCATCGTGGCCGGTCAAGCGCATAACGCCATTGGTGGTAGCGTTAAACAGCCACATGATGGGATAAGTAATGCGATAGAACGCATGAAGCGGACCCGCTGTGTGCAGCGCGTAGGTTTCCGTCTTCAGGATAGCCATGCTCTTAGGGATGAGCTCGCCGGCCACCACATGCAGCGTGGTCATGATGAAGTAGCCAATACCCACCGAAATAACGGTGACAGCTGTGTCGGGCAAGCCAAAGAACACGAAGATCGGGTGAAGCAGCGCGGCAAACGCGGGCTCGCCCAGCCAGCCCAACGCCAGCGAAGCCAGCGTAATACCAAGCTGGCAAGCCGAAAGGTACTCGTTAACGTTGTCGGCCATCTCGAGCGCACGCTTGGCGCCCTTCTTGCCTTCTTCCACTAAAATCTCAATCTGCGATTTACGCACGCGCACCAAGGAAAACTCGGCGATAACGAAAAAAGCGTTCATCAGCAGGAACAGGACCACCAATATCAAACTTAACCAAATAGGCATCTAGGTACAAAACTCCTTGCGTAAGCGGGTGAGAAGCGGCATCGCCATCTCTCACTGCGGGGACGAGAAACGGATCGGCCATTTCTCATTGCGGAAACAGAATCGGAAAAGAGGGCCAGCCTGCTTTTCCGCCAAAAAGATCGGTGCGCTTTGCGCCCTTTCCGAGAAAACCGAAATTACACGGCCATCTCCCCCCCTTGGGGAAGGGCATAAGACGCGTTACGTCCGCCAGCAGGGAAAGGCACTTGCGCACGCTTGGGCACAAGCCATGTGCAAGGAAAGGCTGCGACGCCGTTTGCCCTGCGGCACCCGAAGGCGCTGCTTGCGCTGCAGCATCTGAATACAGAAACGCAGCCTTTTCTTCACACGAAGACAAAGACCGCGCGGGACAAATAAGGGAGTTATTGCATTGTTCGGTGCGTTTTCGGGTCGAGCAACATCGACCGCCGCCGTCGGAGTCGTTCACGACAGCTTCATCTCCTATTCTGATGGCCGCCGCCATCGTTGGTCCCACAACCCGTTTTGCGTAAACAGGCACGATATCTTTCAGAATAGTACCGCGGAACAACGGCAATTCAACGAAACACCATCACAGCGCCATGTTTTCTGCGGTAAACGACACAATCCCGCCGCTTCGGCCGTAATGTGGACGGGGCGATGAAGCCGCGGGCGAGAAGAGGCTGCACGCAGGCGGTGAGGTAGCCCACCGCCGATGCCGTCGCTTCGCCCGCAACACAGACGCGGCAACGGAGCCGTGGGTGTCACCCTCATGCGAAGCGCCAACCAATTCAACAACGCGCGCCGCCTCGGAACGAACGCACAAGGCAAAGACGGCGCGTGGAAGCCGAGAGGCAAACCCAACGACGCGAAGCGAATGCGCTTACCTCGCGTAGGGCGGCGCAGAATGCACGCACCTCACACGGGAGGGCAACGAGCACGTCTCACGCGAGAGCAGGCGCAGCAACAGGAGCATCGTGCGCGTGAGCGGGGACAGCTCAAAGCTGCATGAGATGACGAAAGCACCGCGCCGCCTCGCACAAAGCGGGGGCGTGCGCGAGCCGCATGCGCTGCGCCGGCACCCCTCGCCCCGCCCGCAACACCCAAACGAAACACCCAGGGATGGCAAGATTCGCACGTCGTGCATGATTCGAGGGGTCTGTGCAGCGAAAAGATCCCCTTCGTGGCAAGATCTTCGCGCGGTGTATTCCCGAAAGGCGATTTGCAGGGCATTTCGGATACATAGCGCGCGAATCTTGCCAAAGTCAGCTCATTTTGGATGCATGGCGGCGATATGTTGCCAGGAAGGGGCGCTTTTCCCGTCCGAGGCACCTTTTGGGATACATGAAGCGCAAAACTTGCCACGGATTGCCGCCCGGGAACGCACCAGGGCGAAATATTGCCATCGCCAGGCACCCGAGAACGCACCGTGGCGTCACGGAGTCGGGAGACGCCACGCGAACAAAACATCGGCCAATCCAACACCGCATGCTGACACGTCCAAGAAACCATGAAAATATTTTGGTACCTTCCGCCAAGAAACGGCGCTGAAAACGTGCTCGCGTAGTATGGCGAGCATGAGCGAAAAAAATACTTACATCAACGACACGGACGGGCGCGATAACGGCAACGAACCGTCCGGACATGGCAGCGCGGCATCATCGGAACACGACGGCAACGAACCGTCCCAACGTGGCGACGCCGACTCATTGAAGCATGGCAACGCCGAACTGTCCGATCACGACAGCGCAGCCTCGCCGGAGCGCGACAACACCGCTTCGTCAGAGCATGGCGATACCGCCTCGCCGGAACGCGACAACGTCACTTCGCTGAAACACGGCGACACCTCCTCATCGAAACGCGGCAATGCCCCCTCGCCCGAACATGACAACGAGGCAGCAGCGCAGCGCGACGGTGTCGGCGACGTCTCATCGGAACGCGAGAACGCCGCCATCGCCGACAAAGAAGCAGCGAGCCGCTCCAATCACGCAGAAGAGGCACCGCTCGATGAGCGCAGCGCCGCTCACGCAGCGGAGACGGCATCCGACAAGCACCATGCCGCCCACGCAGCAAAGGCAACGCCCATCGAGCACCGCACCTCCCGTGCAGCAGAGACAGCATCCGCATACCTCAAAAAGGCCGGCGATTTCCTCGGCCTGCACAAAAAAGCTTCCGCCATCGCTGCAACCATTGCGCTGTGCGCCGTAGTGGGCATCGGCGCATCCGTGGCTTCAAGCAGCCGGCCCGCCCCTAACGGCATCCTCCTAAGCAGCAGCTTTGTGAACTACGCAGCAAACGCCGTTGCGACTACCACGAATACTGCCGCAGAAGAAGCGGCAGCGGGGCTCGTCGCTCAACGTCTCACGCCCAACGCGCTCAACGGCGTCGATTCCTTCGCCACCGCCCCTGGCACGTTTTCCCTGATAGAAGGCGAAGACGCCGCACCGCTTTCCGAAGAGCAGCAAGAATCCCTTGCCGCAGCCACCCAAAACATCGAAGGCGGCGGCTACACCGTTGGCTTCACGCTCATCAATTTGAACACCGGCAAGGGTATCGCTTACAACCTCGACTCGCGCGTTTACGGCGCCAGCTCGTTCAAGGGTCCCTATGCCGCCTACCTGTGCCAACACCTGGGCGACAACGACGTCTCCTACCCATCTGGCAGCGAAGCAGCCGGCTCCGGCGTTTCCTCGTCCATTTACTCCCTGATACAACCCATGATTCTCTATTCGGACAACAGCGCCTTTAGCAGCTTGCGCAACACATACGACAGCGCAGGGTTCGCCGAATGGCTCAATTCCTGCGGCGTGGATTCCGAGATCATGCACGACACGCACTTCCCGCGCTATTCCGCGCGCGAGTCCGCCTTGTTGTGGCTGCACGCGTATCAGTACCTCAAAACCAATACGCCCACTGCGCAAAACCTGGCATCTCTCTACGAGCAGACGAACGTATCGTTCATCCGTTCCGGCGTGAGCGACGATGAAGGAGTCGAAGCCGTGCTCAACAAAGCAGGCTGGTGCGCAGGCAGCGAACGTTTCACCGGTCTGTGCGATGCGGGGCTCATCAAGTGCACCGACGGCACCACCTACCTTATGAGCACTATGACCAATTCGCCGGACGGCGGCCTGTACACCGTTCGCTTGGCGAACCTGGCATCCGCTCTTTTTGAGTGTCGCGACGTGCTGGAATAGCACCTAGCAAACAGGCGGATGCAAAGCAGGAACTGCAGGGCAAAGGTCGCTTAACGGTGTAATTTTCCTGCCTCTTCCGCCCGCCGTGGGACGTAAAAGTTACAATGAACAATGCTGCGCAAATGCGCGTTGAGTGCATTGGGGGGCGAAACCACGCCACGCAAGAAATGCCCTTGGCATGTCTGCGCGGCGGGCAACGCAGGAAAATCGCTTTCGCACGATCCCTGCGCAACAGCCGCTCGCCTTTGCACGTGCCGATGCCACTCCCGCAAAGGCCGCGTCGCACAAATGCGCATCGATTGCGCCGCGCCTCAAAGGAGGCCTCGCACAACCGATACCGCACCAGCATCGAACAGCACAGTGCCCCCTCTAAAGGGAACCGCACTGCCTGCGAATAACGAACCCCGAACGAAAGGATTGCCGTGGTGGAACTTGCTCGCGAACTTAACCGTCATTCCGCTTCGGCAACCCACGAGCAAACGCATCTTGCCGAACATCCAGGACAGCTGGTGTGGATTTTCATGGGCATGTCCGTCGTTGGCCTTATGGGCGAAACGCTGCAGCACCTTGTGGCGTTCGGCGAATTGGAAAGCCGCGCCGGCTTCATCTGGGGGCCGTTTTCACCCATCTACGGGTTGGCGGCCGTTCTGTTAACCATGTTGCTCGAACCCTTGCAGGACAAAGGCGTTCCGCTGCTTTTGGCAGTAAGCGCCGTGGTAGGCGGCAGCCTTGAGTACTTCGCCAGCTGGGCCATGGAAACATTCTGGGGAGTGGTGGCATGGAGCTATCTGAACATCCCCCTCAATTTTGATGGGCGCACCGATGTTTTCCACTGCCTGATCTGGGGCACCATTGGCGTGCTGTGGGTAAAGGTTGGCCTGCAATTATGCCAACGCATCTTCAACCGTGTAAACACCGCCGGCACCCCGTACCGTGCGGCAACGGCAGCGCTTTCCATCTTCATGGCACTCGACATCGCCATGACCATCATCGTTTTGCTGCGCGCCGATGCCCGAACCGATGGCATTCCGCCGCAGAATCCCATCGAACAATTCTGCGATACCGCCTACCCCACCGACATGTTGCAGAAGCGCTTCCATAACATGGGCGGCCTCGGCATATAGGCAGGAAAAGGGACCAGCAGCAGATTCCCGCTTTATTGCTCGGGCAATTGTCTGCCGCAAATGGCAGAGTGCCAAGTGCTCTACACATCCTGTCTGGCAGGAACCTAGCACCTGCCCCATTTCCCTGTATTCGCAATAAGGCGCAAAAGTAGAGCCGCGCTCGCGATCTACACCGCAAGCGCGGCTCTACTCGCTAGATGGGAATCTGGTACCTTTCCTTTTTCCCGTCCTACTCGTAGAAGTCGGCGGCATCCTCAAGCAGCTCAATGATGTTGATGCTTTGCGGGCACATGTCCTCGCAGGCACCGCATTGAATGCAGGCGGAAGCGCGACCGTCGCGGGTTTGCCAGGCGTACTGACTCTTCGCAAATTCGCGGTTCTCGGTCATCTTTTCCAAGTTCAGCAAACCCAAGGCTTCGGGAATCTTCACGCCAACAGAGCAGTCTTTCACGCAATAGCGGCAGTTGGTACAAGGGATCAACCCCACGCTCTTCAGAGCATCAACCGCATCGCCCAGCGTCTTTTCTTCGGAGGCGGATAAGGGTTCGTTCGCCTTCCATTCGCGCACGTTTTCCTGGATCTGCTCCAACGTCGATACGCCCGAGAGCACACTGATAACATTGGGCAGGTTGTAGCAGAATCGATATGCCCACGAAACCACGCTCTTGTCGGGGTCGGCTGCCTTCAGCACACTTGCACCGCGTTCCGGCAAGTCTGCCAAACGACCGCCGCGGGCGGGCTCCATAATCACCACAGGCACACCATGTTTTTGCGCAACTTCCATGCATTTGCGCGATTCCACCACAGGATCTTCCCAGTCGAGGTAATTCACCTGCAACTGGACAAAATCCATATCGGGATGATCGGCGAGCAACTTGTCCAACGTTTCGGCGTTGTCATGCATCGAGAAACCCAAGTGCTTGATGACGCCTTCGGCTTTCTTCTGCGCGGCCCATTCCCACATTCCGTACTCATCGAATTTCGCCGTGCGCGCACCGCCCATGTTATGCAGCAGATAGAAATCGATGTAGTCAGTGCCCAGGCGTTTGAGCGAAGTATCCAAACATGCTTTAGCGTCTTCTGCGGTAGGCTGAGCCCAAGCCAAGCACTTGGTTGCAATGGTGAACGAATCGCGCGGATAGCGCTCCACCAGCGCCTTGCGCATGGCAACTTCCGATTCGCCTTCGTGGTAGACATAGGCGGTATCAAAATACGTGCCGCCAGCCTCTATGAACGCATCGACCATCTTCTTCAAGTGCTCGATGTCGATGCTCTTCTGATCTTTGGGGTCAGTAAGGGGCAAACGCATGCAGCCAAAACCCAACTTAGGGGTATCCAAAAGATTGCTCATAGGGGGGGCTCCTTGCCTGTTCTTCTACAAATTCTCTGCGCCCATTGTAGCGGAAAACCAACTTTAGTAACGTGGCGTTACTTATTTTAAGAGAAAGCAATAACACGACACGATACACGAGCAAGCGCCCAAACAGTTCCCTAGCGCGGCAGTGGGGCAACATCACGATGCCGCACCTGGGCAACACCTTGGCGCGGTACCCGGACAGCACCCAAGCGCCGCGGCTGAGCAATACCCTGGCGCTGCATCGAGTCAACCCTGCCCCCCGCGCCAGATCCGCCCCCGCTCCGCATCGAGCCCATAACATCCCAGCACTGCCTCGGGGCCCTTCCAGGAGCCCAGAAACAAAAAATCGGTCCGAATTGCAACTTTTTTGCGATTGGCAATTGTTGCAAGCTCCCCAATCGCGAATCGCAGCACAAAAACGCAGCAAAAATGGCATATTTCAAGCCTGAAGGAACCGAGAAGAGCCCCTAATCGCAAAAAAGTTGCAAAAATACCGAGTTTTTTGTTTTTTGCAATGGGTCCGATCGCCGCAACAGGGCAAATCCCGCGAAAATGCGCGGAGCATCATGACCAGCAATCCAAAATCGGAAACAAGAAAGGCGCCCGCTATGCAGACGCCTCAAGAAAAACCAATTCGGCTGAAATCTACGCTTCCTTGGCACCATACTGCTCGTAATAAGCATCGAGTGCAGCCTTCAACGTATCGTCGATCACCACTTCGCCCTGAACTTCGTGGTTGTACAGGAGCTCGGTAACTTCAGCCATGCTTACGATGGAAGCTACAGGGAAGCCATACTTTTCCTGGACTTCCTTCTGCGCAGTCTTCACGCCGCCCTTGCCAACTTCCATGCGGTTCAGGGAAACGATAAGCCCCTTTACCTCAACATCAGCGGCACCCTTCAGAATGGGGTAGGTTTCATCGATGGACTTGCCCGACGTGGTAACGTCTTCAACCATGATCACGCGGTCGCCGTCATGAAGCTCAGCGCCCAGCAGGTTGCCGGCATCGGCGCCGTGGTCCTTCACTTCCTTGCGGTTGCAGCAGTACTTAACTTCCTTGCCGTACAGCTCCTCCAAGGCAATGGCGGTAACAACAGCCAGCGGAATGCCCTTGTATGCGGGACCGAATACCGCATCGAAATCCAGGCCAAAGTTGTCATGAATGGCGCGAGCGTAGTACTCGCCCAAGCGCTTCAGCTGACCACCCGTAACATAGGCGCCAGCATTCATGAAAAAGGGGGATTTGCGCCCGCTCTTAAGCGTGAATTCGCCGAACTTGAGCACATGGCTTTCCACCATGAACTCGATGAATTCTTTCTTATATGCCTCCATGAGCGCACTCCTTCTCTAGTGAAACTACTGTTTTCATTCTACAAAAGCCCGGGGCAAAGCCCCTGCGGCTACTCGCGGTAAAAGCCGTTCATCGCCTTGTACACGTCGATCTCCCACTGGCGGCGGTGGCTCTTGGCGACCGTGTCCAGGATAAGGCCCGTCACGAAGGAGAGGGCGCCGCAGCCGGCGAGCGCCAGGCTGCCGAGCATCGTGGGGATGCGGGGCACCAGGCCGGTGGCCGCGTACTCGGCGACGACGGGGATGCCCGCCACCACGGCCAGCACCAGCAGGATCAGGGCCAGCCAGCCGAAGAACGCCAGCGGACGGTAGTCCTTGAACAGGCTCGTGATGGCCTTCAGCACCTTCGCGCCGTCGCCGAAGGTGGACAGCTTCGAGTAGCTGCCCTCGGGGCGGTCGCGGTAGTCGATCGGCACGTCCTCGATGCGCCAGCGCTTGTCCACCGCGTGGATGGAGATCTCCGTCTCGATCTGGAAGCCCTCGGAGAGCACCGGCATGGTCTTCACGAACACGCGGTTGAACGCGCGGTAGCCCGTCATGACGTCGTCGAAGGCGAAGCCGTAGATCTTCTTGATCAGCCAGCGCACCAGGTCGTTGCCGAAGCCGTGGAACGCGCGGTCGTTCTCCTCGCCGTAGGAGCCGTTGGACAGGCGGTCGCCCACCGTCATGTCGGCGCGGTCGGCGCGCAGCGGCTCCAGGAGCGCCGACGCCGCCTCGGCGGGGTAGGTGTCGTCGCCGTCGACCATCAGGTAGTAGTCGGCGTCGATGTCGCGGAACATGGAGCGGACGACGTTGCCCTTGCCCTGGCGCCCCTCGAACTTCACGACGGCCCCGTGCTCGCGGGCGATGTCGGCCGTGCCGTCCTTGGAGTTGTTGTCGTAGACGTAGATGTCGGCGTCGGGCAGGACGCGCTTGAAGTCGTCCACCACCTTGCCGATGGTCACGGCTTCGTTGTAGCAGGGTATGAGTACTGCGACCTTGTCTGCCATTGGGCTCCCTTTCAAACAAGCAAACAGCAAGCGCAAAAGCGCGAAATGTATCAATTGCCGACTATGCACCTACGGCGCATACCGCCCGATACCCCTCAGAGCGGCAGTCGAAGCGCATAGCCATAATCCATATTAGTTTACTCGCTTTTTACGTTGAAAGAAACGGCGCACGGAAAATGGGCACAGGTGGGAATCTGGCACCTGCCCCTATTTTCCCATCAGTTAGTTATGAGTGCGGTGGTCACGGTAATTGGCCAGATACGTTGCGAATTCAGCCGAGGTGTCAGAGTTGCCAGAACGCCACATTTTGTGGTCGATGATGGTGCTTTCGCTGCCGTAATACGCATCGATATAGGCAATAAGCCCGTCAATCGCTTCAAGCTGCGCTTCGGGATAGGCGCCCTGCCCGCCCACATGCACTATTTCGATGCCAATAGAATACGAATTCATACCGTAATCGGTAATACTCTTCGAAGGAGCTTTGGTGGTCCCCTTTTTGTCGTCGCGTCCATCTTCCGGCACGCCATACTCGCTGTTGTGACCTGCGTCGCCATAGCCGGCATGATGGGCAATGGCATCCATCGGCACACATTGCACGATAGATCCGTCTTTATTCACGATGAACTGCGAGGCCACTTTGTTGCCACTGCTCTCCCATGAATTAACGATAGAAGCCGCGCTGCTATCCACTTCGGTGTCATGCAGCACGATGTACTTCTGATAGCTGGCCCCTTTTTCGCCGTGGTTGAAGTCGGGACGATAGTCTTCCGTTATATCCAGCTTCGCGCGCAACTCACTTGCCGTCGGCTTAGCTTCCTCCGCAGAAGAAACGCCCCCTTCGGCTCCTTCGCCACTTTGGGCACCGCCATCCGAAGAAACGCCCGCATCATTCACCTTGAGCTGAGAGTGGTCGGGCTGTTGCTGCGGAGCTGCGCAACCCGCCAACGTGCACGCCAAAGCAGCGGCGGCAAGTATCCCTGTCAGTCTCATACGTTTTCCTTTCAACCGAACGGCGTGCCCAACACAGCGGCGCCAACGTTCTCGCTAGGCACAAATCACAGCGAGCCTGGCCAGCTGCCCTTTCCGGCAACCATACCAGGCTCGCAACATATCAATGCAAGAAAATGGAGATCAATCCTATTTTCTCAGGTCAACGCCAAGTTCAGCATCCACCAAATCAAATGCCGCGTCGATGGCCTTGTCCATATCGTAGTACTTGTATCCACCCAAACGGCCAGCGAACAGCACGTTGCCTTCCTGCTTGGCGAGCTCAACGTACTGCTCGTACAGAGCGCTGTTACGCTCGTCGTTCAGAGGATAGTACGGCTCGTCGCCGCGCTCCCAGTTTGCGGGATACTCGCGCGTAATGATGGTGGTTGGCTGAGTGCCGTACTCGAAGTGCTTGTGCTCGATAATGCGTGTGAAGGGCACCTCGCGGTCGGTGTAGTTAACCACCGCGTTGCCCTGCCAATTCTCGCATTCAATACGCTCGGATTCGAAGCGCAAAGAACGATACTCCAGCGCGCCAAGCTGATAATCGAAGTAAGCGTCAATGGTGCCGCAGTAAATAACGCGGTCGGCAATACCTTCGTTTTCAGCAACGAACTCACGATACTCGGTATTCAACAAAATTTCCGTATCGCCGAACATGCGCTCAACCATAGCAGTGTAGCCGCCCATGGGGATGCCCTGCCAACGGTCGTTGAAGTAGTTGTTGTCATAGATGAAGCGAACGGGCAGGCGCTTGATGATGGAAGCGGGCAGCTCGGTGCAGCTCTTGCCCCACTGCTTTTCGGTGTAGCCCTTGATCAGCTTCTCGAATACATCCTTGCCGATAAGCGAAAGCGCCTGTTCCTCGAGATTAGAGGGCTCGCCTTCGCCAATCTGCTCGGCTGCTTCCTGCTTCTGGCGCTCAATGATTTCCTTCGCTTCAGTGGGGGTCTTGATTCCCCACATCTTCGAGAAGGTGTTCATGTTGAACGGCAAGTTGTACAGCTCGTCCTTGTAGCTGGCAACAGGGCAGTTCACATAGTTGTTGAACTCGGCGAACTGATTTACGTAATCCCAAACGGGACGAAGCGACGTATGGAAGATATGGGCACCGTACTTATGCACGTTGATGCCATCGATTTCTTCCGTGTAGATGTTGCCTGCAATGTGATCGCGGCGGTCGATGACCAAGCAGGTCTTGCCGATCTTGGCGGCTTCATGAGCAAAAACGGCGCTCGTGATGCCAGCGCCAACGATAAGGAAATCGTAATGGTTGCGCTGCATGCCATGCCTTTCTGTGTGTAACGTTTCAGCCAGCAAGCTGCCGGCCGCTCTAGTATGTTTAGAATGCACCGCACGGGCGCACTGTTTCTTATTTTAGACGATGCTGCCCTACTATCGAAACTCAGGCCCAATAAAAAAACGCCCACAAGGACGTTAACGAGCTTTGAGGTATGCACCAGTAGAGTCAGCGAGTAAGATTCTGGCGAGTGCGGGGAGATTGAAAAGCCCATAGGGCTGGCCTTTGCGCCGCCCTATGGGCTTTGAAATTTCCCTGTGCCGCCAGAATCCCGCGCAGCATCGTCGCGTCTCAGGAGCATGTTGCGCTGATCGTAGATCAGCGCAACCGACTAATCCTGCTTTACAACAAGAACGTCGCAGCGAAGGTTCCTGATCAGATAAGTGGAAACGCTGCCAACGAATACGTAGGTGATGTTCGAAAGACCGCGCTCACCGCAGATAACCAGCTCGGGCTCGAACGGCTTGATCATCAGGTTATGGATGGTTTCCTGAATGCGACCAACCTTAACGACAACCTCTACGGAAGGGATGTCTGGATCTTCCTCGGCTGACTTCAGCGTATCGCCCAAGGAATCGACCAAACGGTTGCGAACCGTCTCAGCAAGCTCCTTGTAGTCGGTGCCCGTCAAGGAATCGGGAACCGAATCTACTACATGGCCGAACATCAATTCTGCATGGTTGAGCTTCGCAATCTGAATTGCGCGCTCGGCTACTTCCTGCTGAGTGCTGCCGCCATCGAGTGCTGCAAATACGCGCCTGTACTGCTTCATAGCTCTCGCCCCTCTTTCTCCTTCGCCATACGGCAAAGGCCCCAGTATCGAAGCGCCCCTGCGCCTCGCTTATTATCTTTCTTTATTCTAGCAGGATACCCAAGCAAAAACGTCACAATGCTGTAACACGTTCATTCCTTCTTCCCCAAAGAAACCCCAAATGATGAGGGGATTGTGAATGGTTGCCTCTACGAAAGCCATGCCTGTCACGAAGCTGTTCCGGCACTCCCTCCCGAACCTGCATTGGCCACTCTTGGCTTAACTCCAGCTAAAGCACGGGCGTTCTGCATTGCCTCCAAATATGCTTGAGCATCGCCTGGATCGTCGTCGATAGACTCATCGCCCAAATCAACCTCGCGAGGAACGCGACGATACAGGATGTCGTACATAACCGGCACCACATACAGCGTCATGAACGTGGCGTACAGCAAGCCACCCACAACCACAACCGCCATGCCGCGCTGCATCGACGATCCCACCGCATCGCTGAACACCATCGGCAACATAGCGAAGATGGTGGTAATTGCCGTCATCATGATGGGGCGCATGCGGGTACGTCCCGCAGCCACCAGGGCATCGTGTTTCGACAGGCCACCACGGCGCAGCTGGTTCACATAGTCAACGAACACGATGCCGTTATTCACCACCGTGCCCATAAGCACCGCGAAGCCCAGCAGCGAAAGCATGCTCAACTGTTCGCCGGCTGCCACCAAACCGAACAAACCGCCGGTAAAGGCAAGGGGGACAGTCAAGATCACGATGAAAGGAGAAAGCAGGCTCTGGAACTGCGCCACCATAACAAGGTAGATCAGCACAAAGCCCAAAATCAGAAGCAGCATCATTTGAGAAAGCATTGTGTTGATGTTTTCCAGTTCGCCACTGGTTTGAATGGTGTAGCCCTCGGGCAGCTGATAATCCTTGAGCTTGGTCTGCAGATCGCGCGCAAGCAAAGCATTGTTGTAACCATCTTCGACATCGGCCGTCACCGTAATAGCACGGGTTGAGTTCACATGAATCATCGTGGGAGAGGCAACTCCCTGCTCAACCTTAGCGAACTCGCGAAGCTTGTGCGTGGTGGTATCGCCCGTCTGCTGATTGGTTATCTCAATCTCGGTATCAAGAAGATTGTCTGCCGTAACAGGGTTTGTCTTATCCACTACAGACACATTCATTTTGCTGCCATCGAGCGTCATGGAAGGCGCATCGGCGCTTTCGGAAAGCTTTTTCGCCAAATCGCTATACAACTGAGCAACCGTATAGCCGTCCTTGGTAAGCTTGTCGCGATCGACAACCAGGTGAAGCTCGGTCGCAGCATCTTCCATGCCGTTTTCGATTTCGGTATAGCCCTCCACCTGGCCAACAATCCCCATCACATCTTCGCTGATACGCACCAGTTCATCCTGATCGGGACCTTGGATCCTCAGCGAAAGCCCACTGCCGGTCATAGAGCTCATCGCCTCGGAAGAAGAAGCGTCGGTAATCACTTCGCAGTTCAGGCCAGAAGTACGCTGCTGCAGCTGATCCAAAATCGAAAGCACCTGGCCTTCGGTGGTCACCGAACTGTCGGTCTGCACGTAGAACGTGAACACCTGGTGGAACTTGTCGCTGCTGCTACTGCTAGAAATATCACTCGCAACCATCGAAGTCGAAGACGTTCCGTCCATAGCGCCAACGAATTTCACTCCGTCGATGCCCATGGCTTCGTCCATAACCTTATCCGCCGTAGCGTACGCCGTCTCCTTGTCGGTATCTTCAGGCATGGTCACTGTCACCGTTGCCGTTTTCGAGGTCATGGTGGGGATCATAGTGATACCCATGTTCGCCACACCAACCACTGCAACAACCAAAAGCACTACCGACACCACAAGAGGCAACGCCTTATGACGCAAGAAGAATGCCAGCGAATGAGCATATTTCGTCTGCAGCGCCTCAAACCAGTTGTTGCGGCGAGGAATATAGTTCTTGAACAGGAACGAAGAGGCAGCGGGAACCATGGTCAACGCGATAAGCAGCGACGCGGTGAGCACGTAGGCAATGGTCAGCGCGAAGGGCAGCATCAGCTGGTTCACCATGCCCGTAGTAAACACGATGGGCAAGAATACGCAAATGGTGGTGAGCGTGGAAGCAATTACCGCGCCCGAGATCTGCTTCGCACCCTGAACGGCTGCGCGAGCAGGCGGAATGCCGCGGCTGCGCAGGCGATAGATATTCTCCAGCACAACAATCGAATTATCTACCAGCATGCCAATAGCGATGGAAATACCGCCAAGCGACATAATGTTCAGCGAGATGCCCGAGAAGTACATCACCACCAAGGCGCAGAGCACTGAGAAGGGAATGCTGAAAGCCATGATGAGCGTGGGGCGCCAATCGCGAAGGAAAACGATGAGCACCACCACGGCAAGAAGCGCGCCCAAAAGCAGCGACCGCAAAATAGAGTTGATGTACAGCGCAATGAAAGACCCCTGGTCGCTCACCACGGTTAGATGCAAGCCGGGATTGGCCTGCTCAATTTTGGTAAGCGCTGCTCGGGCATCTGCAGAGACTTCGCTCGTAGAAGCAGTGGAATTCTTGAACACCGAAAGCAATACGCCATCTTTGGCGTTGATACGCATGTACTGATCTCCGACATTGTCAACTTCGGTGATGTCGGCAACATCGGCAAGGCGGATTTCACCCACGCCATCGATGTCGGCGAGCAAAAGCGAGCGCAGGTCGGAAATGGAAGAGATGTTGTCGCCCACACGCAACAGCCACTGATCGTCCGAGCCGCTATCAAGATAGCCAGCCGGCATCGAAAAATCCTGGGCTTTAATAATGCCTGCTAGCGTTTCCTTGTCCACCAAGGCATCGACATTCGCTTTGGAAAGAGCCTCTTCACGCGAGCTTTCGTACTGAGAACGGGCATCCGTCAGCTGTTGTTTGTTGGAGTCGATGGTCTGTTGGGCGCTGGCAAGCTGAGCGCTGGCGCTGCCGAACTGCGTTGCTGCGGTAATAGAGCCCGACTGCACTTCGGCAAGCTGCTTTTGGTAGACTTCGAGTTCTCCCGTTACCGTTTGCGCCTTCTGCACAAGCTGCCCAATTTTCGCCTGAACCTGGGGGTTTGCGCCGCTAGGATCGACGGCCTTCAGCGCTCCGATCCCCGCCTGCAGCGAAGTGATCTCGCTGGTTTTCCCGGAAATTGCCAGCGTTAAGCCAGAGCTTGCCTGACCAAGCTGATCGCTTGTTTCCTGTTGCTTCTGCTCGAGCGCTTCTTTCTGGCTGTTTAGCTGGCTCTCCGCTTCAGCCAGCTTCGCCTCACCTTCATCGATGCTTTTCTTGGCATCGTAAAGCTGGGAATTGACGCTGGCCAGCAGCTTGTTGTTGATGTCTTCAATCTTGCTGTCGGAAAGGCGCACCTCTACCGATTTTTCCGCCGCCCCAACCGTAGAAACGTCGGCAACACCGTCAATGCGCTCCAATTCAGGAACAGCTTTGTCTTTCACCAACGAAGTGGTGTCGAAAATATCATGGTCGTCGTAGGATGCGGCAACATACAAGGTTGCCATCATATCCATGCTGATTTCCATGTAGTTAGGGCTGCCAGCAGTTTCAGGCAGCTGGGAAGAAACCTCGTTTACCGCAGACGAGGCCTTCACCATGGCGGAATCCATATCGCTTCCGTCCTCGAACTCGAGGAATATCATGGAATAGTTATCAGCACTTTGGCTTTGGACGGAGGAAACACCGCTTACTTTCGAAAGCGAGCCTTCCAATACATCGGTAACTTCGGATTCCACCTTTTCAGCGCTAGCGCCAGGGTCGGTGGTGATAACCGCCAGATAGGGCAAATCCATATCGGGCAGCAAGTCGGTCTTCATCTTGGTAAGCGAAACACCACCCAGAATCAGGATGATGATCACCGCAACCGTAACGATATATGGCTTCTTTACGCTAAAGCGGCTAAGCACAGCAACTCCCTTAATAGTGCAGTTGAGGTAGGTTTCGGGCGAGTGCCAAAGAGAGCCTATTGACTCCCGTATGTTTTATTTAGTAAACATTGTGATTTTATGCCGCATCACCACAGATCTCGGCCACGAATCCGCGAAGAAAGCCCCATACACGCCGATTCCACACTATGCAACGAAAAGTCGAACGATCTGCCCTGATTGTTGAAACGGCAAAGTAGGAATATAGGGACAGGTACCGTTTCCCACTTTAGCTTTGAGGCGCCGCCCGCACTAATCGTATGGAGTTGCCGGGCGCCCCCCAGCCCTGCCTAGTGGGAAAACGGCGTCTGCCCCCATACCCCACTAATAAAGCTCCGGCCTGCGATGCTCAAGGACGGGCATGGCTGCGCGAACTCCGTCAATCGCCGAAAGGTCTATGCGGGCAGCAACCAGCTCTTCGCGGACGCTGCCACTGGCCAGCATCACACCATCAGGCCCAAACACGGCACTTTGCCCGATGTAGCCCTTGTCAACGCGACTTAAGCCCGCAACGAAGATCTCGTTCTCAATGGCGCGCGCCGAAAGAAGCGTACGCCATTGCTCCGCCTTCAAGCGGCCATCTACCCAGGCAGCAGGATTGATTAACAGCTGGCACCCATGCGTTGCCGCAAAGCGCGCCACTTCCGGAAAACGCAAATCATAGCAAATCGAAAGACCGATGCGCCCAAAGGGAGTATCAATGGGCTCGAACAACGCAGAGCCCGCCGCCATGCGATCGGATTCCTTGGTGAAATCGGTGTCAAACAGGTGCACCTTCCGATACACCCCGCGCTTTACACCGTCGCTGCCCGTTATGACCGCCGTATTAAAGGGATTCCCTTCAGCGTTTCGCTCATTCACGGTGCATACAAGCCAAAGGCCATAGCGCGCCGCAAGCGCATTCATTCCGCAGCAAAACGGCCCATCGATTGACTCAGCCTCAGAAGCGAACGACCGTTTATCCAGTTCATAGCGGGTCATAAGCGACTCGGGGAACACCAAGATATCCACCCCACGAAGAGAAGCTTCGGCACACCATCGTTCGGCCATTTCCAAAACAGCTTCCGTACCGCCTTCTTCAGGATGACGGCACTGAGCCAGCCCGAGGACAAAAGTCATAGCAACTCCCTTCACGCGCAATGCGGTCAAACGCAAGCTCAAATACGGGTTTGCTTCATTTTCCCACTAAAAAACGAATGGACCGGGAATAACCCAGTCCATTCGCCTGCTAGTACCTCTGCCTCAAACGGACAGCGTATGCATTAGCTAGTTGCTGCGACGGCGGCGAAGCAGCGCAGCAGCGGCAGCCAAGAGGCCCGCGATACCGCCAATGCCAGCGACAGCGGCAACGTTGGTGGCGTCACCGGTCTGAGGGGCGATGCTCGATTCATCCGCCGCTTCGGCGTCATCACCGGCAGCTTCCTGTTCCGAGGCTTCTTCACCATTAGCGGCGTCGTCCGCAGCAGCCTGGTTCTCGGAGTAGAAGGCGTAATAGGTTACCACACCGTCCTGGTCTTCATCCTCAACTGCCTTGCTGAAGTCAACGGGGGTGTACTCCCAGTTGCCCTCATCGTCCTTGAGGGTGGAAGACCAACCCTCGAAGGTCCAACCGTCATAGGTGGGGTCGGCAGGCTTGGCAACAGCCTCGCCCTTCTTGACCTCGGCGGAAGATTCGGTCCCGTTGAAGTTGTCAACAAACTTAACGGTAATCTGCTCGGCCTGAGCATCGGCGTTCTTGGTCCACTGGGCGTAGATGTTCACGTCGGACTGCACGGGCTGGGAGAAGTCCACCTTGTCGGCGGCCTTCTGCTCGTCGGTGTAGCCGGAGTAGTCAGCGTGCCAGTACCAGCCGTCGAAGGTGTAGCCCTCGCGGGTGGGGGCTGCGGGCTGGCGCATGACGCCGTCGGAGTCGGTGACGCCCTGCTGGAAGGTCTCGCCGGTGGCGAACTGGCCGCCGTTAGCGACGTACATCACGGCATGGTCGTTCTGCTCCTGGTTCTTGGTCCACTGGGCGTAGATGTTCACGTCGGACTGCACGGGCTGGGAGAAGTCCACCTTGTCGGCGGCCTTCTGCTCGTCGGTGTAGCCGGAGTAGTCAGCGTGCCAGTACCAGCCGTCGAAGGTGTAGCCCTCGCGGGTGGGGGCTGCGGGCTGGCGCATGACGCCGTCGGAGTCGGTGACGCCCTGCTGGAAGGTCTCGCCGGTGGCGAACTGGCCGCCGTTAGCGACGTACATCACGGCATGGTCGTTCTGCTCCTGGTTCTTGGTCCACTGGGCGAACACGGTCACGTGCTCCTTGCCGGCAACGGACTGGGAGAAGTCGACCTTGTTCAGGTCCTTCTGCTCGTCGGTGAGGCCGGAGAGGTCGGAGACCCAGTACCAGCCTGCGAAGGTGTAGCCCTCGCGGGTGGGCTCTGCGGGCTGGCGCATCATGCCGTCGGAGTCGGCAACGCCCTGCATGGTATCGTTGCCGTCAGCGAACTGGCCGCCGTTAGCAGCGTACAGGACGTTGATTTCGTCCTGGTTCTTCACCCACTGGGCATACATCGTTGCATGAGGCTTGGTAACCGGCTGAGTGAAATCGACCTTGTTCTGCTCTTTCTGCTCTTCGGTGAGGACGCTCAAGTCGGAAACCCAATACCAGCCGGCGAAGGTGTAGCCCTCGCGGGTGGGAGCCGCGGGCTGGCGCATCATGCCGTCAGAGTCGGTGAGGCCCTGCTGAACTTCTTGACCGTCAAAGAACTTGCCGCCATTGGCAACATACAGAACGTCGGTCTCGTTCTGTACTTCATCCTTAGTCCACTGAGCGAACATCGTAACGGTCTGACCAGTAACCGCCTGGTCGAAATCGACCTTGTCGGCAGCCTTCTGCTCGTCGGTGTAGCCGGAGTAGTCAGCTTGCCAGTACCAACCAGCGAAGGTGTAGCCATCGCGGGTGGGCGTAGGAGGCTGACGGAGTTTGCCATCAGAGTCGGCAACGCCTTGCATGGTTTCGTTGCCGTCTACGAACTGGCCGCCGTTAGCAGCATACGAAACGTTGATCTGGTTCTGTTCCGTTTTCTGCTCGTCGGCCTTGTAGTACACATGAAGCGTGCTGATGCCCTCCAGGGAGGAGGTCATGTTCACTTCTTGTTCGCTGGTCGCTACGCCTGAAACAACCTTCGTGGGGGTATACCCTTCGAAGCTCTTAACGCAATCTGCAACGCTGCTGTCTGCGGTAACGTCAATCGTGGTGGTTACGCTGGAGACATCACGTTCGCCGCCCTGGAAGAAGCTTACAACCTCAACACTCTGAGCCTGAACCTCTGCGTTCTTTTCCCATGCAGCAAACCAGCTGCCTGCCTTGGCGGAAGAAGGATCGAGCTTGTAATACTGCTGATAATTCTCAGGAATGCCATCCATGTCGGACTGAGAGTACCAACCCTTGAAAGTAAAGCCCGCACGAGTAGGCGTAGGAGCATTGATGCTTCCGTCCTCGTTTGCCTTAATGGTTACTCCAGTGCTGCCATCGGTGAACTGTCCACCATTTGCCGAAAACGAAAGCTCGGCCTGGGTAGACTGCTCAGAAGTAGCTCCCTCGCTATTCTCATCGGCGTCATCGGCCAATGCTACTGCAGGCACGCTACCAAGAGCAAGCGTCAAGCTCAGGCTTGCCGCAATTGCTTTCTTACAACGCAAATCCTTCATTTATTCTCCTTTTCTCACTGCATTAGCCCGCGTCTTTACGCGTCAGACTAGTTATCCTTTTTATGCATTCGCTATTTAAAGGCAGTTTGAAAAGGATCCGTTGCGCAACATTAGTTACCGATTTGCTTTGTGCACAACATGCGCAACTGAGAGGTTTACCCGTTAAAACTATTCAGAGATAATGGCATTGACCTCGTATTTCTGAGCTAGAATATAAATTACACGCAGATAGTAACCGTTTTTATCGTTTTAACTTGCAGCGAAATTGCGCTCCGGACAAGGATATAGATGCACACGCCGAGCTCCTATATGTATTCTGATCTACGCAGCTTTGGCGGCATCACCAATAAAGAAGCTGCAAGCGAGCTCCTTACCGATCGAATTCTGTGTGGCAACGGTGCGCCCCGCGATCGAATTAATGAAAGAACTTTTTTATCAAGGCAGATCGTCCACGCAACCCCAAGCCAGGTACATCCTGAGTTTTTTGGCGACTTTCATCAAAGCGCCCAAATAATAACAAGCAAAATCGTTTCCAATTTAGCTAAACCCTGTGCGTACCACGAGGTTATAGAACACTACGGTGGTGTAGCGGCAAAGGAAATGGGAGCTCTTCTCAGGCACTATTCCCTTGATGGAAATCTGTATGCTAACGCTATTCGCAGAATCAACGCATCACCTATGTCGGAAACATCCGATAAGGCCGTGCTTTTGGTGATGATGTTTCTGACTACTGGATGCCTCGCAGATCCCGAAATTGCGGCAAGAACAACGCACAGTTTCATGGAGAAGAAGCTTTCATTCACATTTTCAACGCTTCAGCCAACACTAGCGCAACCAAAGCACACAACCAAATCCGCCGGCAGACCCATAAAACTTGGGCTAATCAGGATCGATAACGAGGTTGTGTGCTCTCCTATATACCCTCTCTCTACCTCCGAGGAAGGAACCACTATCGGGCTCTTGGCAACAGGCAGCAACAGCATCAATGATGTCGATATCGATGTTTCCAGAAAACATCTTCGCATTTTCGAAGACGGAAGCGCCTGGTACGCTCAGAGGTTAGGATCGACAAACGGCACTACTCTAATTTCAGGAGCCGATAAATCTATCACTGAGATAGAACCGCAAGGATCTGCTAATAAAAAGTACCCCCCCCCCGTCAAAATCAGCCATGGTGACACACTCTGTCTAGGCAAAACAACGAGGTTTCTTGTTCTGAAAATTGCCGATTAATAGTTAACTGGCTACATGGGCCCATTACCTTGTTGCGCAACATTCAAGGCTCATCAGATTGCAGTATTGATCAATCACACTGTATGAAAGAAGGGCAGTTTTGGATTCAGTTGACCCATGCTTCGGATTCAATAACCAATTAGAACAACGAGTATCTATTCTCTCCCTGGACTCCTTTACGCCAGCTTTCGTGGACCCAAACTGCACAAAGGAAGAAACGAGTCGTCGTTTTCTGACATTTTTCCTGGAAAATGAAGCCCCATATTCCAACAGCATGGTTATGCGCAAAGCCTACAACACGCTCAATGAATGCGTCGCGCTGAAATCCCCTTTGTTCCACGAAGACGGCATTAAGGAAATCAAATACAAGGAAACCTCTCAAGAAGCGCTGCAAAGATACGAAGAAGTTCAAACACTGCTTACCATGGAAGAATTTCGCAGTTCATTGGCGGTTTCACATTTAAAGGGTTTTCCCCGCATATTTGGGCTAGGGAACGCCAAGGGCAAGCCAATTATCGTCAGAGAGTATGTTGAAGGGGTCACGCTGGCAGCAACAATAGACTTACTTCCCCATGTAGACCTTGATGCGTGTATTGGGATCGAGCCCATTGCGGTTGCCGCAATTGCCAAAGCGGTCCTAAAAATACTCCTCAATGCCAAATCGCTTGAGGGTGCCTTCGTGCACCGCGATCTATCACCGCGCAATATCATTATCAGAACAGAAAGAGCAAGCCTTCAGCAACAAGTAGACTCCTGCTGCTTTGATATATGCCTCGTTGACCTGGGAAGCGCTTCGTACATTGAAACAGATTCCCCGTTTACCACCACTCAATATGGCATCTGGCGTTACGGAACAATTGAGTATGCCCCACCTGAAATGCTCACCCGCGATGTAGAGAGCATTGAAGAACTTCGGCATTCAGAGACGATCGATACCTATGCTCTCTGCAGCATAATGCATTTGCTGCTCACGCTAGAAACCCCGTACCAACTTGCTTCGAGGATCAATGATTCGCCTTACTTGGTTAAGATGAAAGAAGAGCCGAAAATAGACCCAAGCGTTCCTGTATGCAAATTGCTGAAGCTTGCTGATCGGGGAATCAAGGCGAACCAAGAAGAGCGCTTCAGCATCAGGGAACTATACAAAGAGCTATGCCAGCTCGTCTAAGCGGTATAGCAACACTTAACTAGATAAATTTGGATAACGGACCGGGATCAACCCGGTCCGTTTAACTATTAACACGTTTAACGAAAAGACAGCGCAAGAAATAATTAGATGTGCGACGGAGGCGAAGCGGCGGCAGCCAAGATGCCCGCGATGCTGCCAACGCCGACCATCGCGGGCATCATCCATTGCCCCACCAGTCTGTGAGGAGGCGATGTTCGACTCTTCGGCGTCATCAACAGTTGCGTTGGCATCATCGTCAGCGGCGTCCTCGTCGTTGGCAGCGTCATCCGCAGCAGCCTGGCTCTCGGAGCAGAAAGTATAATAGGTCACCACAGCGTCCTGGTCTTCGTCCACGATTGCCGTGCAATAAAAAAAGCCGAGGCAGATAACCTCGGCTACAATTTCTATGGTGGGCGTTACCGGGATTGAACCGATGACCCCTTCCGTGTGAAGGAAGTGCTCTCCCGCTGAGCTAAACGCCCGAAATAAAAATGCCACGCGAAAGCGTGGCATGTAATTAATGGTGGGAGATACAGGATTTGAACCTGTGACCGTTTGCTTGTAAGGCAACTGCGCTCCCGCTGCGCCAATCTCCCATATGTCACGATCAAAGATTATCCCAGATTCTATATAGAATTTCAAGATAATTTTTAACCACTGAGATACATCTCAAATTTGCTTGGGTCAAACGCCCTGCATGAGCGGAACGGCCTATCCTCCCACGGACTGCACCGCAGTACT
>OLRT01000180.1_pt1 | contig 51074 bp, 44 predicted proteins | sample 1672021 | NCBI WGS metagenome assembly OLRT01 (sample SAMEA3136637, study PRJEB25190) | human gut metagenome | reverse complement strand
TCGCTTTGTGGGGACGGAAGTGAGCCCCTAATCGCAAAAAAGTTGCAAAGATGCCTCAATTTTTGTTTTCACGATGAGTGGATTGCCCCAATGGATAGATATCGTAATGGGTACTGGGTAAGGGAGCGGAAATCCTACGTCTTTTGGGTATGATGCGCATCATGCATTTGGATAACGCTTTAATTTAACGATTGTTGTTCAGCTGGAACCTCTAGCGCGTGATGGTCGAGATTGGGGTCGACCTAATTGGCGAATCGTATAAAACGGCGGCTAGGGGGAATCCTTTAGCCGCCGCTGATGATCTTGCTTGTTTGGTCAATTTGCTGCTTATTGCGCGTTGTTTGCCACAAGTTGCTTGAGCGCATTCAGATCGTTATCGTCGGGATGGGCTAGAGCTTTGTCGAAATTTTCGATCATTGCATCGATGTTGGGCATATGATCGGGCTGCTCTTTCATCTTCTCGTAGCGCTCTCGTACGGATTGGGGCATCTTGCCTTGGCTCATGAATTCCCCGACAACGGTATTGCTTGCATCGAGGGATTCCTTGGTTTTATCCAGGATGCGCTTGAAATAGGCTTCGCTGCCTCCGAATCCTGCGGTTCCGAACAGGAATATTTTCTTGTTTCGTAGCGTTTTCAAGAGACTTAAGGCGTTGTCGTCGGCAATGCCTTTATTGGTCCAGAAGCCTACGTAGACCATGTCCGACTCGGGCTCGTTTGCCGCGCAATCGCCAAAATAGTCGCAGTACTCTGCGGGCAATGCTTTGCGGATAGCTTCCGCAAGCAGCTTGGTGTTTCCGGTGTTGCTGCTGAATAGAATTGAATAGCGTGATTGGGTCATAGTGTCCTGCTTTCTGCAGATAATGTTTGGCGAACATTGTAATCCCATGATTGTTTCGTCGAAGGCGCGACTGAAGCATTTCTTATAGCTCGGTACGCATTTGCCCAACCCGCCGTTTGTGGATTAAAGTTGACATATGTCGAAAATAGGATTGACAGGTACGACTGCCTATCTAGACTAAATAGTGACATATGTCAGAAAAGGAAGTGCTATGGCGGGACGAAAAGGAAGGACTCGGTTCGTGGGCATCGTGCCCGAATTCGTTGGATTCGTGCCTGATGGTATTCCCACAGGGGATACCGTGGAGCTTGCCTATGACGAACTTGAGGTAATACGACTTCTTGATTTAGAGAAAATGAGCCAGGAAGAAGCGGCGGCTCATATGGGCGTTTCGCGAACCACGGTAACGGGTATATACGAACGGGCTCGTTCGAAAGTTGCTGACAGTTTGGTGAACGGTAAGCGACTGTGTATTGAGGGTGGTAACGTTGCGTTTCCTTCATGTGGTAGCGCCGATTTTAAATTTGCAAGCAATCCCAAGAAGAAGGAGGCTCTTATGCGGGTTGCAGTAGCGTATGAAAATGGCGAAATTTTCCAACATTTTGGAAGGACTCAGGCATTCAAACTGTATGACATTGACGACGGCCGGGTCGTGGCAATGCAGGTAGTCGATACTCAAGGTTCTGGCCATGGGGCTTTGGCGGGCTTTCTTAAGGGAAATGATGTCGATGTTCTTCTGTGCGGTGGTATTGGTGGCGGCGCCCAAAGTGCGCTTGCAGCTCAAGGCATCGAACTGTATGGTGGACTGTCTGGATTGGCGGACGATGCCGTATCGTGCCTGCTGGCTGGTATTCTTGAAAAGAGCACCATGCCAGCTTGCGATCATTATGGGCATAGTCACGGGGAATGCCATCATGGTCACCCACATGCGCATGGGAAATGTCAGGGTCACGCACAGGCTCATGATGAGTGTCAGGGGCATGGCCACGAACATGGTGCATGTTGCCATGGCGGCCACAGCAATTAATGCTCTTGCTCTAAGGAATGTGGGGCTGGCTGACGGAAACGTCGCCAGCCTTATTTGTTTCCAGCATAGATAAGCTGATCGTCCACCTGGTTGGGAAGTTGGTAAGCTTATGCGAGGAAACAGAGTTCAGGTAGTGCAGGCCTGTGCGTTTCGACTCAGCGGGTATAAGCGATGTTGCGTTTGAGCAGGAGCGCAATAGTGGATCCGCACTGCCGAACTTGAAAAGGAGCCATACGGCGAAAACGCTGCGATATATCGGATAAAGGCGAAAGACTATGGATAGGGACAGTCAAATGGATGCTGAACAGACGCCAACCAGCATAAAAGTTAGGGGAGCTCGGGTTCATAACCTGAAAAATGTTGATGTCGATATTCCTTTGGGCGGCATCGTTGGCATTGCGGGTGTATCCGGATCGGGAAAGAGCTCGTTGGCGCTGGGGGTTCTGTACGCTGAAGGTTCACGGCGTTATCTCGAATCGCTTTCCACGTACACCAGAAGAAGGATGACGCAGGCAGCTCGAGCTGATGTTGATGAGGTTCTCTATGTGCCGGCGGCGTTGGCTTTGCATCAAAGGCCTTCAGTTCCCGGTATTCGTTCCACCTTCGGCACAGGAACGGAACTGCTGAATAGTTTGAGGCTGATGTTCTCGCGCCTTTCCAGCCATCGTTGTCCCAACGGTCACTATGTAGAACCCAGTATTAATGTTGCGGCAATGGATGGTGAACTGGTTTGCCCGGAATGCGGCGAGCATTTTTTCGCGCCTGGGGCAGAGGACCTTGCCTTCAATTCCGCGGGAGCTTGCAAGCATTGTGGAGGAACGGGAATGGTTCGAACCGTCGATCGATCGACGCTTATCCCCGATAAGAGCAAAACCATAGACGAAGGCGCTGTTGCGCCTTGGAATTCCCTTATGTGGTCGCTGATGACTGATGTCTGTCGGGAAATGGGCGTACGTACCGATATTCCTTTTTGCGAGCTTTCCGATAGGGAAAAGGAAATCGTTTATGACGGCCCGATGGAAAAACGTCATATCTTTTACGTCCCGAAAAATAAAGACAGTGCTTCGGCCGGCGAGCTGAACATGACTTATTACAGCGCAACTGCAACAGTGCTCAACGCCCTCAATAAGGTCAAGGACGACAAGGGCATGAAGCGCGTTGAGAAGTTTTTGAAAGAAGAGATATGTCCAGAATGCTGCGGTACAAGGCTTTCTGAAGAAGCTCGAGCACCACGATTGATGGGCATATCGTTAGCGGATGCCTGTCAAATGACATTGAAGGATTCCATAGCGTGGGTCAAGCGCGTGCCTGATGCCCTACCGAACGAAATGCGTGCTATGGCTCAGAGTATCTGCGAGTCGTATGAAGAAGTTGCTGCTCGGCTAATGGAGTTGGGTCTTGGATACCTAACGCTTGATAGGGCTTCGTCCACGCTTTCTACAGGCGAGCGCCAGCGCATGCAGCTGGCACGAGCAGTGCGCAATCGCACAACAGGCGTGCTGTATGTTCTTGACGAGCCCTCTATCGGATTACATCCTGCGAATATTGTCGGATTGAACGGTGTAATGCACGATCTTGTGCGGGACGGAAACTCCGTTTTGCTCGTAGACCATGACACTCAGATTCTCAAGGAATCGGACTGGCTTATCGAAATGGGTCCGGGTGCAGGTGCCGAAGGCGGAACGGTTATTGCCCAAGGCACCGTGAGGGGTATCGAAGGCAACCCGAATTCTGTGATAGGACCCTACCTATCTGGTGCGGCAGCGGTTGATGAATGCTTAAAACAGACTGCCGCCGATCCAGAAGACCTTATTCGCATGGAAACTGGTTCGATCCATACCGTAAAGCCGCTTTCGGTGCGCATACCCAAGCATCAGCTAACGGTAATTACGGGGGTTTCTGGCTCGGGAAAAACCACCATGGTGCTGGAGAGCCTTATTCCTGGCCTGGAGGCGCTTTGTTACGGTAAACCCATGCCAAGCCATGTTTCTTCCATCCAGGCGGAAGGCATCAGTCATGTGAAGCTGATCGACGCAACGCCCATCGGTGCTAACGTGCGTTCAACCGTTGCCACCTATGCCAATGTGCATGATGCGTTGCGAAGGACGTATGCAAGAACGGCAGATGCTAAGGAGCTTGGCCTCAAAGCGGGCGATTTTTCCTACAACACGGGAAGCCTCAGGTGTCCCGTTTGCGATGGCACTGGAACCATATCGCTTGATGTTCAATTTCTTCCAGATGTTGATATTTCTTGTCCGGAATGTCGTGGGTCAAGATATCGAAAACAGGCAAATCAAGTTCGTTACAAAAACAAGCAGGGCGAGGAGCGTTCTTTGCCCGAGCTTATGAATATGGATGTAAACGAGGCGGTAGTCTTTTGCCAGAACCTCAATTCCGTACGGCCGAAACTTGAAACTCTTCGAGATTTGGGGCTGGGATATCTTACGCTTGGCGAAGAGACTCCCTCGCTATCTGGTGGTGAAGCACAGCGGCTAAAACTGGCAAGTGAAATGGGCAGGGAACAGGCCGATTCGGTTTTCGTATTCGATGAGCCTACTATTGGCCTTCACCCTAGGGATGTTGAAACGTTGCTGCAGGTGTTCGATGCGTTGATTGCCAAGGGGGCAACGGTTGTCGTGATTGAGCATGACCTTGATGTCATTCGTTCCGCTGATTGCATTATCGATATGGGCCCCGGTGGTGGTGAAGAGGGCGGCAGAATTGTTGTCTGCGGTACACAAGAGGCTGTACGAAAGTGCCCTGAAAGCGTTACGGGGAAGTTCATTTAGATGGAATGATGGCGGGAATCGATAGCTGCTTCAAAAGTAGTTCTGGTCGGTTGAACAGATTAAAAACCATCAAGGCGTGCAACGAATGCGTTTGTTTGGCGGGTGCAAGTGCTGGTCTTGGTAGGTGAGATCGGTGAACATTTCAAAATGATGGCTCTGCTCTATGGTCGTAAAGATTGAACAGCGGTGTAGGAATTCTACGATCAAGCTTTTAAACGTAACAATTGGGTGATATTTTTTTTCCATTACTATCCTTTTGGAAGGGGGATGTGAGTGGTCGAAGAAAAACAGGAGAATCCGCTGCACGCAAAGGAAGAAGGGCGTGCAGAAGGTTCTTCGGAAGAAACCACTGGTAATGGCAGGTCGTTGGGCGTTTTCTCGTTCGAGGGCGATATTCCACTTACACAGGCGGTTCCGTTGGGCCTGCAGCATGTGCTGGCCATGTTTGTGGGTAACTTAACACCGCTGCTCATCGTGACGGGCGTTTGCGGTTTGGCCACCGCCGAATTCGCGGAAATTCAGTTGGCGCTGCTGCAGAACGCCATGCTGATTGCTGGCGTGGTAACGTTGGTTCAGCTGTTCGGCATCGGCCCTGTAGGTGGCAGAGTACCTATTATTATGGGCACGTCGTCCGGCTTCATCGGCGTGTTCAATTCCGTTGCCGCATCTATGGGCGGTGGTCTTGTTGCATATGGCGCCATCATGGGTGCTTCGCTCATCGGCGGTTTGTTCGAAGCCGTTCTGGGCTTCTTTTTAAAGCCGCTTCGCAGATTCTTCCCGTCTATCGTCACGGGTACCGTTGTGCTTTCCATTGGCTTGAGCCTTATTAGTGTTGGCGTTAATGCTTTTGGCGGCGGTAACAGCGCGGTTGACTTTGGTTCCCTTGAAAACCTGTGTTTGGCGCTGGTTGTTTTGATCGTCATCTTGGCGGTTAAGCACGCCACCACGGGTTTTGTGAGCGCTTCTTCGATTTTGGCCGGCATTATCGTGGGCTATATCGTTGCGGGCATTATGGGCTTGGTTCTGCCAACTACGGGTGTTACCGCCGAAGGTGTTGAGTACACCAAAGCTTGGGTTCTGAATTGGGATAAAGTGGCTGAAGCGTCCTGGTTTGCCGTTCCGGCTTTGATGCCCGTTGCTCCTGTGTTTGATATGCGAGCTATTGCTCCTGTGCTGGTTATGTTCATTGTCACGGCTGTTGAAACGGTTGGCGACATCTCGGGTGTAACCCAGGGTGGCATGGATCGCGAAGCAACCGACAAGGAGCTTTCCGGTGGCGTTGTTTGCGACGGTATCGGCTCAACGTTCGCCGCTTTGTTCGGCGTTTTGCCCAATACGTCTTTCAGCCAGAATGTCGGCTTGGTTGCCATGACTAAGATGGTCAATCGCAAGGCTCTGGCCTGCGGCGCCCTCTTCCTGATTCTGTGCGGTTTGTGCCCGAAGCTGGCTGCGGTGATTTCCATCATGCCTCAGTCGGTTCTTGGTGGCGCTGCTGTTATCATGTTCGCCTCTATTGTGGTAAGTGGTATTCAGCTTATTACGCGCGATCCGCTCACCTCGCGCAACCTAAGCATCGTTTCGGTTGCTCTTGGCTTGGGCTACGGCATTGGTGCAAACCCTGCTGTTCTGGCTGGTGCGCCCGAGATGGTAAGCCTTATCTTTGGTGGTTCCGGCATTGTTGCTGCAGCTGCGGTGGCCATCCTTTTGAATATCGTGCTCCCGAAGGATTCGGCTCTTCTTAAGAAAGATTCGGACAACTAAGCATTAGCTATTCTGGTTTACTTTGCGCCCAGGTGGATAATTCATCCATCTGGGCGTTTTTTTGCGAATAGCACGTTTGGTTTGGCGGAGAAGTTTCTGTACGGGTGTTCGTGGATGCCGTTCTGAGCGCGTGCCTGCTTGTTGTTAGGTGGGTGCTCCTTAGAGTGTGCGGCCCTCGGTTGAGACCTGTCTTTGGTCGTGTCCAATTAGCGAGCACAACTAAGTAAGACGGGGTTATTGTCCTGGTTCACTTTTGCGCCCGTTAGAGGCCTAGGTGCTTCTGCAAAAGGATCAGATCTGCAGGCGTATCAACATCGAAGAGTTCCCATCTGCTTGAAACCTTGATACATCTCACTAACTCTTTGTGCTGTTTGGCGACATAGCCGCCGCCTTTGCCGGATGGGAGCGTTCGCAGTTCGTCGAATGTCCAGGAGGGGAATAGCACGGGGGCGCCTGGCGCGCCTTCGAAACTAGCGCGCCATATGTATTCAGGGGTGTTTTCTGCGGCGCATAAAAGGGCGGTAATAGAGCTTGGGCTGATAAGTGGTTGGTCTGCCTGGAAAAAGGTAACGGTGCCGCATTTGCCTATGGCGTCCATGCCCAAACGGACCGTATCATTCCGATGCGGCTTGTTGTGCAGTGCCACTGCAACATCTAGTTCGTGGCACAGCTTGGTCACATCGTTATGGCGAGTAACCACCACACGTTGCTCGAAGCGGCTTTCAGTTGCCTGAATTACGTATTGAATAAGCGGTATGCCGTTTAGCTTGGCCATGAGCTTATTGCCCCCAAATCGAGTGCCCATGCCCGATGCCATGATGATGCATCCGTGCTTCATTGTTGTTTGCTTGGCAAGGTATGGCATGGCGATAGTTCCCTTTGCGAATTCGGTGGTTGGATTTGCCCTCTAAGCGGATAGCTATCGGTTCAAAGTATAATAAGAATATCTATGTAAAGTTCTAGTAATGGGGTGAGTATCATTATCACCTTTCAGAAATACGTACGTCCACAGAGCCTGGAAGAGGCCTGGGAATTGAACCAGAAAAAGCGCCATCGCATCGTTGCTGGCATGATGTGGTTAAAAATGGGCAAGCATTCCTTTGGTACTGCTATCGACTTGTGCGATTTGGGCTTGGACGAAATAGAGGAAACCGAAAACGAGTTCCGCATTGGCGCTATGGTTACTTTGCGGCAAATGGAAAAGCACCCTGGTCTAGCCGCTTATTCTTGCGGTGCGGTTGAAGCTGCGTTCAAGGATATTGTGGGCGTGCAGTTCCGCAATGGCGCTACATTGGGCGGAAGCTTATGGCGCCGCATGGGCTTCTCTGACATCGTTGCACTTTTTATGGCTATGGACAGCTACGTCGAGCTTTTTGAGGGCGGCATAGTCCCCTTGGAAGAATTCGTAGGCATGAAGTACGACAAGGATCTTCTGGTGCGGCTCATTGTGAAAAAGCAGCCTGGCGCATTTGCCTATCAGGCGGTACGTAAACAGCGCACTGATTTGCCTTCGCTCAACTGTGCTGCGGCGAAGTTGGGCGATGAATATCGCGTGGTAGTGGGGTCGCGTCCTGCGCGCGCAATGATTCTTCGCGACGATCAGTGCATCTTGGCTAACGGTATTACGGAAGAAAGTGCTGCCTCTTTTGCTGAGTATGCTGCGAACACCGTTCCTGTGTCGGGAAACATGTGGGGTAGCGCCGAGTATCGTAAGGCGTTGGTCCCAGTGCTTACACGCCGCACCCTAATGGCTTTGGGGGAGGTATTGTAATGGAAATCAAAATCAAACTGAATGGAAAGATGGTTTCCGACGATATCCCAGCTGATATGCTTTTGATTGATTTCGTCCGCGCTCATAACTGTTTTAGCGTTAAGCGTGGGTGCGAAACGTCGAGCTGCGGTTTGTGCACAGTGCTGCTTGACGACCAGCCTGTTTTGTCTTGCTCAATGCTGGCCGCTCGTGCGGATGGCCATAGTGTGTATACCTTGGAGGGATTGCAGGAAGAGGCTTCTGAGTTTGTGGGTTACATTGCCGACCAAGGCGCCGAGCAGTGTGGCTTTTGCAACCCTGGCTTTGTGATGAACACCATTGCTTTGCTTCGCGAAAACCCCGATCCCACGGATGAGGAAATCCTGGCATACCTTAGCGGAAATCTGTGTCGTTGCTCGGGTTACGTGGGCCAGCAACGCGGTATTCGCAACTTCTTGAACAGCAGGAAATCGCAGGAGGCTGAACGTGAATAGACCCGAATACCAATCTGTGGGCAAGTCCGTTCGAAAAAAGGACTCGCTGCAGTTGTTGCTGGGCAAGCCTGTTTACACCGACGATATTGCCCCCGATGCGTTGGTGGTGAAACTGCTTCGAAGCCCTCACGCCAATGCCATTGTTGAAACCATCGATGTCTCAAAGGCCAAGAAGCTTCCTGGTGTTGTGGATGTGTACACGTGGGAAGATGTGCCTAACGAGCGTTTTTCAAACGCGGGTCAAACGTACCCTGAAACCAGCCCGTATGACCGTCTGATTATCGACCGTCATGTGCGGTTTGTGGGTGACGTGGTTGCTATCGTTGCCGCCGAAACTGAAGAAGCCGCCGAAAAGGCCCTTGGGCGCATTAAGGTTACGTATAACGTGCTGGAACCGGTGTTGGATTTCCGCGCCGCCAAAGACAACCCAGTATTGGTGCATCCCGAAGACAACTGGCATATGCTGTGCGACCTGGGCGGAGACAATACTCGCAACTTGGTAGGCGGCACCGCCGATGGCGATGGCAACGTGGAGGCGGTGCTTGCAGATTGCGATATCGTGCTGGAGCGTACTTACCATACGAAAGCCTACAACCAGGCCATGATGGAAACATTCCGTACCTTTACTCAGTTTGACCGCTATGGCCGCTTGCATGTTATTTCCTCTACACAGATCGTATTTCATGTACGTCGTATTCTGTCCAATGCATTGGGTATTCCGAAAAGCCGCATTCGCGTAGAAAAGCCGCGTATCGGTGGCGGCTTTGGCGCAAAGCAGACTGCGGTCTGTGAGGTGTATCCTGCGTTTGTCACCATGAAAACCGGACGCCCTGCAATGTGTATTTTTTCGCGCAAGGAAGCGCAGACCTGCGGCTCTCCGCGCCACGAAATGGAAATCTCTGTGCGTTTGGGCGCCAACAACGATGGGCGAATTCGCGCACTGGCTGTTAACACGCTTTCTAATTCAGGTGCGTATGGCGAACATGGCTGGGCCACGGTTGGCTTAACCGGTCACAAATCCATTCCGCTGTATACAGGGTCGCTCGAAGCCTTCAAGTTCACCGCTGATGTGGTGTACACGAATATGCAGCCTTCTGGTGCATATCGTGGCTTTGGCGCGACGCAGGGTCAGTTCGCCGTTGAAACCACGGTGAACGAACTTGCTGAAAAGCTGGGCATAGACCCTATCGCCATTCGCGAGCAGAACATGGTGCGTGAGGGTATGGCCATGCCTGCTTATTATGGCGAGGTTACCAATTCTTGCGCGCTCGATCGCTGCATGGAGCGTTGCGCTGAACTGTTTGATTGGAAAGCAAAGTACCCAGTACGTGAAATGGGTAATGGCAAAGTGCGCGCTGCTGGCGTAGGCATGTCCATGCAGGGTTCTGGCATTTCCGGCATCGATGTTGGTTCTGTTACCGTCAAGCTGAACGATGACGGTTCGTTCATGATGCTTATTGGTGCCGCCGATATGGGCACGGGCTGTGACACCATTCTTGCCCAGATGGTCGCTGAGCATATGGAGTGCTCCGTTGAAAATGTTTCCGTATTCGGTGCCGATACCGATGCTTCTCCGTACGATTCCGGTTCGTATGCTTCTTCTACCACCTACGTTACGGGTATGGCTGTTGAAAAGGCATGCACTCAGCTAAAGGAAAAGCTGTGCACGATTGCCGCCGACATTCTCGAATGCGAGCCCGAGGAGCTGCGGTTTGAAGGCGGGTGCGTATTGCAGGAAGGCACAGGCAAGAAGGTTTCCTTGCAAGAGATTGCTGTTAAGAGCCAGTGCAGCAACCGCGAGGCTCCCGAGGCTACCGCTATGCACTCTTCGCCCGTTTCCCCGCCGCCGTTTATGGTGGGCATGGCGGAAATCGAGCTGGATCGCGAAACCGGCGTGGTGGAAGTGCTTAACTATGCCGCTGTGGTTGATTGCGGCATTCCCATCAACCCTGCCTTGGCGCGTGTCCAGGTTGAAGGTGGCATCGTCCAGGGTATCGGCCATACGCTTATGGAAGACGTAACCCGGACCGCAACAGGTAGAATTCGCGAATCGAGTTTGTTCACGTATCGTTTGCCTACCCGTTTGGATACGGGGCACATCAACGTGGAATTTGAGAATTCGTATGAGCCTACCGGGCCGTTCGGCGCGAAATCCATCGGCGAAATCGTCATCAATACCCCCGCACCTGCGATCACTCAAGCGATTTATCGAGCAACAGGTGTTTGGCATCGCGAGTTACCGATTTTGCCGGAACATATCCTGCTTGCGAAACCGGAGGAATAGCCATCCTTTGCGACTATTTGCATATCCAACCTGGCCTTACAGCCATAATCGGTGGCGGTGGTAAAACAACGCTTTTGCGCGTGCTTGCTAATGAGCTGTCTGCGCAAGCCCGTGTAATCGTTGCTACCAGCACAAAGATGATGACGCCGGAGTGGTGTCCAGCTCTGATCGATCCTTCTCTCGGTGAAGTGCAAGAGGCTCTTTCGGGCAGCTCCGTGGTATGTGTTGGGTCGATCCAAGAGGAAACAGGAAAGATGACTCAATCTTCCTTGGCTTTTCCCGAGCTGCTAAGCTTGGCCGACTATGTGCTGGTGGAAGCCGATGGCGCGAAAATGCTTCCCTTGAAGGCGCACGCTGAACATGAGCCGGTTATTCCCGAGTGCGCAAGCTCAGTGGTATGCGTAGCTGGCATTGATGGTGTGGGTTCGCCTGTTTCGGAAATATGTCATCGCCCTGACCGCTATGCGGAACTAGCTGGAATTTCGGCAGAAAGCCAGGTAACGCCTGAAGCGGTTGCTGCAGTTTTGAATGCCGAGAGCCTTCATGACATACTGCTTATCAACAAGGTGGAGGATCCCGCCCAATGGCGGTTGGCCGAGCGTATTGCCTTGCGGTGTAAAACGCCTGTAGTTGCAGGAAGTCTTAAGAACGGTGAGTTCCGGTGCTTGCGATAATCCGTGGAGCTGGTGATATCGCTACCGCTATCGCCCTTCGGCTGTGGAAGTGCGGCATTTCGGTTGTTATGACGGAAATTGAGCAGCCGCTTACCGTGCGTCGTACCGTCGCTTTTAGTGAAGCGGTGCGTTTAGGGCAAATGCAGGTGGAGGGTGTTTTGGCAATATGCGTCCGGGATGTCGTCCAGGCGAAGGAAGTTCTTGAACGAAAAAATGCCATACCTGTTTTGGTCGATCCTGATTGCCGCTGTATTGAGCTTAAGCCCGATGTGGTTGTTGATGCCATTTTGGCAAAGCGTAATTTAGGCACTTCCATGGACATGGCCTCCGTTGTAGTGGGTGTGGGCCCTGGCTTCACTGCGGGGGAAGACTGCCATGCGGTAGTGGAAACCATGCGCGGTCACACTCTCGGGCGAACGTATTACGAAGGTTCAGCGCTTCCGAATACTGCTGTGCCTGGTCTTGTGGGCGGCTTTGCGGGCGAACGTGTTCTGCGCGCCCCGGCGGATGGCTTGTTTCGCGGTATTTGTGCGATTGGCGATCATGTCGAAGAGGGGCAAGTCGTTGCTTATGTGGGAGATGCTCCTGTAGTGGCTATGCTTACGGGTGTGCTTCGAGGATTGATAGCCGATGGCGTGCGCGTTTCTAAAGGCTTGAAGTGCGGTGATGTGGATCCCCGCGGTGACGCTTGCTATTGCCGGCTGGTTTCCGACAAAGGTTTGTCGGTAGCAGGTGGCGTATTGGAAGCTATTTTGTGTTTAAGTGGCATACTCGGCAATCGACAATAACGGCAAGGTGAATCATGCGCGATATCGCAGAACATATTGCAGAGGCTTTGGGTGCAGGGCATGACGTTGTATTGGTCACCGTGGTAGGGAGCAGGGGTTCCACGCCGCGTAATGCGGGGTCTCAGATGCTTGTTTCTAAAGCGGGGCTTGTTTGCGGCACTATTGGCGGTGGCGCTATTGAAGGCCATGCCATTGCCGAAGCGCGCACCATGGTTGGCAAGGACGTTTGTCGCGTGGAAGATCTTGCTCTTAGACCTCAAGCCGAAAACAGCATAGGTATGGTTTGCGGTGGTGATGCCGTACTTCTGTATGTTTCTATATGTGCGGAAGATGACGCTTGGACCCAGGTGACAAGCCAGTTGCTGAAGTGCTTCGAGCGGCGCACCCCTGCGTATCTTGCATTGGAGTGCCGTGAGGGTGGCTCGCCATTTAAGGGTACCGTTGCTTTGTTCGATGAGCGGGGCGAACTTGTGGCGGGGGAATGCAGCTTGTCGGGCAAGAAGCTTGTCGGCTTGAAGCAGAAGCGTGTCATCGATGGGTTTTTTGCAACGCCCGTTTCAATTCCCGTGCGCGCCATTGTGTTTGGGGGAGGCCATGTGGGTCATGCCACCATTGCGGCCCTTGCACAGGTGGGCTTCGCTTGCACTCTTTTTGAGTGTCGCCCTGAGTTTGCCCAATCCGAAGATTTCCCTGACGCAGAGCGGATTATCTTGGGTGATTACGAAGATATTGCTTCGTCTTTGTCATTCGATGAGCGCGATTACGTTTTCATTATGACGTATAGCCATGCGTACGATTACGCCATCCTGGAGCAGGCGCTTCGCCAGCCTTTGGCATACGTAGGCTTCATGGGTTCGCGCCGAAAGATTGCCGTAGCGCGTCAGCGTTTGCTGGATGCAGGTGTGTCCGAGGAGCTACTGGACACGGTCCATATGCCCATTGGCTTGGATATAAAGGCGGAAACGCCTGAGGAAATCGCTGTTAGTGTTGCAGCGGAATGCATCTTGCATCGTGCCATGTATTCCGTTTCTTATGGCAACGGCAGTGCTGTATGGCGTTCTGACTTCATGGGGGTTCGCCAAGCATAGTTGGCTGGTGGCGAAGTGGACCCTGAGCATTGTTGTTATTGTTGGCTTTGCATTGCTGCCGTTTTCGACGGCAACGGTGGGCGCAATGCTCGTGTGCGTTGTTGCGCTATTTGCCCTTTCGGTGTTTAAGCCTGGTATGAAGAAGTCGAAGAAAGCTAAGGCGAAAAATTTGGATTAAGACTTTTGGCGGCATATTGCTTTGTGAAAGCTTAAGGAGAAACCAATGCTCGATACTAGTAAAACGGCTCCCTCTGTTGATGCTTGGCTGCGTCAGGCGAAGGCTGACCCTGCCGCCGCGGAATGTGGTATGTACTTAACGCATAACGGCGTAGTTCGCGCTACGCCGAAAGTGGAAGTGCGCGGTGTTGAAACCGATGGGGTGGCTCCTGGCCGAAAGGTGGGTGGCATGCTGTTCAGCTACGATACCGCTAAGGTTCAGGCTGCTATCGAAAACACCCTTGCTATGCCTGGCATCGGCTATGTGCGCGTTTGGCTTGCAAATGGTGAACTTGCGGTAGGTGACGACATTATGTACGTCCTTATTGGCGGCGATATTCGTCCACGCGTAGTTGATGCGCTGCAAGCCTTGGTGGGCGCCATTAAAAACGAATGCGTTACCGAAATCGAACGTGAAGCCTAGTCTTGCTGGTTTTGCATTTTGCAGCAACAGCAACTTGCAATGAAAAACCAATACAGCTCTTCGGTTCAGGGAACGGTTTAATCAGATTCCTTTTCTTTTGGGGTTTTGGTGCTTCGACTGGTCGAAATGACGCGTTCCCCTTTAGCGAATAGGGTAGAATGCCCTATTCGCGTATCGTGTTATTAACATTTCAAAGCTAACGCATTCGGCGTTTTAAAATGACTTCATTGGCAGGGCAAGCATCGCAGCTAAGTCGTTTGCTATAAGCAGAGCGATCGCAATCATCGGGGATCGGAGATATCCATGCAGGTAACCGGAACTATCAAGTATGTAGGCGTAAACGATCACGATATCGATTTGTTTGAAGGGCAGTACGATGTTCGCGAAAACGGTATGGCGTACAACAGCTACGTTGTTGTCGGCGAAAAGGTGGCGGTAGCTGACACAGTTGATGCTCGTTTCGTTGACGAATGGCTGAGTAACGTTGAAACCGCTCTAGATGGGCGCATGCCCGATTACCTTGTGGTGCATCATATGGAGCCCGATCATTCCGCTGGCATCGTTGCGTTCATGGATCGCTATCCTGACGCGCGGGTTGTTGCTTCGAAGATGGCCTTCAAGATGATGGCTGCCTATTTCGGCACCGATTTCTCCGATCGGCAGATTGTGTGCAAGGAAGGCTTTGCGCTTGATCTTGGCGGTCGCACGCTTCGTTTTATCGGCGCTGCCAACGTGCATTGGTCCGAAGTCATGTTTTCCTACGATTCGCAAGACAAAGTGCTGTTTTCCGCGGATGCCTTTGGCAAGTTTGGAGCAAACGATATCGAAGATCCTGAAGGCTGGGCTTGCGAAGCACGCCGCTATTATTTTGGAATCGTGGGCAAGTTCGGCAAGAACGTACAGGCTGTTCTGCAGAAGGTTGCTGCGTTTGATGTCGAATGCATCTGTCCGCTTCATGGCCCTGTGCTCTCTGAAAACCTGGCGTATTACGTGGAAACGTACACCACGTGGGCGCATTACAAGCCCGAAAACAGCGGCGTAACCATTGCCTATGCCAGCGTATACGGCCACACCAAGCAGGCTGCAGAAGAGCTGGCACGTGCCCTCGAGGAAAAAGGGCAAACCGTTTCGCTCTTTGATCTGGCGCGTGATGATATGGCCGAAGCAGTGGAGGATGCATTTCGCTACGATCGTTTGGTGCTTGCAAGCATCACGTATGCGGGGGATATCTTCCCGTTTATGACCACGTTCATCCATGCGCTTGCCGAGCACGCGTATCAAAACCGCAAGGTGGCCTTCATCGAATCTGGCACCTGGGCTCCAGTAGCCGCCAAGGCCATGCGTGCGCAGATGGAGCAGCTTTCCGGTATCGAGTTTGCGGAAACGGTTGTTACCGTGCGTGGTTCAGTAGATGATGCTGCGCGTGCCCAGATTGCCGCTCTGGCTAATGAGCTCGCTAGTTAGCCTAATTCACCGCAATGGCGCCCTTCATGCCTTGGTTGGAATCAAAATACGAGGGCAAAGATGCGCGATTCGAGAAAATGCGTCCATCAAAAGAAAGGCGCAAAAACGTTCTGGACTGCAACGTGGTTGGCTCCGAAAGGGAAGACCCTGCGCAGGCGCCTACGACATTCCCAAAGGCACATTGCCAAGCTCCGTTCCGACAAAGTCCAGCAGAGTGCCAAACGCGAGATCAAGCGCCGCTACAGGGTTGTGCAATCTTTCCGCTCGAGGGAATTGATGCTGCGCCTGTCGCGAGCGAGTCTCATGGAGGTCGAGGGGCAGTGGTGTTAGCAGCACGTATTCTCCGAGGCTTCGGCCGCTGTGGACTTCGCCGAGGCACCAGACAGGCAGGTCCCGGTACATGAGAGGCGTCGTTACCGTGTCCACGCGCGCCCTGGCGCCTGCCTTCGGCTTGCGATCCTCAGCGCTGCTAGCGCCGCCACAGCGCGTAAAAGCTTCCCAGCTCGCCGTGAAGCAGCTCAATGCGTACGTCGAAGGCGTCTTCGACCGCCGCTAGCACTTCGGCCTCTTGCGGCGCTCCTTGGGCTAGTAGCTTGCCATCACGCATGACGCATACCTCGTCGGAGTACCTGAGCGCCAAATCGATGTCATGGATCACCGCGACGACGGTTTTGCCATGTTCCTCTTTGAGCGAGCGCATCAGCTCCATTACCTCGTAGCACGCGGACACGTCGAGAAACGAGGTCGGCTCGTCGAAGAGCACAACGGGCGTGTCTTGCGCTAGGACCATGGCGATGAAGGCGCGTTGCCGCTGGCCGCCGGAAAGCTCGGCTACCGGGCGCTCGGCAAGGTCTGCCAGCCTACACGCCTCAAGCGCCCGCTCCACTGCTTCGTAATCGGCAGCATCCATTGTCGCGAGTATCCCGTGATGTGGGTACCTACCACAGGCCACCAATCGCCGCACGCTCATGGGCGGTGCGGCGTGCTCCTGCGTCAGCAAGCTTAACAGACGCGCGCGTTCTTTGGAGGAGAGCACGCTGACATCGCGCCCCATCACGCTGATGCTGCCCTTCCAGGGCTTGCAGATGCCGCTCGCAAGCTTAAGCAGCGATGATTTGCCGCAGCCGTTGGGGCCGATGATGCTCGTTACCTTGCCTTCAGCGAGTTCGAGGGTCAGCTTGCTGAACAAGGCACGCTCGCCGTAGCCAAAGGACACGTCGCTCAGCTGTACGCTAGCCATTGAGGCCTCCCTTCCCGCGGCGCAAGATCAGGTAGACGAAGAATGGCCCGCCTAGTAGCGACAAGACAATGCCGACGGGAATCTCATATGGGGAGAACAACGTGCGGGCGAGCAGATCGCACAGGCACACCAGCAGCCCGCCCAGCAGCGGCACCATCGCAAGGACGCGGCGGTTGTCGTGGCCCACCAGCGTGCGGACCGCGTGCGGGACGATGAGCCCCACGAATCCGATGAGACCTGCAAAGCTCACTGCGCAACCTGCGAGCGCGGCGGCAGACACCAGCGCGACAAGGCGCGTGCGTCGGACGTTGAGGCCCAGGGAGTGTGCCTGATGCTCGCCCAGCGAGAGCAGGTTGAGCTGCGTGCCCTGCAACAGGCCGAGCACCAGCACCGCGCAGATCGCGCAGCTGGGGACGATGAGCTCGTCCAGTTTGACGCCGGACAGGCCGCCGATCAAGAATCCGGAGGCTCCCACGTAGGCGTCCGGATTCACGATGAGGATCGTGTTCATGCCTGCAGTGAAGATTGACGTGAACGCCATGCCGGCGAGCACGACGGTGAGGCGTGACGAGCCCCCAAGGCCCGCCACAGCAAAGATGAGCCCCGCCACGCACAGCGCGCCGAGGAAGGCCGCTACGGGAGCGAGTCCAAAGGCGCTGGGGAACGTGCACGCCGCCAGTAGCACGAAGAAACCCGAGCCAGCGTTCACACCGATTATGCTCGGGCTGGCGAGGGGGTTGTCGAGCGCAGCTTGGATGAGCGCACCTGCCTGCGCAAGCGCGGCGCCGGCAAGAAGCGCGGCGAGCACGCGCGGCAGGCGGATGTTCCAGATGACGTTTGCCGCTGTCTGCTCAGCATCCGCGCCAAAGGCAAGCGCGAGCACGTCATCTATGCCGACGGAGGTCGAGCCGATAACGATGCCGAGCACCGCGGTGCATCCCAGCAGCACCGCTGCGGAAACCATTGCCATCACGAATCGTCCGTTTGCCTGCAAAGTGTGCCTGCGTTCCCCGTGTATGCTTGTTGTCTGTATTTCCTTCAAGATCAGGTGCTACTTCTGCTCGTGTTGGTCCTCGTAGAGGGACTCGTACAGCTCCTCGTACGCGTCATCCCAGTTGTTGTTGGGTTTGTAGAGGAACAGCTTGGGGTCGAGCGTGATGACGCGACCCTTCTTGACGGCGGTGAGCTCCTTCCAAGCCGGGTTGGCCGTGGTCTGGTCCTTGAGGGCCTTTTGCGCTGCCTCGTCGGAGTCGCCCATCGGCAGCAGGAAGATGAAATCGGGGTCGGCTTTGACCAGGGACTCCAGGCTGTAGTCGGACAGCAGGCTCTTGTCGGCGTCGGTGATGTTGCTTGCGCCCAGCTCGGCGAGCATGGTGCCGGTCTGGGTCGAGGACGCCTGGACGCGCGTGCCGCCGGAGTACGTGGTCAGCACCGCGACGCTGCCAGCGCTCTTGCCCTCGGCCTTCTTCTTTATGGCGGCAATGTTCTCGGCGACGTTAGTGCCGTTTTCTTCGTATGCCTTGGTGTTGCCGGTGATATCGCAGCAGGTCTTGAGCATGCGCAGGTAGTCGTCGAAGGTGGTCACGTTGAAGTACGCCACGGCGATGCCCGCCGCCTGCAGGGTGTCCTTGAGGTCGGTCTGTGCGACGCCGCCGCCGCGGCCGGAGTTTGCACCAGTTAGGATGACGAAGTCAGGGTCGAGGGCGATGATGGACTCCGCGTTGAGAGAAGAGAAATCGCCGACCTTTTCCGCCTTGGATTCGATGTGGTAATCGGAAAATGCATCGTTGGACGCGCCGACGAGCGTGCCGCCGGCTAGCTCCCAGATGTTCGCAAAGCTGCCCATGCCCGCGACGACGCGGTCGTGGGAGCTTACGGTTACCTGGTTGCCCAGATCGTCCGTGAAGGTGTAGCCGGCCTCCTGACTTGTCGCGCCCTGCTGCGCGCCGTCGTTACCGGAGCTATTGCCAGAGCATCCGACCATCGCGCTCCCACTTGTCGCCAGGACCAGTGCACACATCCATGCGCAGGTCTTTGTTGCGATTCTCTTCATGCGATTCTCCTTGTTTCGTTGGTGCGGCTGCCGATCGTGGCTCCGCTGGTTTTCGTTGGTTGATTGCTCGCCGGTCTCGTGTCGCTGTCGAGCAGCGGGCTCTTGTCGTCAGAGCTTAGGCGTCCATGCAACCGAGCTTCTGCCCGTAGGCGCAGTAGTCGTCTTGTGCCATGTAGTCGCCGTCGTGGTAGTACGCCGCGCGCGCCCTGCAGCCGCCGCAATGCTTCTTGTGCTCGCACTCGCCGCAGTTGCCGCCGTAAGCCTGCGTGCGCAGACGCTCGAACACGGGGCTCGTTGCCCAGATCTCATCGAAGGGTTGTTGCCGCACATCGCCGGCGTCCTCGGTCATGTACGCGCATGGGCGCACGATGCCCTCGCTGCCGATAACGCAGTAGGTGAGGCCGGCCAGGCAGCCGCGTGTGTAGCGGGTTGGGATGCCGAGCTGGTCGGCAACGCGCGTGAACTGCGGCGCGCAGGTGGGTTTGACGTCGATGTCGACGTCTGCGGCCTTGCGCATGATGTCTTGGAGCAGCGCTTCGTTCTCGAGTACCTTGAGGCTCGTCTCCTCGATGTACTTGCCGCGTCCCACGGGGATGAGAAAGAAGATCGAGTGGTTGACCGCGCCGATGCTTTGCGCAAAGTCCGTGATGTCGCAGATCTCGTCGCGGTTCCAGTTGACCACGGTGGTGTGGATCTGGAAGTCGAGGCCCGCGCGCTTGCATGCCTCGATGCCCGCGAGGGTGTCTGCGTGGGCGCCCTCAACGCCGCGGAAGGCGTCGTGCTTTGCCGCGTCGAGGCTGTCGATGCTGATGCCCATGGAGCACGCACCGGCCTCCTTGAGTTTGCGTGCGACCTCGTCGGTGATCAGCGTGCCGTTGCTGCCGAACACAGGGCGCAGACCCTGGGCCGCGGCGTGCGCCACGAGCTCGAAGATGTCATCGCGCATGAGCGGCTCACCGCCGCTGAAAATCATGATTTTGAAGCCGGCGCGCGCGATCTGCTCGATCATCGCCTTGCCCTCGACCGTTGTTAGCTCGCGGCTGTCGCAGTCCGCTGCGTCCTGATAGCAGTGCTCGCACTTGAGGTTGCACTTGTTGGTCGTCATCCATGAAACGATCATCGTCTTTCCTCTCTCGAAACCGAGTGAGGATGTTAACGGGCGACGCTACGTCATGGTCAAGTGCTGCACGAGAAAAAGTTGGCGAGCGGCGCGGCATGCCGATCAAGGCTGTGATCTGGTCGGGCACCCTGTTTGGGGCCTGGTTTTTCATTGACAGAAATAACTTGTACTTCTGCAAGTATGAGTGGGTCGTGCGTCAGGCCTGCTCGTGCAGCGCTTCGAGCGCGTCTTTGAGGAAGCTGAGCGTTCTGCGTTGGATGCCCGCGTAGAAGTCTCGACCGTACTTCTTGGGGCCTTGTGTGCGTTGGTTGGCAAGGCGCTTGAGGCCGGTCAGGGCGCTGGGCATGCCGCCGAGGCGCTCGAAGCGCGCTGCCAGCTCGCGGCCGCGCTCGTCTCGGGGCTGTACGCCGTCGTGCATGGCCTCGATGGTATCGCCCATGAGCTCGTGCCAGCGGTCGATCACCTCGTGGGTGAGCTCTGGGACGCTGCTCTCGTCGCAGCCTTCCCCGTTGATTGCCATCCACAGCACGTCCTCACGGTTCTGCATATCGCTGATGGCTTGGGCGAAGTCGCTCCACCGCACGCTCTCGCTTGCAGTCAGGTGCTCTTTGAGGTTGCTGATGGTGTTGATGTTACGCAGGATCTCCATGCTCTCGCGTTCCAGCTCGTACATGCGATGGTCAAGCGCGCCGGAGAGCTTCTGGCAGTCGTCGATGCCCTCTGCTTCCTTGATCTGCGTGAGCGAGAAGCCGAGGAACTTGAGGGTGAGGATGCGATAGAGGCGCTCCTCGTCGTCAGTCGAATAGAGGCGCTGGTTTTGCTCGCTTTTGGAGCTGGGGTGCAGCAGGCCCTTTTGGTCGTAGTACTGGATGGTGCGCACGGTCACGCCCACGCGCCGGGCGAGTTCGCCAACTGTCATCAGACCATCTTTGTGTGCAGGCATGCCGTGCTCCTCTCGCACGCGGAATCGCAAAGTTGTTTAGCAATCTATTATCGCGCGCGACGTTACGTCACCGTCAAGTGCCCATGTGGGGATTGCCGCTGCTTCGCTACAACCCGATGGTGCCGACTTAATTTGGCGCCTACGCGGGGCCTGGGGCTCGATGATACTGAAGCGAAGCTCGTTGTTTGCTGCACGGCATATAAGGCGGGACAGGGTCGTTCTGCTACGAGGCCTTGCGGCTCAAAAGTCCCACAGTGCCCCCGTGTCTCAAAATAAAATTGCCTGAATAATTAATCATTCAGGCAATTGCTCAAAATGCCCAAATACGGCAAGATACGCGGCGCCATTCGGTGGTATTCGAGGTTACCGAAACTGCGGAAACCGATTTTCGCTTCTATGTATTCCCGTTGGTGAACTAGGCAAATGCAGTTGACAGAGGGTCTGGAGGCCGTTATTCCCGTTATTTCGCTGATGGCTTTGCTCTGCGGCGATGCCGAAACAGTATCAGGCGGTACTTGGCAGCACCAAAATGCGAGTTCAGAAGCCAGTTCCCGCTACTCCCGCTCGACTGAGAATTCGAGCGTTGTCGTAGTTCGTTGTGTTTCAATTTGCACTCTCATGTTTTGTCGTCTCCGGGATATCCAATCTGTTTGCACTCATTCCGTACTCGCAAGCAAGATTACTCCTGATGTCCCTAAGAGGAAGCTTTGCCAGCGCTTGGACCTAGGGTTTTAACCAGGTTGCCAGCTACATCTTTGACCGAATTCTTACCTTGATCGCTGCCGGCGAAATCTTCAATGACCTCCGTCACTTTCCTGACGAATTCGTTGTCTAGTTTTTGCTCTATTAAGTTGCGAATCGCATCAACGTCCTTCGCGCTCATTTCGCCAAGATATACCTTCTCGAAGACAAACGCCGAGCCTTCGCCAATGGCCGCGACGATGGCTGCCGCGACGATGGCGTTTATAACTTCTCCTGCAAGGTTGACGCCTGGTATCGCTTTCAGTGCGCTGATTGCGGCCTTGGCCGCTATGCTTGCCGTGCCGACCTCTAGAATCGTGTCCATTATCTTTTGGGCATCGTCGCCATCGGGAATTCCGTAGATCTTTCGCAGCGCTGTGACGAGTCCGCTCTCGACGGGAACGAGTATGGCGGCATCGGCAAAAGGCAGAGGAATCGCGCCGACGGCTCCGCCTGCTGCGGTCGATGCGGTTATGACGCTTTGCGCCATCGCTCGCTTACGCTTCAGCTTGAAGGATGCGATGTCTTTCTCGGCGGCTTTCATGCCTTCCGGGAGGACGGCATTGGTGGCATCGATGAGTTCCATGATTCCCTCAGGCGGCGCAAAGGCCGTGTCGTTGAGCGTGTAGGTTTGGGCCACGACGGGAATAACCGCTTTAAGGTTCTTCGCATAGCGCTTTTGCTGGGCGAATGCGTTATGAACCATCTGGACGTTCTCGGCTCGTTCAGGGATGGAATAGGATTTCGTGATTACAATGATCACAGGTACCGATTCCCACATCTTCGTAGCCTTAGATAGGTTCTTGATGGCTTCGGGAAACAGTTTTCTGGAAGTTCCATCGATGCAGAACCAGATGGCATTTATTTGCCTATCCTCATTGCCTTCCTTGGCACTCTCTTTCGACCATTTTTTGACGGCCTTGATAGCTTTCGCCCTTTTGAGGAAGGACGGCTCAAACCCGATGGTGTCTATGAGCTGGAAAGGCACCTTCTTTGCGGGATAAATCTCCAGAGCGCTGGTCGTTCCCGAAATGCCCCAACCTACCCTCGCAGCAATTTCGTCTTCGTCGAGAAAGGCGTTGATGAGGGTCGATTTTCCAACGCCTGAGTTGCCGATTACCAATACATTACCAGCTGCCATTTTTGAATCCTTTCTACGCAGCCTCACTCCCTATAGGGCATGCAATTTCTGCGAACTCGGACGGCTGATTGCTTTGTTTACTCGCGGATCCCCGCGACATCCATCCGCCTGGCTTGTTCCAGCACTTCGAGGGCATCTTCACCATCGTCCCAGGTCTGTTTCCGCTCGTCGTATTCGGCCTGGGTGATCTCCTTGCTGTAGAGGATGAAAGCGGTGAAGGCAATGAAGGGAAACTGGCTGTATAGGAATCTGCCTTCACTGCCGTCATCGCCGTCACGGGGTCGTTCGCAAGAGCGGCCCCGTTTGCATTGAATGGCGGCGAAGTCGCAATTGGCAGTCGCATTGGCGCGACACCGGCGGGCGGCGCTTTTCAAGGGGTACGAGCTGATTGGCTAATCCAGCAAGTAGATATCCAGTTCGGTGATGATGTTGCGGTAATTGGTATTGGCCCGGTTGGGTTGATGGGTGAAACTGGTCGGTGCGTCCGATCCATGCAACTTCGGCTTTGAGATTCCGCCTATGTAGGTAGCGAAGTTTAAGCCGTTAATTTGGAAATACCTACCATGTGTCCTGCTTGCTGCATGAGCGATTGGACCCTCTATGAGAAAATGGCCGCGCGCATTCTTTTGCGAGCATGCCGATCCCGAAAGGACACTACCATGCGTTTTGCGAAGAAGATTCTTTTTATTATTGCAGGCAGTGTGTGCCTTGCGCTTGGCTTCATTGGAATGTTTGTACCGATTCTGCCCACAACGCCGCTTGTGCTGCTTGCAGCGTTTCTGTTTTCACGTAGCTCGGAGCGCCTTAGTTCCTGGATTGCTCAAACTCCAATTTACCGAGCATACGTTGAGCCCTTCAAGCAAAGCGGTGGTATTTCTCTGTCTAGGAAGATGAGGATCCTGGCCATCTCCTATTCGGTGATGGGCCTTAGTGCATTTCTGGTCCAAAAGCCCGTTGTGTGGATAGTGCTAGCTGCTGTTGCGATTTTCCTGGGGGTTTTAATGCTGGCTATTATTCCCACCATTCCTAAGGAAAGGGAGCTTGACCATGGTGACGGCCTTGAGCTTGATGCTGTTACCAGAGTGCGTGAGCACGACTAGTGCTTTTATCCCAGCGCAACGTCGAGAACCATCATCAGGCTGAACCCGATGGCAAAGAACACCGTGCCAAGGTTAGAATGCTTGCCTTGAGATAGTTCCGGCATCAGTTCTTCGACCACCACATACAGCATGGCTCCTGCTGCAAAGCTTAAAAGATAAGGCAGTGCCGCAATGATGAGCTGTGAGGCAATGATCGTCAGCACTGCACCAATGGGCTCTACGATGCCGGAAACAACGCCACCCGCGAATGCCTTTCTTCTGCTCATCCCTTCTGCTCGAAGCGGCATCGAGATGATTGCTCCTTCTGGGAAATTTTGGATAGCGATGCCGAGGGACAATGCCAAAGCGCTTGCTGCTGTGATTTGCGCATTTCCCGAAAGGAAGCCTGCGTACATTACGCCAACCGCCATGCCTTCCGGGATGTTATGTAGCGTCACTGCCAATACCATCATTGTAGTACGGCTAAGTTTGCTTTTTGGGCCCTCTGACTGTTCGCTGCCCACATGTAGATGGGGAATCAGGTGGTCTAAGGCAAGCAAGAACAGCACGCCGAACCAGAATCCCGCAAAAGTGGGAACGAACGAAAGCGCTCCCATCGAAGCCGATTGCTCTATAGCAGGAATGAGCAGGCTCCAAACCGACGCGGCAACCATTACCCCTGCGGCAAATCCCGCTAGGCAACGTTGCGTCAGGTTTCCCAGATTGTTTTTCATGAAAAGCACGCAGGCAGCGCCCATCGTCGTGCCTAAAAAGGGAATCAGGATTCCAAGGATGGTTTCTATTGGCTTCTCCTTCTTTCGGTTGTTTATTTCTTCTTTGAGGCGCACCCCTGTTTCGCGCAAAGGGATCAACTAATCAGCGATGGCGACTTCTTGTTCAGCAATCAGATTGGCAGCCCCTTAAGAGAACTTTTCGAGGGGCTGTCAAATGCAATCCACGTTTAACGAGCTGCGAAATCTGTTTTACTCCTGCACTTTCAACGCTTCGGACAGGCTTACTCGTCTGATCGAGCGTGTATGCATGAGCGCCACAAGGAGATAGGTTGCAAATCCGATGCCTACGCATGCAGCCATGCACCACCAGGGGACGTAGATCTCGATGTTGCCGTTGTAGGAGAGCAGCATTGAACGGAAAATTACGGTGAGTGAGCCGATGATAAGAGGTTGGCACAGCACAAGCGATGCGATCACGCACAGCGTGACCGAGCGGATGTAAAGATGTGTGACCTCTTTATCGCGGTAGCCGAATACCTTCATATAGCTGATCGAGCGTGCGCTGCGATCGATGACTGCTTTGGTGAGCAGGTACATGAACAGCAAGAAGATGAATACGGCCAAGCCCACCATCATTCCAATCATGGAGTCCATCATGTCTACGAATTGGTTGCCCACCGCACGCATGTCATCGGGAGTTGTGTCGTTTGCGTAGTAGCGTGCGTCCAAGGTGAGTGCTTTGTTGCTAACGTATCCGTTGAAGTACGACTTGTTGTTGCTGAACATCGTGTTGAAGTCGTTGATGCTCATGTATACGTTCATATTCGAGTTCGAACCCCAGGTGTCTTCCTGGCCCGAGAAGGTAAGGCTGTGGGTTTTGTCTTCGTACTTGTCGTAGAGGTTTACCTGTTGGTTTTCATTCCAGCCGAACTTGTCTGCAAGACCCGCACCGAATACGACTTTGCCATCGCCTATATCAAGATCCTTCCAGTAACGGGAATTTGACTGGATGCCGTAGACGGCAACGGTTTCGGTGCCGTTGTTGTTTCCTCGGTCGTATTCAAGCTGGTAGACGGCGAACTTTTCTGCTTGGTTAATGACATCAGCGCCGTTGTCGGTGGTGTTTACGGGATGAATATCGTCATCGACTGTATCGATATCGGCGGCTTTTTCCATTAGGTCGATAGCGTCGTCGCGGTTGCATCCAAGAGCGTCGGCAATGTCATCAATAGATGCATAGAAGGCGTCCTTTTTGCGTTGTGCTTTAGAAAGGGCGTTAGTTGCTGCCTGGGTAGTTTCGACAGAAGGCGACGCCATTGCTTCATGGTATGCATCCTGTGCGGCATCTGCTGCTTCTTCCAGTTCGTCTTGCGCGTCTTCTGCGGCGGAAAGCAGCGCACCGTTGATGGACTGCAGGCGTTCGAGCGCGGTCCACGCTTCGCGTTCTTCGGGTGTTCCTTCGAGTTCGAGTGGCGCCTTCAAGGTGTAGGTATGTTCGGCTACGAGGCTTGTTTCCAAGTTGTCGGCGTAGTGCGTCATGGTGGGCAGGATAGCCAAACCAAAGAGCAAAAGCAGGCTGGCGAAAGCAATTCCTACGAAGAGTGTGGCGAAGTTGCCAAGGTTTCGCAGGAAAATACGAAGGCGGAAGCGCGCTACGAAGCTCAGACGTTCAGGTAAGCGCACGCCGCGCTTGGTGCCCGATTTCCCGGCAGCTTCATGACGCAGGAACTGCAGTGGCGTTTTTCCCATTTTGCGCAGAAGGCCCACGAGCGTAATGATGATAAGTGCGGCAGCGGGTACCACGGCGCACTTGAGGAAAATACCCCAGTCCCAGAACACCTGGAACGGAGGCAGGCTGTAGGAGCCGTAGTAAAGCTGGCGCATGGGCTCGGTAAAGAATGCCACTCCGAGCGCGGTACCTATACCAGCTGCCAAGATGCCTACAATTGCCGGCAGCGCTAGATAATGCAGAACAATCTCGCTTCGGCGATATCCGCTTGCCAGAAGGGTGCCGATAATTGCGCTTTCCTGTTCGATGGTGGCGTTGGTAAGCACCACAAATACGAATGCCATGATAACGATGATGATGTAGAGCAGGGTAGTCCACATGGCCGAATCGCCTTCAACATCGTCTGCGGCGTAGCCAATTCCTTGGTTGGCGCTTGCATCGGTGAGGTCGTCGATATTTGCATCGGCATCCGCCATTGCCTCTGCCATATCTTTTTCGGCATCGGTGCGGTCTGCAACGGAAAGGTTGCGGTTGGCGAAGGTAAACGAGTAGGTGTATGTGGGTGCGCCGCCAGCGTCTTTAAGCGCTTCAAAGCCCGCGGGGGAAACTTCGGCAACGCCATAGGTGATGGTGTTCACGGTGAAGTCGGAGTTATTGAGGAAAAGCGCTTGGCTGTCCGGTTGGGTCATGATGCCGCAGACGGTGTAGGCGCTGCCTTCAAGATCGACGGTATCGCCCACATGGATATCGTTGTTTTTTGCAAACACGCGGTCGATGGCAACTTCATTTTCGGTTGCAGGTTCTGAACCCTCGCAGTAGGCTGCGATGTCTACTTGGGTTCGATGCTTGTAGGTACGCAGTGTGCGTTTGGTCCCATCGTCATTGGGAAGTGTGATGGCGGCATCGATGGAATAGTTATCGAAGAGCGTAACGCCGCCAGCGTCTTCGGCTGCATCGCGTGCGGCTTGAAGCTGGTTGTCGGTGGCTTCGAACGAGGTGGCTAAACGGCCGTCTTCGATGGTGTATTCGCCGTGCATGCCATCGATGATCTGGCTGATCGAATGCGCGGCAAGTAGAAAGCCCGAGGTCAAAGCAATGGCTCCGCACATAAGTAGAAAGATGCCAAGGTATTTGCCGATGTTGTTCTTGAGTTCGCGGGGGAGTCGTTTGGCAAGTGGTGTCATCGTTCGCCTACCATTCAAGCTCGCAAGCGGGCACAGGCGCTCCATTTGCTGCGTCTTCCGCCAGGCGTCCGTCGCGCAAGCGAAGCACGCGGTTTGCCATGCGTGCTATGGCGGCGTTGTGTGTGACGATAACGATCGTGCAGCCATACGTGCGGTTCACGCTTTCCATAAGCTCAAGAACCTCTTTCGAAGTTTTGTAGTCGAGGGCGCCTGTGGGCTCGTCGCACAAGATAAGGCCAGGGTTCTTTACCAGCGCGCGTCCGATTGCGCAACGCTGCTGCTGGCCACCTGAAACCTGGCGGGGAAATTTGTTGCGGTGTTCCCATAGGCCAAGCGAATGCAACAGTTCGTCTATGGGGAGGGGTTTCTTGGAAAGGTGCGCTGTGACCTCGATGTTTTCGCGAATGGTAAGGTCGGGGACCAGGTTGTAGAACTGGAAAACGAAGCCGAGCTCACGGCGGCGGTATTCGCCTAGGGCTTTTGCTGAAAGCGCGGTAATCTCGCATTCTCCGACGCGGATCGTGCCGCCGTCGGCCCCTTCGAGCCCACCGATGAGGTTCAGGAAGGTGGATTTTCCTGAACCAGAGGGGCCAAGCATAACGCAGATTTCGCCTTTGTTTATGGTTGTGGTAATTCCATCAAGCACTTGGACGCGCGCCTCGCCATTGCCGTAATGCTTCACGAGTCCTTTGACCACCAGGTAGGGGGTGTTGCCTTTCATAAGCGCTCCAATCTGTGCGGAAGGCCAACGGAGCGATCGGTGTGAGAGCGTAGTTAGCCGTGGTTAAGTTAGGTCAAGTTAACTTTAGCACAGATGCATAGTGCATTCCGAAAGAGAACGATTAGGGAGATTGGGCAATTACCAAGGTTTGGACTCGTTTCTTTTTGCTGTTGAATGAAACAAGGCGCCCGCCAAATGGCGAGCGCCTTGTTTTTGCAAACAAACAAGCTGGTAAAAGCTACTTTTTGATAGACTTGAATGCTTCGGTCTGAGCCTTAATGCCACGTTCGGCCGCCAAGCGTTCGATGGAAGTTGCGCCGAAGAAGCCATCGATACCAGGAACGTTTTCGATGATGTAAGCCGCATCCTTGGGCTCGGAGATGGGGCCGCCATGGCAGATAACGAGTGCATCGGGGTTGATATCCTTTACAACCTTTACGATGCCTTCGATGATCTTTGCGCAATCCTCGAGAGTGCGTGCGGTTTCTGCGCCGATGGTGCCACCGGTGGTAAGGCCCATGTGGGCAACGATGATGTCTGCACCCGCCTTGGTCATTGCGGCTGCCTGCTCTTCATCGAAGACATACGGGCAGGTAAGCATATCGAGCTTGTGAGCCTCGGCAATCATGTCCACTTCAAGGCCGTAGCCCATGCCGGTTTCTTCGAGGTTCTTGCGGAATGTGCCGTCGATAAGGCCTACGGTGGGGAAGTTCTGAACGCCGTTGAAGCCCTGCTCCTTAAGCTCGGCAAGGTACTTCTTCATTACGCGGAAGGGGTCGGTGCCGCATACGCCAGCGAGAACGGGGGTATCCTTCACAACGGGCAGAACCTCGGCGCCCATTTCAACAACGATCTGGTTTGCATCGCCGTAGGAAAGCAGGCCAGCAAGAGAGCCGCGGCCAGCCATGCGGAATCGGCCAGAGTTGTAAATAACGAAGATGTCGGCACCGCCGGCCTCAGCGGATTTAGCCGTGATGCCCGTACCAGCGCCTACACCGAGCAGGATGTTGCCTTCGTCGAGGGACTTGCGGAAGCGGTCGAGGATTTCTGCGCGGGACAATTCAAGCATGGTTTTCTCCTTTTTCCTTGAGGAACTGTTACTTTAATGAGCGTTTTCCAATAAGAGATACTGCCCTTATGGAAAAAGGCCCAATGAAGCTAGGATTGCGGTGCCGCTTGGGGCACCCTCTGTAATAAAAAGACGAGAACTAGGCGTTCTCGTCTTTTTATATCGTTATTGATTCATGAGGTCGATCAGCTTTTGTGCTGCGGCGATGGCGAATTCGTCGTCGTTCACATGAGCATCCATTTCGATGAGCTCAGCCTTTGTCGGGTCGATCTCATCGCGAAGTACTTGGAACAATGCCGCATCTTCTTCGGGACCATAGAACGGCTGGCCTTCTGCGTCGATCATCGAAACGCCCTTCAAAGGCAACATAACGGCGCACGGGCCGATAGACATGTTCACCTTGCTTGCGATAGCACGCCCAATTTGCTCGTTTTCTTCAACCGTGGTGCGCATAAGCGTAACGGTTGGGTTGTGCTTGTACAGGTTGCGAGACTGGTAATGCTCGGGGACGGTATCCCACGGGCCGAAATTCACCATGTCGTCAGCGCCTACGGACACCACAGCGGGAATACCGTTAAGGGCAGCAGCACTGCAGCGATCGGGGCCAGCGTTAAGAACGCCGCCAGCAATTTCATCGCACCATTCGGTGGTAGTCAGATCGAGCACGCCTTTAATGAAGCCGCCGTTGATCAGGGATTCCATGCATTTTCCGCCCGTGCCAGTTGCATGGAATACAAGTACTTCATAGCCGTTTGATTCCAGGTATGCCTGTGCTTTCTGGATAGCGGGCGTGGTAACGCCGAACATGGTTGCGGCTACAAGTGGTTTGGAATCTTCGTGCTTGGGAGCAGTGTGCTCGAGCATGCCTGTCATAGCGGCAACCGCGTTGTTGAAGATCGTTGCAGAGAAGGAATTGATGCCCGCAACGTCAACGATGGAGGGGAACATGGCAATGTCGGATGCGCCGACGTAGGGCGAAGTATCACCTGAAGCCATGGTGGACACCATAACCTTGGGAACGCCTACCGGCAGCTTGCGCATGCCTGCGGTTGCGATAGCGGTTCCGCCCGATCCGCCCATGGAAAAGACGCCGTCAAAGCGACCGTTGGCATACAGCGTAGGCAAAAGCTTTTCAACGCCGCGCGTCATGGTTTCTGTGGCGAAGGCGCGGTCCTTCTTTTCGACGATGGTTGACATTTCGATATCAACTGCTGCTGCTACTTCCGTGTTGGTAACGTCAGGCATGGTTTGCGGATCGAATACGCCGCAGTGGATGGTAATGGTGTTGATGCCCAGCTCTTCGAAGCGGGTTTTAACGTAGGCGAATTCTTCGCCTTTGGTGTCAAAAGTGCCAATAATAGCAACAGTTTTCATGTATGCCTCCCCAAAAAATAGATCCCAATAGCTTCGAGAGCTATTGATTTTTTTACAATAGATTAAGAATTGTTAGAAATCAATGAACGTGTTCATCTAGACGGACGGATTAAGCTTTTTGGGCATTCGTTAGAAGCACCTCTTCTAACTTTTCTGTTGCTTGCTTATTTAAAAATAGTGTCGTTCCACCAGGTAAACAGTGTTATCTGTTCCTATTGGTACTTTTCTGAAATAGGCTTGAATACCAATTCGATATGAAACTTTAACTGCGGTTTGCTTTATGCCATTGGGTTGTATGCTCGTCGGTGACTTCAAGCGTTGCACAGTCCACCAAATAGAAATCGACGATTTCAGCAGAAGCGGATTCTGCTCCATCTGCTGCGAAGCGGTGCTTTTGCAGAACGTATTCCCGATTCGATAATCTTTCGTGCTGTTCGTTCAGGATAATGTGTAGCTCGGTAACTTGGCCATTTTTTTCGTTTGTTTCCCTGGAGATTACGGCATAGGGGTAGCCCTTAGCCGTAATTTTGTATTCCATCTCGAATCCGCCGACCCCAATGTAGCTGGCAACCGCTGCCATTTCTCGTTTGTATGCTTGGTAGTCCTGGGCGGTAGGGTAGCCATCTTCGTCGATCTTTGGGGTTTCGTTCTGTGCATCAGGAATTGTTTTGCCGTTATAGGTGTCTAGCTGGAGCTCTTCAATTTCCCCATCCAATCTGAGGTTATAGCGATAGTCGCTTTGCTCTTCGCCGAATATGGTGGCTGATGCGTGGTCGCTGCCCCATATAGTTTCCCAGTTTTCAGGACCAAGGTTTTTGCCGTCGTTGGCAATGTCGAAGCTGCACGTTGTGACGGTTTTCCCATTGCTTTCGAGAACAAGACGGGCGTGGGTTGAACCGAAGGGCCAATCTGGTTCTCCGATTTGCTGGAAGTGCAGTTCGTAGGCGCCATCGGGAGATTCCGATATGTCGATATCGGTTGTTTTGTAATTGATGTTGTAAAGAAGTAGGCCGCTCGCCAGCGCAATAAGAACCCAGCTCCACGCTGCGATTCCCAGGAAGATTTGGATTCCCCGTTTTTTGATAAGGATGCAGCCTACAACGTTAGCTGCGGCAATGAATAGCATTATGAGAATAAGCACCATATCGGGGTTCCTTGGATCGTTATCCCTGTCGTTAATGATTAGAGGATAGCGCTGAACTCAAATATGAATGATGTGGGCTTGAAATTGCTAAGCCATCCTCATCAGGCTGCATATACCACTTTGCATGATGCTTTGTTGGGAAAACCTCTTATGTGCGCCAAGTGTACAATAGCGAAATTGGATCTTCTATTGATCAGCAGTTTTGTGAATATGCCCGTTTGACCTAAGGAGCCGCAAATGCCAAAAATCCAACTTAAGGATGTTCAGAAGGCCATCAAGGTTGGGAAAGAGGTTCTTCCGATGGTCCAGCCTTATATTGAGCAGTATGCGCCGATGATTATCGAACAGGTGCAGGAAAAGGCTAACCTCGCTGCAGAGAATGGCAAGAAGGCAAAACTTGAGTTCCTCAACGGCATCCAGGAGAAAAAGGAAATCAAGGAATTGAGCAAGGCAGCCGACGACAGTCGCAAGAAAACAGTTAGCAGCTCCTTGCCTCCCATTACTGCAAAAGCCTTTTTTGAGAACTTCGAAAACAATGTTTCAGACGGCAGCGAACTCGATTCGGGATATATGGGTTTTACCGGCTGCTATGCAATCCTTACTATGAAGTCTTCGCGCGAGAAAGATCTTTCTGCCTATAAAGATGTTTTTGTTGGCTGCGGCAAGTCTGTGGGGCTTGCGGTGTATTCCCAGCTGCGCGGCCTTGGCAACGTTGATGTTTACGCCGATTTCAAGTTCAAAGAACCTATGTGGATTCTTTCTTATCCCTGCGATGAAGAAGAGTTGGGCTCTCAATTCACGAATCTGCTGCAGGCTTTGCAAGCGGTAGATTCCTATAACAAGTGGGATGTGCAAACCCTTATCGGAGAGGCCTAAATAGATGAAGGAAACCGAAAAGACGCTCGTCACCGTTAGTGTTGAAGAGGTTTTGCCCGAACAACTTGAAGGTATAAATGTTATTGCAAAAGTCGATGGTGATTCCAGTGGAATCGGCTTTCTTGCTAAAGCTGATTCTGTCCTTCAGACGGGTTCCAACGTTTTGGAGATGATTCCTCAGAAAGGCCTGTTCAAGGTCGAAGTCCCTGAAGGGTTTACGCTTCAGGATCTTGTTCAGGTGAAGGGTGATAAGGGCGCTTTCAGGGGTATAGTAAAAGGCTCAAATGGCAAGATGGCAGGTCAGGCAAAGCTCACTCAAGCGGGCGGAATAAGCCCTACGCAAATAGCGGGGCAGGACTTGCTGCTGCTGCCATGGTTGTTGGTCAGGCGTATATGACCGAGATCAACGATAGCCTTCATAGCATTGACGAGAAGCTCGACAGAGTTGCTTCGATGATCGCCGACGAGCAGAAGGCGAAGCTCATGAATGCCTTGGACATTGCTAAAACGTATTCAAGGCTCCATGACGACTATCGACAGAAGCCTGATGCATTGCGGGCAGCACGCAACGAAATTGAACGCTGCTATAACGATGTTGGGACCGTTGTCGATTGGACTACTTTGCAGCTGGGCACCCTTGAGGGAAAGGCCAGGGATGCTAAAGCGAGCCAGAAAGAGCTTCAGCCGATAGTGGATGAACTTCACTCCTACGAGGATCAGTTTGGGTTGAGCCTTCGCGCGCTATCTGCGCTTGCCGTTACCCGCATGTATTACGATGGTGCAACCGACGAAAGAAGTTCTCTGGTTGAGCAGGAACGTATCCTTGAGAAATCGCAGGGGTTTCTTAAGAAGCGTGCAATGGTGGCTGGGATTCTGGAGATTAGAATCGGTGCAATGAAGGGCGCACCCGTTGCCCTTCCAAAGGGGTCGGGCAAGGGTTCTTTGAAAGATCTCGTTTCGATGACCCCTCGTGCTGCTGCTAAGCAGAATCTTCTTGTGTCCAAGATGGGGATGCAGTCGGACTTACGTGCAGCTGAGGCGAACACTAGAGATGAAGCCCGGGCCTGCACCGACGGTATCAAGCGAATTACAGCCGTTTCTCGTGCTTCGCGTACCATTCTTACCGACGGGGATACTTCTTGGTTGGTTAGTGAAGTGGACGAGGGGTAGGGCGGAGCAGCTACGTTAGTGAGGCGGCAACATATCTTCGCTTTATTTGACCCTGCTATTTCTTGAACTTATTCAAAAGGAATCCGAAAAGGCTGATGCCATCTTCTATGGCGTTCTTTGTCCTTGTGTAGTCGCCCATGGTGTCGTTTTCGATCATGTGCTCTCGGCTTTCCTTCAGCATGCGGCCTTCGGCTTCAACTCGGGTGGATGTTAGTACGGAGTCGGCGAGGTATTTCGCGGTTTCTTTTCGGTTTTCGCGCATCATGCTTTTGGCGGTTTTGAGCGATTCTCGCCGTTGTTCTTTTGTTTGTGGGGAGGCTTTCTGGGTGCATTGGCAGATGAGCGCCACGAACTTTTCCGAAAACCCTTCAGACGCGAAGCGATTTTCGAATGCATTGAAGTCTGCGCACTGCTCACCAAGCGTGGCCACTTCGGCGCAGAATGCGTCCACTTCGGGCCGCAAGCTATCAGGCACGATGAGATATTCATCGAAGTAGTGCGTTTTCGCATCAACGCTTTTCTGTACGTCGCTGTTCATGTTCGTGCCCTTTCTCGCGTGCGTTTGCTGGGATGGACGTTCCTTATCGGAGGATGCCATAGATGCGCGTGCGGGGGAATGAACTCATGTCCCAATATTGGTACAGGTATGCGCCCTTGTTTCCCATTTTTAAGTGTCGGTGGGCGGGTGGTGTTATATTACGAGCTTTGCCGCTTGTTCTTGCGTGGGGCTTGAGCGTTGGCTATTGAAGGCAATTTCGTTCTTAATAATAAGAGGATCCATCCAGTTATCCCTCATATGCAGCGCACTTAGAACGGTAAAGACAGCTCCACACGCCCTCTAACGAAGCTCCACTTCGATAACGTCGCCGGGCGGGTTTGGAAGCGTTGGTGCCCGATTCCAGCATGTACAGCGCATTTGCGGTAAGCGTTGCGGGCGAACCTGGGCGGCCCGCAACGGGGTGCCGGTAAGCGTTCCGTCGGGCTTCACTTCCACGTTAAGCATGCGAACAGCGAAGAAAAGCGCCCATCGGTAACCACCGATGGGCGCTCGCAAACGGCATGTTTCTTGTTCTTAGCGCTTCTGCATTCTCAAGGCGGATGCAAACAGGGCGCCTGCCGCTATCAGCAATGCGACGATTGCAATGATTGGTGCATTGCCGTCACCCGTATGAGGGGTGGCTGCTGCTGGTTTATCGCCGGCGTCAGACTTATTGTTCGCGTTGGGATCGCTGCCCTCTGTTGGCTTGGTGTCTTCAGCGGGTGCAGCCTTTTCGGTATAGACGTTTTCGAACGTCATGACATCAACGGGGGTATCCTGCGTCTTTTCGTAGAATTCGCTGCTGTCTGTTGCTACCAGTTCAACGGGGAATACTTCGAAGCTTGGCTGGGCCGTGCCCTGATTGTCGGTTGCTCCGTCGTTGCAGAAGATTTGGTATACGGCATCCGAATAGGTCCAGTTTGCAATGCCGGTGTTCTTTTCACGTACGCAAAAGCCTTCGCACGTTATGTTGTCCACTTGCTTTTTCGGGCCTTGGATGGTGAGGGCGTTTTCGTATTCTCCTTCGCCATTCGTAGCTACGGTTGCCGTTATGGTCACATCGCTGTAATCCTCGATCTGGCCAACGCCAACATCAAAGACCTCTAGCTCAAATTCCTGCTTACCGGGAGCAATGTCGCCGCCCTTTTTGACTACCTTCGTGAACGGAAGGGAATAGGTCACGGTTTTTTCGCCAGTGATGAAATGGATGTTCTTGTAAAGGTGAAGGAAGCCTTTAGCCTGTTCGGCTCCATCGTGCTCAATAAGATCGATTGACGTGCCTTCGCTATCAACAGCCATGGCATACGTCAGCGCGAAGTCATCGTTGATAGTGGGACAGTCGGCAAGTGCGGGAATATTGTTCTGGCTGGTGTTTTTGGCGTCGATCTCTGCCTCATAAACCGTAAAGTTGCCATTGCAGCCTGAAGGGTATTCGCCGCTAAGCGTGACTTTCGCTTTTCCCCTAATGGCGATGTTGCCCTTTGCCCACAGAGGAGAGTCAACGGTAGAGGTGGCCTGGAGGGTACCACCATCGATAGTCATATTGCCTGTGGCGAAGAGTCCTGGGTATAAGCTTTTGGCGGTAACAGCTGAATTTGAAATGTTGATATTGCCTGCAGAGCTGTCGGTGGAGTTAATGTACGCAGCGTTGCAATTTTGCTCGGTTGCCGAGATGTTTACGGTGCAGCCGTTCTTGATAACCAGGTCTGCGGCATCGATGCCTGCATTCAGTCCGTTAGAAGTGAGTTGCGTGTTGTCGAGGGAGACTGTGCCATCGCATGCAATGCCGAGTCCGCCAGGGGAATGGATGGAGACGGCTGTGTTCTGCATGGTGACGTCGCCGGCTACGCTTATGCCGTCCATCGTGTCTCCCGCGACCGAGATGGCAAGGCTTCCCGATCCATGGAAAATGACGTTCCCCGTGGCCATGATGCCTATATTGTCGTTGAAGGTGATTTGGTTACTTCCCTGGAGTGTGATGGTTAAATCGCCTGTTAGCTCCGAATCAATGCCGCCATAGTCTACCGCGTTTGTGATGGAGGCATTGTTGAGCGTGAGGTTCTGCGTGGCGGGGTCATAAGTTGCAGTGCCTTCACCGCATTGGATGGTGAGTTTTTCGCTGGTAAACTGCTCTCCATTAACGGATAGATTGTAATTGGTTGCAGCGAATGACGCAGTGGGCGCTATCACTAGGGCGAATACTAACGCAAAGATGCCGGATATCAGTTTCTGTGCTTTGCTCATAACATTTCCTTCTGTTTAGGGTTTGCGCAGGAACAAATTTGTTTTTGCGACATTGTCTGGAACTGCATATGACGACTTGTTGTGATAGTTGCAGTATTTGCTCTCTTGTTGGTTTAGCGACCAGGTAAATATTTGTCATTCTATTTGACTGTCTGATTATTCATGCCACCTTATGTCTCATCTTTTAGGCCTATTCGTGGACAAATGGCTCAATATCGTGGCAAACCGAACGTGGACCACCTTGCCAATCTGGCCTCATAATTGGTTTCGGCTTTACCTTTTTCTAACATGCCCAACGAGTCAATTTTGGCCGTGTCTTATATTCTTAGTACGAAAGCGAAATGGCTATTCTCGATACGAGCGCTCAAGGCAAAGCTCGCATTGGAGTAATGCCGCCGATTTCGGCAGAAGAAAGCCCTGAAGCACATATTGAATCGGCCGAACAATGTGTCGTCGAATTGAGGAACGCGAAATGAAGATCCTTGCCATCAACGGCAGTCCTAAAGGCAAACGAAGCAATACTTGGCGCCTAACCAGCGCTTTTCTTGAAGGTATTACCATCCAGGAAGAAAATGACGGTGCACAGGCCCCTGAAATCGAAACCCTTAACATCGGTTCGCTTAACATCAAACCCTGCTTGGGTTGTTTCTCATGTTGGAGCAAGACGCCAGGGAAGTGTTGCATCCACGACGATATGCAGGGAGTTATCGATAAAATCCTGTGGGCTGACGTTGTTGTTTGGAGTTTCCCCCTGTATTACTTTGGATTGCCCGGTCAGCTGAAAACCCTCATCGACCGTCAGCTTCCTATGTCCCTCCCGTTCATGTGCACGGAAACGGAAAGCGGAGGGCATCCTTCTCGCTACGATATGAGCGGCAAGCGAACCGTGGTTATTTCCACGTGCGGCTTCTACACTGCCCAGGGGAACTACGACTGCGTTACCAACCTGTATGACCGACTGTGCGGAAAAGGCGGCTACACTGCGATTTTCTGCGGACAAGGTGAGCTTTTCAGGGTGAAAGAGCTTTCGGAACGCACTGACGAATATCTTTCTTGGGTGAAGAAAGCGGGGCGGGAATTTGCTTCTGGTGGCATTACCGGAGAAACCCGCGGCAAGCTTGACCAGAACCTATTCCCGCGTGATGTTTTTGAGGCGATGGCAGATGCTAGCTGGGGCGTTGGCGAATCAGGTGAAAAAGAAGATCCTAGTTTGGTGTTCACCCGTCAAATGGCCGCGCTTTACCGCAAGGAGTCATGGCATGGGCATGATGCCGTGCTGGACATGAACTATACCGATATCGGCAAGGTCTATCGCATCACTCTCGGGCAGAGGGGAAGCCGGGTTGAAGTAGAGCCTGAAGATGGCTTTGCTGATGGCTTCACCACACGCATCAACACGCCCTTTGATGTTTGGCGCTCAATTGCAAGCGGCGAGATTGCTGGAGATGAAGCGCTCATGAAGCATCTGTATTCCGTGGAGGGCGATTTCGACCTGATGATGCGCTGGGATGATTTTTTTGGCGCGGCATCGAGTGCGGGCGCAAATGATTCGGATGTACTCAAGGGCGTGAACGGTAGAGGTAAGGCCAACGGCAAAAGCGCCAGCGAGCCGAAGACCAATATGCTGCTGCTCTTGATTCCCTGGATCGTGTTTTGGGTTGTTGCTTCTATTGATGGGTTCTGGGGCAGCTTGGTTAGCGTGGCGGTATGCGTGTTGCTGCCGGTTTTGATGCATCGGACAAAGGCTACGTTGTATGACCAGATTTCTGGTTTAGGGGTAGGCGTGTGTTCTGTTGCGTTGCTGGCGGGAGCATCGCCGAATCTCGTTATCCCGGTGTCATACCTGTTGTTCGGGCTGATGTGGACGGTTTCGTGCTTCCTGAAAGTGCCATTGACTGCGCATTATTCCAAGAACAACTATAACGGGGAGGCGGCATTGCGCAATCCGATCTTCATGAGAACGAACCGTATCCTTACGGCGGCGTGGGGAGTACTTTACCTGGTTACGCCTATTTGGACTTACTTCATCATGCAAACGGACGCAGCAAGCTACGTTGGCGCAATCAATTCCGTTCTTCCCGCGTTGATGGGGGTGTTCACCGCATGGTTTCAGAAGTGGTATCCACGGCGCATTGCGCGTGGATAGACGCTCGCGTCAAGGAGCTTGAAAAAAAAGCTTCAATCCATGGTGCATTGTTCGCGCGTAGGTGATCTGCTCATTGAGGCTGTCAAAGCGGGGGCGATAGCATGGCTGAATTGAAAATGGGAGAGTTTGGTGTTTCAAGGTATGGTGAAGCTATTTATATTGCCAGTAGCGTATTGTACCCTTCAATTTGGCTTGGACCGTGTTAACAGCAGGGTACCTTCAATACAGTGAAGGTACCTTTTTCTTTTATGAAGCGAATTGGCAAGCGAATCTGGACGCGCTTAGCGAAATTATGTGTGCCGCTTTATGAAATTGGCGCTATGACTCGGTTCCTGCTGTCTGAGCATTTTGATATTGGTGCAGCTTATGCGCAGTACGGAAGCCTGTAAATCTTTTTATTCAGCAAAGCGTTTTCGGCAGCAATTGCGACGATGGGGGGGGTTAAAATGTAAAGGATTTTGAGAGCATAGAAAACAGAAAAGGAGGTGCGCAAGAAATGAAAATGAGCAATATAAACAAATTCATTTCAGGCCTGCTGGGTGTTGCGATGTGCCCCATGATGTTGCCAACCGCAGCATTCGCGGCTGATGATGGCGCAGCATCGGAGGTTTCTTCATCCCCGACTGAGTTGATCAGCCTTTTGAGTCGCAAGGCGTTGATACGGGCGCAAGCTCAGGCGATACGCTTGCCGCGCAGTCCGAATCGGCGAGTGAAGCGGCCAATGCGAAGATCGGCAAAACGGCTAACGAAGCAGCGACCCTTGCAGCCGAGACTGGCGAAGAGGGCAACGAAGCAGCAGTTGCAGAAGTGAACGGCAAGACATATTCCAGCCTGCAGGCGGCTATTAACGCTGCGCCGCGTAAGGCAACGGTGAAGCTGCTGGCCGATACGAAGGAAAACGTTACAATCTCCACGCCCTACGTCACACTTGACCTGAACGGCTACACCCTCAACGGCGGCACCGAGAAGGGCAAGCCTGCGCTGACCGTTACGGCTCGCGTTACCGTCAAGGACAGCAGCGAGGCCAAGACCGGTACCATCATGCGTGAGGACACCGCAGAGAACTCCGGCGTCAGCTCCCATTATGTCATTGACATTCAGGGCGACGGCTGGCTCACCTTCGAGAGCGGCAACGTAACCAACAACAGCGGCACCGAAAGCGGGAAGGGCGCGTCCCTGGTGCGCGTGGGCGATGACAGCGTCGCCAAGTACCCCGGCCTGAATATCAAGGGCGGCAACTTTACCCAGAATAACTTCGTCGTGATCAAGGTCGATAGCGGCGATCTGTTTCTGAACGGCGGTACGCTGAATTCCACCGACAGCTACGCCATTGAGAACTGGCACAGAGCTACCGTCAAAGGCGGCACGGTCAACGGTGCAGTGGCTGCCTGGACGTACAGCGGCGGTCACAACAGCGATCTGACGATCAGCGGCGGCACGGTCAACGGTAAGGTTGAGTCGGTGACTTACGACGGCGCCGAAGGCAAGACGGCGAAGGTGTCCATCACGGGCGGCGTTGTCAATGGCGCGCTGAGTGCAAGCAAATACAATTCGACCGAAACCAACGATCCCACAAAGGCTACGATCGAGGTCACGGGCGGTACGTTCAGCACCGATCCGTCCCGCTATCTGGTCGAAGGCTCTGCGGCTACCCCGAACGGTGACGGCACCTTCGGCGTGGCAAAGGCTTACCTTGCTAAGGTTGGCGAAACCAGCTACTACACTATGGACGAGGCATTCAAGGCTCAGACCGCAAGCCGCGAAGCCATCACCTTGCTGCGCGACTACACTACGGGCAGCACGTTCAACTCCGGAAGCATCGCTCGTGTGGTTGACCTGAACGGCCACACCTGGACGTGTACGGGAACTGACGCGAATTCCGCAGCGTTCGAAATCAACCACCCCGACGCATCGCTCACGGTGAAGAACGGCAAGGTCGTGAGCTCGCAGCTCATCGGTCTGATTCCGTCTGCCTCGGGCGGCACCATCAAGTACGACAACTCCACCCTTACGTTCGAGGGCGTTGAGGCGTCTACCACCGCCACGAGCGGCATCGAAACGAATGGCAACAACACGAACGACACCGTTGTCCTGAAAAACAGCACGCTCAACGTTCCCAACGGCTTCGGCATTTACTTCCCCAGCAGCGGAACGCTGACCATCGACAACTCCACGATCAACGCGAAAACGATGGGCGCGCAGGTGTGCTCCGGCAACCTGAACGTTACCGCTGGTAGCGCGATTACGGTGTCGGGCGACCCGGTTGCAAAGACCGAGAACGATGGTGCCATCCAGGACGGCGCGGCAATCTCCATCGTCAACCGCGCTGGTTACAAGGGCCTTGGCCAAATCGCCATCACGGGTGGCACCTTCACGGCGAAGGACGACAACGCGGCAATCAAGGCTTACACCTGGGATTCCTCGACCAAGCAGGAGTCGGATTTCGACAACTCCGCTAAGACGGTCGCTGTTTCTGGTGGTACGTTCTCGTCTGCCGTCTCCGCCGACCTGTGTGCGGAAGGCTGTACTCCCGTCGCAAATACCGACGGTACGCATAGCGTCGCCTCTGGCGTAGCGTATGTTGCAGGGAAGGGGTTTGGCACCCTGCAGGCCGCTATCGACGCAGCTCAGGACGGCGAGACGGTCACGCTGCTGACGGATGCCGCCGAGGACGTGGCCATCAGCAAGAGCATCACCCTCGATATGGGCGGCAAGACCCTGACCAACACCAACGCTGGCAAGGCCACGATCTCCGTGCAGGGTGGCACCGTTACCGTGAAGAACGGCAATGTTGTGGGCGGCACCGGCTACTACAACATTGAGGTCACGAAGGACAGCAACGCCAATCTGACGCTGGCGGATGTGACCGCCACGGCGGGCAACACTGGCTCCTCCATGATTGACAACTGGGGCACCCTGACCATCGAGAGCGGTTCGTATTCGGGTGGTCTGAACGTTGTGAAGAGCGATGAAGACTCAACGCTCACCATCAACGGTGGCAAGTTCGAGCTGAGCTATGCAACGAATGGTTATACGGGCGTTGTTCTCGCCTACGGCAACACGACGATCACTGGCGGCGAGTTTATCCAGAGTCTGACCACCACAGGACGGTGGAACCATCCGCAGGTTGTCGCAACTGGTGTTGTGGAAGGCCATACCGCTATCACGCGGGTTACCGGCGGCCACTTCGTCAACAAGATGTCTGGGGAGAACATTTTCCGCGGTGTCGGCAAGGGCACTTCTGACAACTTCGAGGTCTCCGGTGGTACGTTTAATAAGAGCATTTCCGAAGAGTACTGCACCGATGGCTTCATTCCCACCAAGAACGCGGATGGCACCTATGGCGTCAAGGAAGGCAGCTATGTTGCCCAGGTCGGCAGCAAGAAGTACGAGACGCTGGCCGATGCGATCCGTCTGAGCGCAAAGGGCAAGACCATTACCTTACTGACGGATGTCGAGCAGAACACCCAACTGGCCATCAGCAAGGACATCACGCTGGACCTGAATGGCAAGACCATCAAGAATACGGTGGACATCTGGGGCGATAAGGCCAACGCCATTCTGTCCATCGCAAATGGCGCCAAGGTGACCATCACTGGCGACGGCACCATAGATGCCAAGGAGAACGACTGCTACACCATCAACGTGGTGAAGGGCGACCTGACCATCGAAAACGGCACCTTCTACGGTAACGTTAGCGTGGTTCAGGTGGAGGAGGGCACCCTGTCCGTCAAGGGAGGCACCTTCGACCTGCACCAGAAGTGGGAAGGCAGCAGCAAGTATCTGTTCAACTGCATCGATGATGCGTATGCGGGCGGCAGTGCGAATGTCGCCATCAGCGGCGGTACGTTCGTCGGCTTCGACCCCAGCGTCTCCCCCGAGGGCGAAGGCACCAGCTACCTGGCTCCCGGTTACGCTCCTGCTGCCAACGCCGATGGCACATACGGCGTCAAGCTTGCCGAAGGCGCATACTTGCTGCAGGATTATCGCACCGGCGACCAGGCCTCTTGGACGTATCCGACCAAAGAAGGCATGGCGTTTGCTGGTTGGTACAAGGACGCTACGTTCACGACCCCTTGCGCTGCAAGCGATGTCGAGGGCGCTGCCTATGCCAAGTTTGTTCCCATCACCGACCTGCTGCAGTACAAGGGCGGCTCGCTGAGGATGGACAAGGGTGTGCCGAGTGAGTCTACCTATCTGCGTTTCGGTTACACTAAGGCTATTCCTGAAAAAGCCACATACATCGAGAACGGCTGGTATTACGAGATGCTTAGCGCTCCCACTTCTGGCGACCGCCGTCTCGTGGCCTACAATAACGCCTTGAACAATGACGGTACCATCACGTCGAACTTGGTGTTCAATGGAGTGGCGAAGAATTACTACACTGCCAACTTCACTGAAAAGGCGTTTGTCAAGTACATGACCGTTGACGGAACTACCGTCGAAGCGGTCGAGGATGCTTACCATTCGCGCTCGGTAAGCGAGGTTGCAGATGCTATTCTTGCGCATCCTATGGCAAGTGAAGCTGAGAAAGATTATGCTACGAGCATTAAGTCTGCAATCCAGTAGAGAGTTGAATGACATGCTAAAGAAATACGAGAGCCCCGAGCTGGAAGTCATCGAGTTGGAGAATCGCGATGTTATCGTTTCTTCTGATCTCGATGGCGACAACGGCGTGAATCCGGGCGATTGGCAATAGGCATTCAGCTTCGCAAGGCCCTGCTCGGCTTGCCAGGCGGGGCCTTGCGATGATTCACAGTTTGATGAATCTAGCGAGGGCGGGCGGTTTGCGTCCGCCCTTCGTTTGTTTGCGGATTTCCACTGATTGAACGAAGGGTTACCAAATCTATGGATACGCGAAAACGTAATGTACTTATCGGCGCGGGCGCGGCGATTTTGGTTGTCGTTGTGATTCTTGTCGTTTTGATGGTATCGGGCGGCTCGAGCCAGGATGAGGCGGCGTCGAAAACGGACAGCGCTGTTGCAATTGCCTCCGACGCATCTTCTAAGGACGTAGGCGCAATGCATGCGTCAGGCGACGGCACGGCCGACAACGAGGTTGATGCGTCCGAGGCGTATGGAGATTCCCCTGATGCCGCGACGGGCGAGTCCTCCGCTGGCGCGTCGACTTCTGGCGGCGACGCTCCGAGCGTGAGCGGCTCTGGCTCCACTTCGGACAACCAGTCGGGCAGCTCGAACGCAGGCAGTGGCGATTCATCCGACAAGGGTTCGGGCGATTCTGCAGGCAGCGACCCGGCGGGTGACGCCGATCCCGGCGTCAAAACTGAGCCCGATGGCTCAAGGTGGACGGGTTACTACTAAGCCACCTATCCTTCTCGCGCCTACTGCTCGGCAGCGGAACAACCGAAGCGGGTTCCAGGACGATTCCCGGAACCCGTTTTTTAGCATCCTTCATTTTTGTTGGCTGTGATTTTCCCACTTCTCGTTTTGAGCGGCGGTCATTTTAGGGTCATCGTTTCGGGTTGCCGTCCGTTTCCCAGCAATCAATTTCGCAGACGCTTTCCCAACCTTCGTCAAAAGCGGCGGTCGCTTTCTTGGGCCTTCGTCTTTCTACATCCTGGTAACCTCAAGGCGTTTGAGCAGGTCGATGTCTTCTTGCGCGCTACGTGCGTCGGCGACGAGCTCGCTCATGCTCGCGTTGCGCGAGAGCCCCTTGCGGATAACGTGCCCCACTTGATAGAGGCACGCTGCCGGAGCAAGCCACGCGTGCTTGCGCGCTGGCGCCCAATGAGCGCGCCCGCCCTCGTAAAGGTAGCGAACTAAGGCCGCGGGGCTGCGGAAGTTGTGCAGCACCGTGCGGGTTGTCCGCGCGCCGCGTTCCATCTTGCGCCCCATGTTCCCCCGCTGCATGATGTAGAGCAGAAGGTCGCTCGCAAGCTGCGCGTCGGCTTCGCCAAACCACGTTGCCGATGTCTGAAGCCCCAGGTAGGTGCGGCAAAGCCACGTTGTGGTGACCGCCAGCTTCTCCATGCCGATCTGCTGCGCCGCATGTTGAAAGCCGCACTCCCAAAGCTCGTCGGTCAAGTGCGCGCCAACGAACATCTGCCAATCCAGAATCTGGCGAAGCCCCAGACCCGAACCTAGATGCTGGTTGACATGCGCGAGCAACACCAGGCCGTTCTCGAGCGGCGGCAACACGGGCACGCTAAAGCCCGCGACATCGGTCCATTCGGCGCGCGGAATGGCGTCGTAAATAGCCTGGTCAAGGAAGTGTGCCTGCTGCTTGTTGGTGCATGTGCTGAAATACCGATGCAGCTCGATTTCGGGACAGCCCGCCTTCTTGAAGCCCGCGTGGCGCGGATTGATTTCAAGCTCAATATCGTTTTCCCATCCCAAGCGCTCCATGAGCGAAAATGCTTGCTCGAAATGGTCGGGCGGCACGATGAGGTCGATGTCGCCCATACTGCGACTGTTTGGCTGCGGGTAATTTGCCGCAGCGGCCGCACCCTTCAGCACGGCAACGGGGATGCCTGCCTGGCGAAACTCGGCGAGCACGCTGTCTTGCGCCATCATGAGGCGATACCAGCCCGACAGGTTTTTCCCGGCGCGCGCAAGGTATTCCGCCTGGTCGGCAGGGGAGAGCCCAAGGGATTCGACGGCGTTTGCCGGATAGCCGATGGCGGATTGCGCCTCCAGCTCGGACCGCACGGCAGCCCACAGACCGTCAGGGATGGGTGGAACGGGGAGCGGGATCGGGGCTGGGTGATTTGTCTCAGGTGTGGCGGTTCTGCCTGCAACGGGGGCTGGGCTGCCCGCCTTGCCATCTGGCGTGCTTGCAGGCGAGCTGGAAAGCCTGGCCGTGGGAGCTTCGTCGCGCGCAGCGTATTGAAGGGCGCTTTCGGCGGCGATGATTCTGATCGCGTATTCTTCGGCGGCGGAAAGCTCCACGGACTTATCCTCTCGTTGCTTCGTTGCGGCATGCGCGCACGTGGAAATTGCTTGCGAACCTGGCAATCGGTCGCGCGCTCTTCCTGTGCGCCTATAATATAGCAGCGTTAATCATGAATCGAGAAATGCCTACACACCGTGCAATTCGGGGGTAGTTGCGGTTGCTGTCGCCGCCTGTGAGCAGCCACTAGCTGCCTGCAATCCCCTTGTGCCAGCTGCAACCCGCTCGTGTCGTCGTCGCCTTCCCAAGGAGCGAAGTTTATGTTCTGCGTCCAAATAGCCGAGGTTCTTATCGCCATCAAGAACCGCTACGCGTTCACCGAGCGGCTTTGCGCGGACTACATAGTCGACACCTCTCCCGATGATTGCGATATTTCGATAGCGGCAACGCCCGAAGAAATTGCAGCCGAGAATGACGAGAAGGGCTCATTTTCGCCCGCATATTGCGAATCGTTGGCGCTCTACCGCAAAATTTGCGCGCGAATGCTCGATTTCAACGCGTTCCTGTTCCATGCGGCGACCATCTCATATGCGGGCCGTGGCTTCGCGTTCACGGCGAAAAGTGGCACGGGCAAAAGCACTCACATCGCGCAGTGGGTGCGCGCGCTAGGCGAGCGCGTAACGGTGGTGAACGGCGACAAGCCCATTCTGCGCTGGCGAACCGGGGAAGTTGCCGAGCCTCCAGATGGGACGCCCAGCGGGGAAAGCGCATGTGCTTGTACCTCTTCCGCTGTGCCCCTTAGTGAGGAAGGAGTCGAAACCACCTGCAACCAGCCGGTGGGTGAGTTCGTCGCGTACGGCACTCCATACTGCGGCAAGGAAAACTGGGGACAAAACACGAGCGTTCCCCTTCGCGCCGTTTGCTTTATCGAGCGCTGCGAGCCGGACGAGCCGGACTGCCTGTCCCGTTTGGAAGATGACGGGGAAATCGTCGCGCGCATCATGAATCAGATTCTGATGCCGCATGATCCCGCTTTGGCTGTTCGGCAGCTTGATTTGCTTGATAGGTTGGTGAACAGCGTGCCGTTTTACGTGCTGCGTTGCACGCCGACTCCTGCCGCCTTTGACGCGGCGTTCCAGATGACGCTGTGCGATAATGGGCGTGAACGAATGCATCGATGCGAAGGATCTGGGCATGAAGATTAAAGACGGTTTCATCGTGAACAAAGTGGGTAGTCAGCACGTGGTCGTGCCGGTGGGCGAGGCCAGCATGGAGCGCCACTGCATGATTCGTCTGAACGATACGGGCGCGTTCCTGTGGGAGCAGCTTGGTGCAAATACCACGGAAGATGTGCTGGTCCGGGCTCTGCTGACGGAATACGCGGTCGACGAAGACACGGCGCGTGCCGATGTTGCGGTGTTTTTGGGCAAGCTTTGCGATGCAGACTTGCTTGAGGAGTAGAAGCCTAACCGATAGGTTCCAGTCGGCAAGCGATTCATGACGTGCAAAAAAGACATACCATCGGCGGCGCCTGATGCAGGTGGGTCTTCCTCCCCTGATGATCCGCGTAAAATCGAGGACGTGCTCGCATTCGAGGGCTTTTACATGGGGCCGCCCGTGGGCGTTTCCATGTGGCCGATGCTGCGCAACCGCCACGACGTGATAATGGTAGTGCCAGCCGAGGGCGAGCTGCGCCGCTACGATGTGGCGCTGTACTGCCGCGGTGAGAAGTACGTGCTGCATCGCGTGGTGGGGCATTACGGGAACGGCTCTGAAAAAGGCTACGTGATCTGCGGAGATAACTGCGTCATGCTGGAATACATCCCGCGCGAGGACGTGCTCGGCATACTGCGAGGCTTCTATCGCGACGGCCGCCATATCGATTGCGAGACCTCCCGCGGATACCATGCGTACTCGAAGCTGTGGGTGGCGCTCTTTCCCGTACGCAAGATGTGCAAGGGCGCAAACGCTGCGGTAAGGCGCGCGGGCAAGCGCGTTCTTGTGGCATGCGGCCTGCGCAAACGCGATGCCGCGAGCAAAGCGGGGCGAAAATGATGCGCAGGGCTGAGGCGCGTGAGCAAGACAAGGTCACCTACGCGTGGCTGTTCGCGCAGTCGAGGGCTCAGCATGGCCGCATTGCGGCGCTGTCGGCGCTGTGCACGGTGCAAGCGGCGGTGCTCGTGAGCTTCGCTCTGGCATGCCGCGCCGTCATCGACCAGGCGGTCGCGGGAAACATCGACGGCTTGCTGGCAAGCGCGGCGGTACTTACAGTCGTTATCATCGCACAGTTGGTGCTTCGCCTGGCTATCAACAGCACCCAGGAGCGCATTCGGGCCCGTTTCGCCCTTGAACTGCGGAAATCGATGCTCGATAGCATCTTCGCCGCGCGCTTTGGCAATGTTTTGCGCTTCCATTCCGGCGAGCTTTCCAACCGCATGTTCTCCGACGTGCAGGTTGTGTCGAACGGCGTGGCGACCATCATCCCGGGCTTTGTGTCCATGCTCATGCAGCTCGTGTTCGCCATTGCGGTGCTCGCGCTGATCAGCCCGCCCATGGTGGCCCTGTTCGCTGCCGCCGCGCTGCTTTCGTTCGTGCTGGCGCGCACGCTGCGCGGACGGTTGAAGATGCTGCACAAGATCGTGCAGGAAAAGGAAGGCGCTGTGCGCGTGTTTCTGCAAGAGGCGCTCGAGCATCAGCTGGTCATCCGCTCGTTCGGGGCTCAGCCTGCCACGAGCGCACGAGCTGACACGCTGCAGGAGGATCATTTCACCGCGCAGATGCGCCGCCGCGGGTACTCCATCGCCGCCAACGCGAGTTTCTCGTTCTTCTTCAACGCGCTGTACGCCGTGGCACTCACGTGGTGTGCGTTCGAGCTTCTGCATGGCACCATGAGCTACGGCACGCTTATGGCGGTGCTGCAGCTGGTGGCGCGCATTCAGGCGCCGGTTTCAAGCTTGTCGGGCATGCTGCCGCAGTTGTATCAGACGCTGGCATCGGCGGAGCGCCTGATGGAGGTGGCGGAATTGCCGCATTCGGAGGGCTTTTTGCCTGTGACCGCCGAGGAATTCTATCAGCGCCTCTCAGGCGTGCGGATGCGCGGTCTGGCGTTTTCCTACGACGATGAGGAAGCGGAAGGTGTCGCCGCTTGCGCCGAGGAGGAGAAAGCAAAAGGCGCTTCCATGCCCATTGGGGGAGCGAGGGAGGAAGATGGCGCTGCGTCCCTGGATGGGCCCGATACCGTTGAAAGCGCCCCGAATCGCTGCGTAGAAGTTATCGATTCCCCCTACGGTGCGGGCGAGACAGAAGGTGGCGTTGCGTCTGCAGGGGGGATGGAGGCTCCTTCTGAGGAAGAGCCCATGAGCTTGACCTGCGCTAACGTATTCGTTCCCAAGGGTTCCTTCGTGGTGGTGGAAGGTCCATCCGGCTCCGGGAAATCCACGCTGTTCAAGCTGCTATTAGGTGCCTACGATGCGGACGGCTTCGTGTACGAGCTCGCCGTAGGTGCCGCGACGTCCGCAGCTGCTGTGCCCGATGCCCCCGCAGGCTCGGTTGCTACGGGCGCGCCTCTTACCGATGCCCCTGCGAGTGCGTTCGCCGTTCCCGCCTGCTCCGCATCTCAGGTGCCGCCTGGCGTGTTTGCCTATGTGCCGCAAGACAACTTCCTATTCGCGGGCTCAATTCGCGAAAACGTGGCGTTCGCCGCCCCTGATGTGACCGATGACCAGGTAAAACGTGCATGTGAAGTGGCGTGTGCGTGGGATTTTGTGGAAGAGCTTCCGTTGGGACTCGACACGATGATCGGCGAGCACGGGCAGGGCCTTTCCCAGGGACAGCTGCAACGTCTGGCTATCGCGCGCGCAGTGTGCTCGAGCGCTCCCATCATGGTTCTCGACGAGGTCACGAGCGCGCTCGATGACGCGACCGAAGCGGCTGTTCTTGCCAATATAGCCTCACTACCTGGTAAAACGATTTTCGTCGCTGCCCATCGCGCAAAGGCGCGCGAGTTCGCCACCATGCGCCTTCACGTGGAAGATGGTGTGCTGGCCGAAGCGCGTTAGGATACTTTCCTGCATTGACTTCGTCGAACACGCCCCCATCGGGGAGCAAAACCCAAGTTCAGTTGACCTCCAACCATCCCCTTTGCTCCTGGCGCGGCGCCTTCCCGCCGCGCCAGGTCTTGCAATCGTCGCTGCATCCAAATTGTCGTGCGACAAATGCGCCTCTCGAGCAAAACATGTGGTGGATTATTGTTGGTAGATCAGGCAAAGTGATGAGCTACCAGCACGGAGCTGGGAACGGGGAGGAGAAGCGGAGCCTGTTCCGCAAGGGCATGAGGTTGGCCTGCCTCATCGGCATTGCCATGTTCGTAGCCGCGCAGGTATTCGCTGAACCCGTAGCCTGCATCTTCGTCTCGTATGATCAGGGTCTGTACGACCTGTCGGTCGGAGCGCTCAGAATCTACTGCACGTCCTATCTGTTCATGGGCTTCACGTACTTCAGCTCATCCATGTTCACGGCCGTGGAAAACGGCGGGATTTCCGCGGCAATCGCCTTCGCACACAGCCTGAGTTCACTTTGTATGCAGGCTGGAAGGCGGCCCCTGCTACCGTTGAGCCTGGTGCTGGCGACAACGGCAACAACGGCGATAACGGCAACAACGGCAACAACGGAGGCACCGGCGATAGCTCTTCTGCCAATGCGAATGTAAACATCAACACCGTTAACGACAATGGCGACAATGCCGCAAGCGAAGCAAAGGCGACTACCGTGAAAACGGGTGACAACCTTGCTCTTATTGGCGGCGCAATTGCCCTGATTGCCGTTGCGGCTGCTGGTGTTGCTGCATTTGCGCTGCGTCGCAGGAAGATGAACTAGTGCATTACGCTTGTTTATCTCTGTTTGCTGCACGGTAATACAGAATAGGGCTGTTTGATGAAAGGGGCCGAGCTTGGAGGTTGAACTGCCTCCCATTTCTTGGACACGAGAAATGGGAGGTTTTCTTATGCGCATCGATTTCAGGGTGAAGCACGATGTCGAGACAAGGAGGCTGGCGGCTGAGCTCTTCGCGGATGGCTTAGGGCGCGCGGCGGCCGCAAAAAGGCTGTCCGTTCCGGAAGCGGCCGTGAGAAAATGGCAGCAGATATACCGCGCGTTCGGAAGCGAGGCGCTGCTGACCATGGACGGCAGGCAGGCCAGGTACACACACGAGCAGAAGGTCGCCGCCGCGAGGGCCGTCGTCGAAGACGGCGTGGCGAAGCCTGCGGCGATGGCCGAGTTCGGCATCATGTCGATGGCGCCGCTCGACCGGTGGTGCAGGCTCTACCGCGAGGGCGGGGCCGAGGCGCTCAGGCCCAGGCCGAAGGGCAGGCCCAAGGGCTC
>OLRT01000175.1_pt1 | contig 52068 bp, 48 predicted proteins | sample 1672021 | NCBI WGS metagenome assembly OLRT01 (sample SAMEA3136637, study PRJEB25190) | human gut metagenome | reverse complement strand
AGCTGCGCCGGATAAGCGGAGGCTCTGTTTTCCAGGTTCATTTTTTTCAGAAGGGCCATGGCCGTCTCCACAGCCTGCTCGTGAGGAATCTTTCTCACCGTGGTCAGGCCCTCTGTGATGTTCTGAAGTACCGTTTTGTTGCGGAACAGGTTGTAATTCTGAAACACCATTCCGGTCTTCCGGCGAAGCGCCAAGGTCTCCTTGTGGTGATGCTTCTGGCTGTCCACGGTCAATCCGTCAACCGTTATGGTTCCCGCATCGGCAGGGCCAAGGAAATTGATGGTCCGCAAAAGGGTGGTTTTTCCGGAACCGGAGGGCCCGAGGATAACCACTACCTCTCCTTCCTCAACGGAAAGGTCCACGCCGTTTAAGATATCGACGCCGCCCAGTTTTTTTCTGATATTTTTCAATTCTACCATTGCCATATCTTCTGTCTCCTGTCTTTTATACCGCAGAAACGGTCTTCTGATAACGATTCATTTTCTTATTGATCCGCTTCAGGATCTGCTCCGCGATGATACATACCAGCCAGTAAATGCCTGCTGCCACCAGATAGCCCTCGAGGATCGCATAATTGACTGCGGTGGAAGCTCTCGCCGTCGCCAGAAGCTCAAACACATTTACCACGGAAGCCAGGCTGGTCGCTTTCAGAAGCCACATGAAATAGTTGGACAGGTTCGGAAGGGAAATCACCACTGCCTGGGGAATCACGATCTTCCACATGGCCTGAAACGTGCTCATTCCAACGGAGTAAGCAGCCTCCAGCTGTCCTTTATCCACGGCCTTGTAGGAGGAAACCACCACATCCGTCATATAAGCTCCGTAGTTGAAGGCGAAAGCCACAACGGCAAACCCGAAATAGGAAGGATGCTTCGGATCGTAATGGTAGCCCAGCACACCGTCAAAAGCACGGAGGACATAAGGCAGAGCGTAATAACAGAACAGAAGCTGGACGATCAGCGGAACACCTTTGATAAAGGTATTGAGTCCGATCACCAGCTGTTTCAGCACCGGGATCTTTTTCAGAATACAGATTCCAAAAAGCACGGCAATCAGGATCGCGAAGAAAAGCGATGCAAAGGTCAGTTCCAGCGTCACCGGCAGGGCGCCAAGCACTGTCGGAATGTCCGATATCATAAATTTTACATTCAGATTCATGCGATACCCCTTTCATGCCGGCTGTAATGACGGGTCAGACTGTTGAAGACCAGCTCGATGACCACATTGATCAGGAAATAAATAATCGCTGCCGCCAGAAGAATCCAGATCTGACCGTAACCTCTGTGCTGGGCAATGATCTTGTCCGCCCGGCCCATGACATCCACAACGCCGATGACGTAAGCGGTGGCGGTTCCTTTCAGGAGGTCGATCTCCAGATTTTTCAGGTTCGGAAGAGCGATCTGCATGGTCAGAGGCGCGATTACATGGCAGAAGCACTGCCAGCGGCTGTAACCGATGGAATATCCCGCTTCAATCTGATCCTTGTCGATGGCCTCATAAGCGCCCCGGAAAGCCTCGGAAACGAAACTGGAAAAATTACAGCAGGTTGCGATTACATAGAAAATTCCTGCATCCCAGCGGTTGATATTGATTCCGAAGGGTTCAAAAAGCTTCGGCAGTCCGAAAAATACGATATAGATCTGAACCAGTCCCGGCGTTCCTCTGAAAAAGGAAACAAACAGAGAACCCAGCCAGTAAAGCGGGTTCTTTTTTCCCACCCGCACCCGGCAGATCAGGGCTCCTAAGACCAGTGAGATCACCGTCGGTGTCAGAAAATAAAACAGCGTTGCCGGGATATACTCCACGAGCAACGGTAGGCTGGAAACAAATAATTCATGTCCTCTCCACATGCAAATACTCCTATTACAACAGTACAGTCCATGATACCCGGCCATGAACTGTAACTGTGATTTTTTCTTTCTTTATTAGTCGCGAAGACCCAGCTCTTTTGCTACTTCGAAGTTGTCCTCCCCGAAAAACTCCTCGGTCAGTTTGCTTAAAGTGCCGTCCTCGGTCAGAGCGTCGATGGCTTTGTTGACTGCCTCCTGAAGCTCTGTCTGATCCTTGTTGATCAGGAAAGCGGTGTCTCTTCCGTCTACACGGTCGGTAATGGTCAGATCGTCATAGCCGGTCTCATCCAGGATCGCATTGGCCTGCTCTGCGGAAAGATAAGCAGCATCGTAAACGCCATCCTCCACGCTGGTGATCTCATCTGCCATTGCTCCGGATGCTGCCAGCGTTTCGAAATCAAGCTTGATATCCGGATGTTTTTCCATCCAGTCTGCCAGAGTGACTGCACGGCCGTCTGTTGCAACGATGGGGGCAATGCTCTTTCCGTCCATATCCTCCAGGCTCTTGATACCGCTGTCATTCTTCACGACCAGATTCATGAAGAAATAGTTGTAAGGATTGGATACCAGGAAGGCTTCCTCTCTTGCCGGTGTACGGAATTTGCAGCCGGAATCCAGATCGTATTTTCCGCTGGTGGTTCCTGCCAGAGCGGTCTCATAATCCAGTACGGTATAATTGAAGGTCCAGTCATCCAGATAATCGTCGATGAGTTTCAGTACCTCATATTCATATCCTGCCGGTTCCCCGTTGTCATCCTCATAGGTATAAGGAGCGTTCTCTGCTTCCAGAACGATTTCTGCTGTTTTTACGTCATCGGCGCTTGCTGTCATTCCGAATACTGCTGTTGCTGCTGCGATAATTGCCAAAGTACTTACCAGATTTTTTTTCATAAGTTTTCTCCTCTCTTAAATCCTACTGTTTCGATAGACTTAGTGTTATTATACTTTTTTTTCGTCTGTTGTCAATAAATTCCAGGCATATAGGGGTATGCGAAAATCTGATACCCTGATATAGGAAAAAACTATATATATGAAAAAAGCCACCGCTTTCGCGATGACTTTGCTCATTTCTGACGATGCATCAGCCATAATCCCGCCGCATCCGCGAGCCCCCAGCCGATCGGAATGGCCATCCAGATGCCGATCTTGCCGATGACCGCCGTCTCGCTGCTGTCTATGAAGATTCCCATAAGCGGTCTCGCGAAACCAAAGACCAGGGCGGAAATCACGAGGCTGAAGACCGTGCTGATGAGAAAGGCTTCTTTGGTTCCCCTGCGGATGCGCTCCTTTTTCCACAGCTATTTATCCTAGTCCCAGCTGGATTTCGCATAATAGCAGTTTCCGCTGCAGCCCCGCGGGAAAAGCTGTCGTTTCATCTCTTTCCGGAAGTCCGCTTCCGAAGAGGAGCCCTCCAGGATATCCAGGGCTTTCCGCAAATTCCGGATATCTTTTTCCATAAAATCTGCATGATTTCCGCGGCCCACCAGCTTTAAGTGGGTAATTCCAGCCCTTTGGAGGGCATACAGAGCGCAGAGGCCGCAGCCGGTGGCTCCGCAGAGATAACCTTCCTCATCCAAGGTTAAAGCTTCGTCATCAAAATTCACGTTGTTCCACGACAACAGCTTCCTCCTCACTCTCCCCAACTCATAGGGCACCCGGCAGAGATGGCCCAGCTCATCACAGTGAAGGGAATTGCAGAAGGCCCCGGTAAACTGGCAGAGCTCGTTCAGCACGAAGGCCTCAAACTCCAGGCCCGCTCCCGCCCGGATCACGGAAGCCATATCCTCCAGCGTATTTTTCCGGTGAAAAATCAACCGCTGAAGACCGAACCGTCGGAAAAATGCCAGCATTTCCCGGTTGACCTCCCCGGTTTCCCCGCTTAAATGAATTTTGCAGTCTATTTTTTCCCGACGAAGATAGAGAAACAGGGCCGGATCAGCGACGATAAAGGTCTCAAAGCCAAGACTTTGACATTTTTTCACGATGGAAGCGATCTTGGGGTATTGCTCGGGAATGTAATAGAGGGAATTGAAGGCGAGATGCACCGGCCGGCCATAGGCCCGCACCAGCTTCGCCAGAATCTCCAGCTCACTGAAAGAGCCCAACTGCACCTGATAATTCAACACCTCCCGCCGGTTGAGGGCCAGCGCCGTCCCGTACTCCCGGCTCCACTCATAGGGCACATAACCGCAGAAAAATTCATCCGCCCCGGCCTCGGCAAACCGGATATATTCGTCCACCGCCCCAAGGCCTGCCACAATCTTCATACCTTCACCTTCTTTATAAGAGATTGATCACCAGCCGGTCCACGCCCTGCTGCCGATAAGCCTCCATATGCTCCGGTTTTTTCAGGATCTCCCGGTCCAGCGCAAAGAGAGAATTGTACCGCCCCGCCATGGCGAGATGCTCCGGATAGAGGTAGGTGTAGCTCTCGCAGAAATGGGGACAGTTTTCCGGTAATTTCTGTTTTCCCCTGTCTTTCCGGAGGACTCCCGCCGCGAGAGGACAAAACTGGGAGGTATTGGTCTGGTAAAAGGGCAGATGGAGGCTATGGTTTCCCGGGGGCAGTTTCATCGGGTAGCCGCAGGCCTCCCACTCATACCGCCGGATTCCCAGCTCTTCCGCCAGAAACTCCCGGTAAAAGTCCGCATTGAGGCTGTTTTCCGCCAGACTTTCCAGGCTTCCTGTCTTCCAGGCCAGCCTCGGATCTTTTTTTCTCTTATTTAAAAGAGGGCCGAGAACCGGCTCCAGATAGGGGCTCCTCTTTTTTCGGAGAAGTTCTGCCAGGCCCCAGTCGTTGACCAGAAGTTCGAGCCACCTTTCTTTCTGGCCGCACCAGGCGGACAGTTCATCGAGAAGCTCCTCTGTGGATTCCAGCAGAAAATCCCGGATATAGGAAAAGGAAAGGGTCACACTTAAACCCTCCCGCGAGGCTTTTTCAAGCAGCGCAAAGAGCTGGCTTTTTTCCGGAAAGAGCAGATGACAGAAGGAATTTCCGATGTAGAGGCGGTCAGGGATTCTTCTGGCCAGCGGATATTCTCCTAGGCCATTGGAAGGCCAGTACCCGGCGGAAAATTCCCCGATCTCCATGGAGAGATACTTCCTGTAGAGTTCCGGCCGGTCCAGCTCCAGGGCCAGCGATGGAAACTCCGGAAATACCCCATCCACGGGCAGTTCCGAAAACCACCGCCGCTTCTGCTCCTCCAGAGAACAGGCCTCCACCAAATCTTTTTCCGCCGGATAACCGGTCAGCGCCTTCGCAAGCTCCCCGTCATCTTCCATAAGCTTCAGACGGATGTAACGGCTGTACTGCCCGATGAGGCGGCGCACCTCTTTTCGATAAGTTTCTGACTCTGTATAAACCACATATATATAGAAGAAACTCGTATGTTCTTCCTCTTCCATCTCAAAATCGGTAAGCTCCATCTCCCGGTAGCCGCCCGCCAAACTGTTATAAAAACAGAGCCGGAATTTGCCCGGCTCCTCTGTTTTTTCTGCCGTCCGGAAGCGAAAGCCCTCCTCCGCCAGGTCCGTGAGCCGAATCTCCCGCTCTTCCGCAAAACCAGCCAAAATCCCGAAGGGCAGCATAGGAACCCCGTGAAATTTTTCTCTCATCTTTTCTCCCCGCTCCTGTCGCACGATAGTTCCAGTATAGGCCGAATCACAAAAAATGTCCACTGGAATCTCATCGGCTGGCAGATGAATAAATCTCCAAATCCGGGCCATACTTTTTCTGTAATCATTTAGGAAAGGATGTAAGAAATCATGATGAGCATTGTTTTAAATGAAAAAGAGCGGGCAGTCATTCAGGATCTCCAGACCCAGGAGAAAAGCTGTGTGGAAAAGTATGGAAAATATGCAGAGGCTGCCCGTGATCCGGAACTCAAGAGCCTGTTTCAGTCCATTCAGAAGCAGGAAGAAGAACATTATCAGTCTTTAAGTCAGGTGCTCTCCGGCAATCTTCCGGACTGTGACTGCAATGACACCCAGGGGCGGGACTATGCTCCCAAAGCTTCCTACAGCACCATGGCAAATCCCGAGGCCAAGCAGCACGACGCTTTTCTGGCCACAGACTGCATTGGAACGGAAAAGCTGGTCTCCGGCGAGTACAATACCAACGTCTTTAACTTCGGCGAGACCGGTCTTCGAAAACTCCTGGCTGACATCCAGATTGAAGAGCAAAACCACGCGGAAATGCTTTATAAGTATAAGACGGTAAATCAGATGGCATAAAAACACAAAAATTTCCGGGACGCGGGTGGTAAATACCATCCGGCCCCGGAAATTATAAAGGTCAGGCCAGCACCGTACCCTCCGGAAACAGCTTCCGGAAAAGTCCCCGGATAAAGGGGCCTGCGATAAGCAGCTGCAGGGGCAGCGCCATGATAAAGTTTCTGGGAATGTTCGTGATCCAGATCAGAAGCAGCTGATTCCAGCCGGCTCCTCCGCTGACGATTGCTTCCATCGCTCCGTAGAAAGACATGATGATGACCATCGGAACCACCATACAGCAGGAAACAGCGATCGCTTTTTTAAAGGGCTCGCTCTCCGGTTTCACGAGAAAACGGAAGGCAAAGCCTTTTGCCAGGCCGGATACCAGAAACCAGTCACAGCACATGGCAAAGCAGTAGGCAATCGGGAAGCCGATCCAGGCATCCTTGACAATCTCCAGATTCAAAGCGCCATGGTGACAGGCAACGTTATAGATGCTCATGAAAAACACCATGAAAAAACACATCATTACGGTAAAAATCAGACTTTCTCTCTTATTCTGCGGCATATTTTTCCTCCTGTTCCGGCAGCAAAAAAACGGGCCTTGTCCGTAACTTTCGCTACAGACAACACCCGTTGTCAATTCACTACCATTTGCATTTAAAAGCTGTTATAAAATTTTGCAGGGATTATAATAACACAAAGTTCTTTTTTCTGTCAACGTTTTTCTTTTGAAATTTTTCCCATGATTCGTTTGAAAAGCACCATCGCCAGCAGCGCAGCCACAATCTCAGTCACCCAGAAGGCCTGCCAGACACCCGAAGCGCCCTGGAAGCGACTGAAAAGGAAAGCCAGCGGAAGGATCACCACGAGGTAACGCACCAGGGAGATGGCCAGGGACTCCACGCCTTTTCCGAGGCCTTCCAGCACGCCGGAGATCGTGACGGAAACGCCAGAGATCACAAAGCCGCGGCAGATGATGAGCAGGGCTTCTTTTCCAAGAGCGATAGTCTCCTCATTGGAGGTGAAAATGCCGATGAGCTGATCCGGAATCAGGAAGCAGAGCACAGTTCCCGCCAGCATGACCACGCTGATAAGTTCGAGACCGGCCTTAAAGATATCTTTCACGCGCTTGTACTCTCCCGCTCCGTAGTTGTAGCCGCAGATGGGACGCATTCCCTGTACGATGCCGTTTCCGGTCAGGTAGATGAAGGTCTGAAGCTTATAATACGCACCCAGCACCAGTACATAGGAGGCGGAATAAGCCGCCAGAATGCCATTCAGTACGGTGATCATGAAAGAGGGCAGCGCGAGATTCAGGGTCGCCGGAATACCGATGCCGTACATTTTCTTCAGGGTTCTGCCACTCTCGGTCAGGTTTTTCAGCGAAATCCGCACCGGAATGTTGTCAAGATTCTTAAAATAAACCGCCAGATAGATCACCAGGGACACCACCTGACCGATGCCGGTAGCCCAGGCTGCGCCCTTAATGCCCATGGCCGGAATCGGTCCGAAGCCGAAGATCATCAGCGGGTCCAGAATGATATTTACCACACAGCCCACGAGCATGCTCACCATGGACACCTTCATGCGGCCGATGGCCTGGAAGGTTTTTTCATAGGAAATGCCCGCTCCGATCGGAATGCCGAAGAGGAAGACGATGTTCGCGTACTGGGTTCCCAGATGGATGATCTCACTGTCACTCGAAAACCGCCCCAGGAAAGCCGGCATACCGACGATGCAGATGGTCCCGATCAGGAAACCGTGAAGGATGTTGAAAATCAAGCCCAGGGTTGCCGCCGTGTCGGCCAGCTTTTTTAAGCCTGCCCCCAGATAATAGGCGATCACCGCGTTCACACCGATGGCAAAACCGACGGTGACGGCCGTCAGCAGATTCTGCGCCGGGTAAACCAGGGAGAGGGCCGTCATGGCCTGCTCGCTGATCTTCGCCACATAGAAACTATCAATAATGTTGTAAAGAGAGTTGACCAGCATGGAGATCGTCATGGGAATCGCCATGGAGATCACCAGAGGCATGACCGCCTTCTCTTTCATAAAACTCTGATCCATTTTTACCTCCCAAATTAAATTTTGCACAAAAAAATACCACACAGTCAGGTCACCCGGGGCTGTGTGGCGAAAAATAAAGCGTCTGCTTTAGAAAAATCCACTCCATATAGCATGGTTTTGGACTTACATTCTAACATTGAGTTTTTCGTTCTGTCAAGAGGTTTTTACACTCTGGTGTTCCTTCCGATACTGCTTCGGGGTACAGCCGTACTGCTCCCGAAACTTCTTATAGAAATAGGTCGTATTCTCGTACCCAGCCCAGAGAATGATCTGATCCACAGGCTGAGCCGTATTTTTCAACATTGTCGTCACATAAATGAAGCGGTAGTGCTGAATCATCTCCTTAAAAGAATACCCCGTGTTTTTCTTCAGCATGCCGGAAAGATAATTGGGATTCATATTAAACATCTCCGCCACAGACTCCAGCGTGCAGTTTCTGTAGTTGGCCTCGATATATTTCATGACCGCCATACATTTTCCTTTTCCCAGATTCAGCTGGGAAGTCACCAGATCCGAGTGATAGACCTTCACCAGCTCCAGAAAAATCAGATTCACCAGATTGTCGATTACATCCACCGAACTCTCTGCCGGAGAGCCCAGAAATTCAATGATCAGTTCCTGCATGAAAAGTTGAATCCGGGTGCTTCTCTCCGAATGAAACAGGATAAAGTTATCATGGATTTTCTTCTCGGAAATCGCATTCAGCAGAAACTGTAAAAGAATATTTTCTTTGGAAAAATGGCTGAAAAACCGTTCATTGAAATATTCTTTTTCAAACAGAAAATTGATCATGATATCATCTTCCCCGGTATTTCCAATGGAATGCATGCAGTCCGTATCCAGAAAAATCACCTGCCCTTTTTCCAGTTTCACCTGCTTCTCCCCATTGATCAGCTGTATGCAGGAACCCGAATACATATAACCCAATTCAATCCATTCATGCACATGGGGTTTCACGGGAATAAATCTCGTGTGAGGCATAAACGAGATATAAGGGTGATAGATATTTTCGCCCTTCGTCATCAGGAAATAATTTTTTCCACTGTCCTCAATGAACTGAAAGCCGCTGTAATCCTTTTCTTTTCCGTCTCTTGCCTCTATCTCTTCATCCGTCAGCTTCCGAAGCTGACTGTCCAGTAATTTTGCATTCATACTCTTTTTCTCTTTTCGTTTCTTTTCATTTAACTATAGCTCTTTTTTTAGAAAAACACCACACTTTTCTCGCTTCCTGTGTATATTTTTTTGTAAGTTTTTATGATATAATCAAAAAAATGCTACTATTTTACGAAAGGAGTATCGTGATGTTATACAAGAAAAACCAGACTTCTTCCCTTGATCCCAAACTCTTTCAGAACCCGACCAGCGAATACCGCGGAACGCCTTTCTGGGCATGGAACTGCAAGGTGTCAAAAGAGGACGTGGACCGTACCTTAAACGCTTTAAAAAAGATGGGCATGGGCGGCGCCCATATTCACAGCCGTACCGGCATGGACCTTCCCTATCTCGGCAAAGAATTTATGGAGATGGTTCATTATTCCCATGAAAAAAGCAATGAGCTTGGCATGATTACCTGGCTTTATGACGAGGACCGCTGGCCCTCCGGCTACGCAGGCGGTCTTGTGACAAAAGACCCTGCATTCCGTCAGCGCTTTCTGGTCTTTTCCCCGGAAGAACTTCCTCTCCATGAAGAGGTAAAAGCCGAGGAGGGCGGCTCCTCCGCAAGAGCCATCAGCAGCGGAAACCGGGAGTTCCTTGGCAGATACGCCATCCGCCTGGAAAACGGCTATCTGACCAAGTACTACCGCCTCTCCGCGGAAGCTCCGGTGCCCGAAGGCTTTGAGACCTGGTATCTCTATCGGGAAATCTCCGGCGATAACGCCTGGTTCAACGATGAGGCTTATGTCGATACCCTCAATCCCAGGGCAATGGACAAATTCATCGAGATCACCCATGAGGCGTACTACCGGGAGCTCGGCGATTCCTTCGGCGACACGATTCCTTCGATCTTTACGGACGAACCGCAGTTCTGTCACAAGTCCACCCTGGGCTTTGCCGAGGAAAAAAAGAAGGTTGTCCTGCCCTACACGGACGATTTCAACGAGACCTACAAGGCCGCTTACGGTTCCGATTTCTTTGATACCTTCCCGGAATGTATCTGGGAGCTTCCCGACGGCCAGGTATCTGCAAACCGCTATCACTATCATGACCATATCTGTGAGCGCTTCGCCAACGCCTTTGCCGACAACATCGGCGGCTGGTGCCATGAGCACGGAATCGCCCTTACCGGTCATATGATGGAGGAGCCCACCCTGGCTTCCCAGACTGCCGCTCTCGGCGAGGCTATGCGTTCCTACCGCTCCTTCGATCTTCCCGGCATCGATATGCTCTGCGATTTCAGAGAGCTGACCACTGCCAAGCAGGCTGAAAGCGCTGTCCATCAGTTTGGCTACGAGGGTATGCTCAGCGAACTCTACGGCGTTACCAACTGGGATTTTGATTTCCGCGGCCATAAGCTGGCAGGTGACTGGCAGGCTGCCCTCGGTGTCACGATCCGCGTCCACCATCTGGCTTGGACCTCCATGGCAGGAGAAGCCAAACGAGATTACCCGGCTTCCATCAGCTACCAGTCCCCCTGGTACAAGGAATATCACCTGATCGAGGACTATTTCGGCCGCCTGAATACCGCCCTCACCCGCGGTTCTGCCGAGGTGAAGGTCGGCGTAGTTCATCCCGTGGAATCCTACTGGCTCTACTGGGGCGCCCGGGAGCAAACCGCCGGCATCCGCCAGGAGATGGATTACAATTTCCAGAAGCTTACCGAATGGCTGCTCTACGGCCTGATCGATTTTGACTTCATCTCCGAATCCCTCTGGAAAGATCAGACTCCCGAGGAAATGCTGACCTCCGAAGGTGATTTCCTCATTGGAAAAATGAAATACGACGTGATCGTTGTTCCCAACTGTGTCACCTTACGGAAAACCACACTGGATCGCCTGAAAGCTTTCCAGGCCAAGGGCGGTCATGTCATTTTCACCGGAACCATCCCCAGCCATGTGGATGCCCTGCCCTCTAAAGAAGCTTCCGCTTTCGCGGACACCTGTGAGAAGGTTGTGTTTGCAGAAAATACCCTGCTGACGGCTCTGGCGCCTTACCGCAGCATCGATGTCCATAATGATTCCGGCCTTCGGGTCAGAAATATGCTCTCCCAGCTCCGGAACGACGGAGACAACAAGTGGCTCTTCCTCTCTCACTGCAACAAGATGCCCAATCCGGATCTTCCGAGGAAAGAAGAACTCCTTATCAAAATAAAAGGCAATTACCATCCGACCCTCTACGATGCCATGACCGGAGAGATCCGTGAGGTTCCCTTTGAGCAGAACGGCGGAAATACACTGATTCGTGAGACCGTCTACGACCATGACTCTCTCCTTTACCTTCTGACTCCCGCCTGCGATGCCGGCGTTTCCGCAGAAACCGTTCAGGAAACCGCTGCCCCGGAGACACCCCTTACGCTTTCGGAGCTTATGGACGTCACCCTCGAAGAGCCCAACGTACTGATTCTCGATCTGGCGGAAGCACAGTTTGACGACGGTCCCTGGCAGAAAAAGGATGAAATCCTCCGGATCGACAACAAATTCCGTGCGCTGGTCGGTTATCCCCTCCGTACAGAAGCCTTCCCGCAGCCCTGGGTACATCCGGAAACAGAAGAGATCCGTCATCATCTCGCGCTCCGTTTCCATATCCAGTCGGAAATCGCTGTGAAAGCGCCCTCGCTGGCCCTGGAAAATGCCGACGAAACCACGCTGATCTTAAATGGAGAACCGGTTCCCTCCAAAATAACCGGCTATTATGTCGATCCCGCGATTAAAACTGTCGCTCTTCCCGACTTAAAACCCGGGGAGAATGTCCTGGAACTTAAGATGCCTTACTACAATAAATTTAATGTGGAAGCACTTTATCTTTTGGGCAATTTCGGTGTCCGCACAGCCGGTCAAACCGCAGTGATCACCGAGCCTGTAACCCGGCTGACCTTCGGAGATATCTGCTCCCAGGGCCTTCCGTTCTATGGCGGAAACCTCACCTATCAGGTTCCCATTACCGTAGACAAACCCTGCAGCCTTAAGATCGAAGCTACCCAGTTCCGCTGCCCGGTTATCAAGGTTGCTCTGGATAGTGAGGATAAAGGACGGATCGCTTTCTCGCCCTACAGCCTTACCATTGATGAGGTGAAGCCGGGAGAGCACCTTCTCTCCATCACCTCCTTCGGAAACCGCGCCAACACCTTCGGCGGCCTCCACAACTGCGACCATACCGCTACCTGGGGCGGACCGAACTACTGGCGCACCACCGGCGCTGCCTGGGCTTATGAATATCAGCTGAAACCCAGCGGCATTCTCATAAGCCCCGTGGTAACAGAGAAATAAAAAAGACCTAAAAAAGAGGATGAGACCTTTTCTTTCGTCTCATCCTTTTTTATTTTACTATTTCCACAGAATCTCTATCGGTCCCAAAAGGCCCGTGGGCTCCTGTACCCAGTAGCGGTCGAAGGGATTCTCGTGATGGGCCTTTTCCAGGGTGTTGATGACCTCCACCACGATCTCGTTTTCTCCTGGAAGAAAACTTCCTTCCGGCAGATAAAAACGGTAGGGCGGGCAGATCGCCTCTCCGACTTTCTGACCATTCAGCCATACGATCGCCGTCTCATAGACTTCTCCCAGCGAGAGCACTGCCTCTCGGGCCTCTGCGCCATCAAAATGCAGGCGATAACGGATCGTTCCGGAAAAGTCCGGCATTTTATCCGGAGCTGAGAGATCGCAGAGCGTATGCTCCTCCACTGCTTCAAAGGCCGGATAAGTATCATAGCTGCTGCTTTCCATGGACCAGCCGCTCTCCGGAAGCCCGAGAATATTCCACCCGGTTGTCTCTTTCATCTTCCTGTTTTCCACACAAGCCTCTGTGTTTTCCCCAAACACAACGAAAATCGACTCATAGGGGCGGAGAAGCAGCTTCACTTCTCTTCCTTCTTCCTCACCGCTTAAGAAAACTCTCTGCTCTGCTTTCAGAAGCTCGCCTGACATCGGATCATAGAAGCAGGCTTCCCGGTTATCATGGAAGCGGATCTGAACGGAGATTGTGTCCGTCAGACCTTCGTTGACAAAGAAGTACCGGTCAATGCTTCCCTTCCGATAATGATAATAAGCCAGATGTTCTTTCTTTTCCAGCGGGATGATATCCTTGATATTCAGGCTCTCGAGCAACGGAATCAGCGTTTCCTCATCGCATCTCAGCATGCCGTCCCGGGGAATAAATTCCCCGCCAAAATAGCTTCTCTCCGGATAATCTTTCAGGAAAATCACGGGCAGGCCTTCCTCTGACAGCTCTCGCAGCCGCTCGGTCAGCCCGTGGGGAAGATATTCTGCGTAGGGCACAACCAGTACCCGGAAGGACTCGCCGTTGATCTGAAGCATTCCGTCTTTCATACTGCTTTTTTCCCGGTCTGTCAGAATATCACTCCAGACTACCTCACAGTCGATCTGATTCTGCATGAGGAGCTTGACGACTTCCTCGAAGGGCTGATATTTTCCTCCCCACTCGGCCTCCGCATGGTAGAGAACCGCCGCCGGAGCGATATGCTTTCCTCCGGAGATCCTGTCACAGACGCGGTTTGTATAGGCCGACCACTGATGAAACGCCCGGAACTGGGGATTCAGGCCTCTCGCATAGAAGTGCGGCGGGCAGTCCGGATCCGGGAATTTGGCCGGTGAAAAAGCATGGGGGACGATATGGTTAATTCCGCGGACGCACATGGCATCTGTGATCCACTTCATCGCTTTGAGTCCCTCGGACCAGCCATAAGCGCCGAAGGCTTCACAGATGGAATTTCCCTGCTTCTTCTCATCCAGGTTCGCACTGGAGCTCGCCATCTTGGAAAGTCCCCAGTGGTTAAAGGTCGTATCGTAATTATTAAAGGCGGTCCAGAAATTTCCTTCCGTTTTTCCCGGATAAATGTTATTGACCACGTCGATTCCTGCTGTGTCCATTCCATCCATGGAACGGAAATAGTGGCCGGAGCCATAGCCAAGCCTTGCGTGGGCGCCGTTTTCCTCCACCACATGGCCGATCAGCCAGACCTGATGGGCTCTGCACCAGTCTCCGAGCTGTCCGACAAAATACTTCTGAAATCTTCTGGAAACCGTATCCATGTATGCATAGCGTACATCCGGTGTTTTCTCGCCGCAGTCAAACCAGAGCGCCGGAAGATAACGCTTCATGTCTCCCATGCCATAGTCGGAAAGCTCTGCAAGCAACGTCTTTGACCAGGGGAGCACCATGTCGCTTCCGATGTTCTTATCATATCCCTGGCAGTTTCCAAATCTTGGCTCATCGGTGAAAAAGCCCTTTATCGTCTTTCCGAACTCATCCTTGAAATGACGGTAATGTTCCTCATAGATCAGATCCAGGTAGGCCCTGGTGCCCTCGGGATCGCAGGGATTCAGATAATCTTTCGTCCATTCCTCGCCTCCGTTTTTCGTAATCTTGATAACGAAAATCCGCCACTCTCCCTCCGGGATATCCCAGTACAGGATTCCGTTTTTCACATAGTCTGAAAGGTCGATAAGCGTATCTCCATCGAAGCGGTCTTTATGGTCAATACGTTTTCCTGCCAGCACACAGAGAAGTTCTTCCTCTGGACGCAGCCATGCATCGATGAGGACGGAGCGGCTTTTCGCCGGACCCAGGGCGTCGATGCTCTGAACGGCCATATACCGCTTGGTAAGCTCCGGATATTTTTTCACCAGGAGACCGTTTGCTTTTCCGCTGGGATAATCGCCGTCGTCAAAAATCCACATCTCCATGTCCAGCTTTTTCGCCTCGTCCAGAAGAATCGTCAGATCCTTCCACCAGTTTTCCTCCAGATAATCCGGATGGGGTCTGGCCTCCACAATAAAGCCGCCGATTCCGTTTTCCTTCATCCGCTGAAGTTCTTCTCTCAGTACCGCTTCCTCCTCATGATGCTGCCAGAAAAGCGGACAAAGGTAGCTTTTTTCTGTATTCATATGTCAGGATACCTTCTCTTTCTGAAATTATAGGACTTCAATTTCTTCCGGTGCGTCCACTGTCGTTTCGATGCTGCCGTCCGCCTGTTTTACATGAGAAACTGTGATTTCTCCGTAGGGAGTGGGATAGGTTCCTTTTGCCCATTCAAGATCGCCCAGATGCGGCTCCACTTTGATTTTTTTACAGCCCGGCTCCAGAATCTTAACGCCCAGAACATTCTCTGACAGCCAGGGAGTTACGCCGCTGGCCCAGCCATGGCAGAGGCTGTGGCGGTAGCCCTTGTAGCAGAAGCGGCCGTAAGCGCCGTGGACGTCGATCTGGCCTTCCTTCGGCAGTTCATCAATACGCGCTGCGTCTTTCATCCAATCCACGTCAAAATCTTCCCAGAAGGTCGTTGCTCCAAGGCTCAGCATACCGCCCCAGTATTCCCGGATCGCCTCCAGGCAGCCCTCATAGTCTCCGGCCATCGCCCGGGCAGTCAGAATATAATATCCCATAAAGGTAGACATGCCCTTGGCTCCGCCTGTTTTCAGCAGCTTTTCGTTGGCTTCCTTCGCATCCTTCGCTCCGACCATAACGAGAAGCGCTGCCGCCTGTTTGTAATCCTCCGGATCGGTCTCATAGGAACGGAGACGTTTCAGGTCTTCCTCACACTGAGCTGCCCGGTCTTTTTCCCCGAGAATCTCAAAAATTTCTTTCAGACTTTCTGCCGCCCAGATATGGATCGCCTGTACGCCGGCATCCACAATCTTCTTTTTCCCCTCGGAAGGCCAGTCCAGAAATCTTCCTTCCTTCACCGTGTCCTGCCCCTTCTTATCGATATGGGCAGAGAGCAGATCAGCGACTCCTTTTAAGTAATCCTTCTGTTTTTCCAGAAATTCTTTCTTTCCCGTATAGAAAAACCAGTCATGCACAATAATGACATACCACATGGAATAGCTGGCCATATTGTTCATCCAGCCCGGAAGCGGCGTTTCCTTCCGGATAAAATCCAGACTTTTCTCCACCGCATCGTCCTCTCCGAATACCGCCTTGATCGTCGTAACCTCCGGATGCATGTCGCCTACCCAGACAAGGCGGTCCCTCTTGATTCCGTCCCAGATATATTCCTGCATATTCAAATGAACCGTATAAGCGCCCACATCCCAGATCCGGTTCAGCAGTGGATCGCTGCAGGAAAAGCTTCCCCGGTAAGGAACATCCTTATAGACCATGACCGCACAGATGCTCTTGATCACCAGTACAGCCTCCGGCTCCAGAAGATCAATCCGCACAAAACGGAAACCCGTTTCTCCAATGGGATTCATGCTCATCATTCCGACTTCCACCACCAGATCTCTTCTGGCGTGGTCGTTCGTGGCATTGGTCTTACCCCCCAGCTCACTCATAGCCTCCGCTGCGGATTCCCCGAAACGGACCCGGACCTTTGCCCCTCTTTTGGTGCTGTCCAGCCAGGCCAGAAGAGAGATTCCGCCATGGATCTCAATTCCGTAATCCAGAAGGATGGAGGCCTTCTCTCCTTTTTCATTTTTCAGAATACAGGGCTCGTGAGCCGCCAGAGAAATCTGCATTTCCTCTTTTTCCAGAAGCCTCCGGCTGTTTTCTACCTGTCCTGCAGTCCAGAGAATCCGCTTCGGAAAAAGAAAGCTTCTGGATCGGACATCTTTCTTGCTGTTTTTCAGGGTCTCTTCATCCAGAACCCGGAAAATATCGTTTCTTTCCCTTTTATCCATTTATTTCTCCTTTATTTTTAAAAAAAGGAGGAAAGCTTCCACCACTTTCCTCCTCTATAGTTATCCGATTAGTTGTACTATTCGATTGTCTCTGTTTACTCGATTCCGTCTGGAAGCTCGCAGCCAAGCTGCTCTGCAACGGCTTTGATATTCTCTCTTCCGCCCTGATCCAGCCACTCGTTTACATAGGTATCCCACTCGTCGAAGCTTCTCTCACCGGTTGCGAATTTGTATTCCTGAGCGGATACAAACTCGTTGAGGTTCGGCTGAATCTCTGCCGGAAGGGTGTAAAGCAGGCCGGTATTCTCCCAACGATCCATCTCTGCAAGTGCTGCATTGCTGTTGTTGATCGCATCTGCTCTCGGCTGTGCTTCTTCGCTCTCGGCATACTCATCCTGCCATTTCAGGGTGTAACCGAAGTTCTGCCATGGAGCCAGTGCCAGGTTATCAGTACCATAGGTTCCGTTGAATCCCGGATGATCCTGAGATACATAGCAGAAAGATCTTCCGTCTTCTTTGTACTCTCTTACGTCGCCGTCATAATCCGGATATACATCCAGTCCACCGCCCTGTACAGTCTGGAAATAAGCTTCTCCGCCGTAAACCATTGCGTCGAGGATATGGCAGATTCTCATAAGCTTGCCGTCGTCGCCTTCTACGTTAGATTTCGGGATTGCCAGCAGTACGCCCGGGTTTCCGCCTGCTCCGCCTTTACCATTTTCAAAAGGCATGGAGGGAAGGAAGGCCCAGTTTGCAGCTTTGGATGCATCGTTGCCCTGGAAGGTTACATACTCCTGATACAGGTTGCTGGCCGGGTAACGAACCATACCAATCTTATCATTCAGAGTGTAGGATTTTGCCTGCTCCCACTCGATGGAGTACCAGTCAACAGGCAGAACGCCCTCGCTACACAGTTTGTTGATAAATTCCAGAGTCTGCTTACGGGTGCCGTTCAGCATCGGAGCAGATAATTTGCCATCTTCGCCAACGGTGTAGTTGGGGTTGCCGTATGCGGTGCCAAAGCCGTCCAGCATACCAAGTCCGGAACCGCCGCCTGCTCCCAGCATGAAGTAGGTGTCATCCTGTCCGTTTCCATCCGGATCATTGAAGGTACAAGCTTTCGCATACTCAAGAAGTTCTTCTTCTGTAGTCGGCATCTCCATGCCAAGGTTGTCCAGCCAGTCCTGACGAATTGCCAGATTCCAGATATCGCCGTCCTGGATCGCATATTTGGTCACGAAGGGGATGGTTCCATCTTCCATGGTGGAATACTGAAGCAGTGTCTTCGTCACGAATTTCTGGGTCTGAGGCATATAGGGGTACATATCCTTAGCGTCTACCAGCAGTCCCTGTCCGCCAAGAGTAAAGCCCATCTCTTTGGAGCTGAGGGTAATCAGATCCGGCACATCTCCGCCTGCAAAAGCGGTGGAAAGGAAGGTTTCCTGGTCGGCGCTTGCTACGGTCTCAAAGCTCAGGGTCACGTTATATTTCTCTTCCAGCCATGCCTTAATGGGATCGTCATCAGGTACGGTAGCACCATAGTTATAGGTTTCAAATGACAGATCATAATGTACGCTCATATCATCATAATCATAATAGCCATCCTCTGCCTGTGTGGGGCTTGCCGGCATAGCATCCGGGAACTCAATGTCCTCAAATGCCGGTACCGATGTTCCCTCGGAAGCTGCCACCGTCATTCCTCCTGCCAGGGTTGTCGTCGTCAGGGCCATTGCCGTTGCCGTCGATAAGATCCTTTTCACCTTGTTCCTCTTCATAATTTCCACTCCTTTTTTATGATTTTTTTACATAAGGCAGGCTTATACCAGTCCACCATTAAGTTCTCTTTTCCTGGGAAAACTCATCCCTTTACAGAGCCCGTATACATGCCCTTTACGAAATATTTCTGAAGGAAGGGGTATACGCACAGAATCGGTAATACCGCAAGGATAACGCTGGCCATCTTCATACTCTCGGAGGTCATCTTTGCATAGGTATTGATGTTTTTCATGATATCCGCGTTGTTGCTCTTCTGAAGCAGATTTCGGATTACGAACTGAGCCGGCCATACGGCGGAGTTTCTGGAGTTGTAGATCATTGCATCCATCCAGGCATTCCAGTGACCTACTGCTGCAAACAGTCCCAGCGCGCACAAAGTCGGTTTCAGAAGGGGGATTGCGATATGGATCATCTTCTGACGCTCATTTGCTCCGTCCAGCTGTGCGGATTCCATGATATCCATCGGGATACCTTCCACAAAGAGTTTGCACACCAGGATACCGTATGTATTTGCCAGGCTCGGAACGATGTATACCCAGAAGGAATTCAGAAGATGCAGGTCTCTGTACAGAATGTAGGTCGGGATGATTCCTCCGCTCAGTACCATGGTCGTGATGAAAAATACCATGATGCCGTTTTTAAAGGGAAGATCTCCGATTGCCAGAATGTAACCGACCGGAACCGTCAGAATCAGTGCGGTGCAGACACCCATTGCCGTTCTCACGATCGTGATGCCCATGCCGGAAAAGAAGTCCTTATTCTTAAGCAGGTATTCATAAGCGGCTAAAATCGGCTTCTGCGGAATGATAACGAAGAAATTCCGCTGGATCATCTCGCCCTCGGATGTGAAGGACATGCCGACCACGTACAGGAAGGGAATCAGGCAGCAAAGTACCAGAAGTCCTACCACAACTGCAATGAAAATCTGGTAGGCAATTTCCTCGCGTGACATTTTAATTTTTATGCCCTTCGGAGCTGTATTCTTTTTCATTATGCCTCTCCTCCTTCCTTAGAACATTCCACGTCCGGTTGCTTTCTTTGAAATCTTGTTGGCTGAGAGAATCAGTACCAGACTGATCACGGCCTTCAGCATGGATACCGCTGAACCGACACCGTACTGCATCTGGCCTAAGCCAACCCGGTATACCCAGGTATCAATGACATCTCCCACCTCATATACTGCGGAATTATAAAACAGAAGAATCTGTTCAAAATCATTATTCAAAATATTACCCAGTGCCATGATCAGTGAGAAGGTGATAACCGGCTTCATGGCCGGGAAAGTAACCGCCTTTACCCGCTGAATCGGTCCAGCTCCATCGATCTTTGCTGCTTCATACAGCTGAGTATCTACTGAAGTCAGAGCGGCAAAATACAAAATCGTGTTCCAGCCGACCTCTTTCCACAGCTGAGAACCGATCAGAAGCGGAACAAAGGCTTTTGAGGAAGTCAGGAAGTTTTCCGGCTGCCCTCCGAACATGCGGATGATTCCATTCACAAAACCGTTTCCTGAGAAGAATGCATACACGATACCATAAATGATTACCCAGGAAAAGAAATGCGGAATGTATACCATCGTCTGACAGAACTTCTGATACGCTTTATTCTTCAGATCAAAAATAGCGATGGTAAGAAGAATCGGCGGAATCGTGGTGAAGACCAGCCGACAAACACTGATGAACAGCGTATTTTTCAGAAGTTTGAAGATCTCCGGATTGCTGAATACATATTTGTAGTTCTGCAGGCCCACCCACGGAGCGCCGGAAATCGTACTTCCTATTTTCATTTCCTTGAAGGAAAGCTCAAATCCCCAGAAAATCGGTATATACAACATCACAAAATAATAGGCCATTGCAACAAGCAGTACCAGATATAAGAGCTTGTATTTTTTAAGTCTTTTTACCAATGATTTCATTTTTATGCTTTGTGTTTTAGTCATATTTACCACCTTTCTGTGAGAGCATGTATATATTATATACAAAATCACGATATCCAGCAATCTCCATACTTCATATATTTTCCATCAAAATCACTGTTTTCTCTCACCGAAGAAAATACCAGAAAGACTTACATTCTCTCCGCGGATGTGGTTGATACGGAAACGGGCCGACCGGTCATAGCGGTAAACGAGGTAGACGCCGCCGCGGTAATCGTGAAGAGCCCGAAGAGGTGCAATGAGGTTTTTCGTCTGCCCGTCGGACAGCTCCACCATCAGCTCCCGTCCCCGCCGCATCTCCGGAATATTCATAATAATCGATCAGGCTTAAGATCCAGTAGAGCTCATAGCTTTCAATCCCGTTGGAGCGCACTGCCGTATAGCGCAGATTTTTCAGGATAAAATCGTAATTGCCGAAGGCAGCCAGCGAAGCCGCCTGGGAAAGATAGGCGTCCCCGGTCCAGGAATGCCGGTCGCCTCTGTCAACCAGAATCGCAGCCAGATAATCCTCCTTCAGATTCGCCCGCACATCATAAGCCGCCGTATACCAGATTTTGTTGAGGAGCTCGTTATCGCTCGCAAAGCTGCCCTCATAGTTGACCGGCTTTGTCTGGCAGACCAGCCGCACAGCGGTGATCGTGAAAGGACGCTCAAACTTCGTGACCGTGACAAAGCCAAAGCGCACGCCCTCATAGAGTTCGCTGTTCAGCTCCAGCCGATAGGTATCGCCGTATTTTACCGGTACCGCTGTCTTGGACGGAGACTGGGGTCCCCGGTTGACAATGGCCGGCTGATTGTACTCGCTGACACCAAGCGTCAGCTCCCCCGAAAAATCCGGAGTGTCAATCTCAAGCATACCGAAAAAATTTTCTCCTTCATATCAACCACACCTTTCGTCATTTTTAATAACAAGAACATTTTTTTCGCCTATTATATCAGCAAAATATCCAATTAACATCCATTTTTTACAAAAAAGGATCCTGCTGGCATCTTTCACTATAAGTATGCTATAATGCTCTTCAGAAAACATGCGCGAGCAAAAAAGGAGTACTTCCATGGAGATTCTCAATCTTACCTCAGAAAGTATCTTTCCCTCAAAAGATCTACCCTTTTATATCGGAAAATACTATCACACAAATTTTTCCGACTTAAAAATACATACCCATGATTTTATCGAGATCGTCTATGTCTATGACGGAAAAGGGTATCATATTTACAACAACGTCACCTATCCCGTATCCAAGGGAGAGCTCTATATCATCAACTCCCAGACACCCCACTGTTTTTATCCCACGGACAAAAGCAATTCGGAGCATCTGGTTGTCTACAACCTCTGCTTTCTCCCGGAATTTATCAGCAGCATCAATATTCATCTCCCCATCCTTGTGGAACTGACCGATATTATGCTGTATAAATCGCTCTACCCCGACGAGATCATCTACAGTCCGGATCTCAAACTGAGCGGCTCTATGCGGACCGAGATCGAACAGCTCTATGAAAAAATGTACCTGGAATTTACTTCCAAAGGCATCAATTATGTGGAGCTTCTCCGTCTTTCCCTCTGTGAGCTTCTTCTCAAGATTCACCGCTTTTATCGGCAGAATCATGCCTCGCCGGAGAGCGCCGTCATCAAATACCGCCATCAGCTGATCCCGGACTGCATCCAGTATCTCAGGGAAAATTATTCCAAAAAAGTCACAATCGAAGAGCTGTCCAACAACTTCTTTCTGAGCAAAAGCTACCTCTCCAGCCTTTTCAAAAAGGCCACCGGCTCCGGCGTCGTGGAATATCTGCAGCATATCCGCATTGAACGGGCCTGCGAGCTTCTCACCAATACCACGCTCTCCATCACGGAGATCAGCACCCAGGTTGGCTATACAGATTACCGCTTTTTTAATAAATCTTTCAAAAAAATCACCGGCGTGACTGCCCATGAGTATCGGAAAAAGAATGAACGATAAGACGCAAAAAGGAGCCTCCCTTTTGGCGACGCCAGATAAGGAAGTTTTTATGTAGGGTATGGTGTAACTCAGTAAAATGGGTTACACCATATCTTTTTGTTATGCTACGAAGCGGAAGTTTTGCGGGTTTTCTCGGATTTCTTCCATCGTAGCAAGAATTTCGTTTTCGGTCGGAATATCTATCATACCAACCGCAGCAAAGTAAATATCTACTTTCACATAACAATGACCGCTTGATTTATCGTTGTTATGGACTTCAATACGCTCAATCAGAGAATTTACAAGTGTCGGCGTGAGTTCGTTTATCTCGCTCATATCACGCAAGGTTTTTAACAGTAACCTTAAATCAACCGATTTTTGCTTTGCCGCCTGTTTTGCCAAAGCGTTTTTTAGTTGCCGTCATACGCTCATCCGTTTTCTTATCATCTGCAGCATACTGCAAGGCGGCGAATAGGTCGCTGTCCACATACTTTTTGTCTATGGTCTTGTCGGGATTTTCCGCATAATCAATTACTTCTTTGAGCCTGCTTTTGACAGGCCAAAATCTGGTTGTTGCCATTAAATCACCATTCTTTCACGCTTCGGCAGTATCAGTTCTTCGGTAATACTGTCAATGAGTGCAATAATTTTTTCTTCCGTATCAGGTGAGATCTTGCTCTCACAAGCAACACAGAGTTCATCTAACTTGTCATTAAAAGAGAAGAATACTTCAGGAAGAACTGCTCTCGGCATATATCCCAACGCACGCTGGCGGAGATATTCTGACACGGAAAGCCCGCACTTTTCAGCATTTAGTTCGATGATATTTTTCTCTTTTTGACTTACGCGGATAAACAGATTTTTGTTCTTAACTTCATTCATAACATCAGTCCTTTCTTTAATTTTTATTCGGGTATTAGGGTGTCCCTAAAGAGTAATCGACACACGCTGTCGATTTGAGCGGAAACTGTCAATACAGTTTCCCTGCTCGTTATTACGGTATGCGACATCCGTATTGCCGTAACCGTTATGCTATTTGCCGTTCTACCTAAATGCAGTTCCTGCCCCGGAGTCACACCGCAGCGTTGCTATGCTCTTTCCCAAAAAGAAGTCATCGCACAGTCATATCCCATTCAGCCGGTCATTCAGTTGTAACCGACTTTTGGGCAACAAAAAAGCCGGTACACAAACGCATACCGACTTAACCTCAAAAGGATAGACTTATCCCCTTTGGGTTTGGTATCACGTTAATGTATCGGCTTTGAAATTCAAAGACGGGACTGTTTATTCGCTTTCCGTCTGCCAACAGTACCAAAGCGTTGACGAAAACGGCGATATTTTCGCTTAGTATATCGCAGACTTTATCCGACTTTTAGTCGTCTACTCATAATTGTGATTTTACTATATTTAATTGTCGTTCTCTTTTTATACATCACAGAACATATGTTTGCCAATACTCTTGAGAAATTTTTGTATGCTCTTTCTGAAAAAGTTTTAGCAAAGCAAGAAATACTCTTTATGCCTTTCGTTTAGCAAGAATCCAATTCAAAATGTTTTCGTCATTGAAAAGGATATTTCCTCCGCCGTGGTAATTGTAAATTCCGCGGCTGTTAAAGTATTCGTTGTCGGGGATTTCAAGAGCCAGCAATTCGCTGATTTGCTCAGCTGTATATCCCTTTTCACGGTAGGCCGCTTGCAAGTTGTCATAGGCAGAGCGTGCCTTTTCAGAGCCGTAATACTCGTCGTTTTCAGCCATAAAGATATACACAGCAACATCATTCTGTGCTATCGGCTGGTAGTCACCGTCCCATTGCGAAGCTCCGTGCAGATACGCCGCATACAAATCGGGGCGCATAGAAACCGCCTGCGACATTGTTTCACCACCAGCCGAATATCCGGCAGCATAAACTCTTGATTTGTCAACTGAAAAGTTTTCGATAAAGTATTCGGTCAATTCAATCGCCTGCCGTGCAGATGTTTCGTGCCAGTCGGTAAGCTGTGCAGAAACTACAATCACATCTTCGGGAAGTTCTGTCCATGCCCGAAAACCGTTCCACTCCAAATTACTGCCCGACGAATCCTCGCCGAACCACATCATACCGTACCCTGGCATTGTCATTACCAGCGGATAAGTCTTACTCCCGTCGTAATCCTCCGGCAAGTAATAACTATAATGAATTTCACCGTCGTTGCCGTTTAGAATCTGCTCGGCGATAACACCTGTTTTTTCGGGTGATTTTTCTGTTTCATTCGGCACTTCCGATTCGGAAGGAACGATGACAGATGTGCTGTTGTTTTCGGTATTCTCTATCGGCTGATTTGCCGAGCAAGCGGTAAGCAAAAGTGAAACAATCAATATAACAGCAGATAGCACCACACCTTTTTTCATTTATTTCACCTCATTTTGTAAATCTTCCGTTAATGCAGTTTTATCATCATCTCTGCAATCGCTGGATCATAGTGAGAGAAAAACAGGCTTTCGTTTTCGTCCAATGCTCGGATAGCGTTCATATCGCTTGCGTCCAGAGCAAAATCAAAGACATTGATATTTTCTTCCATACGCTCCTTGTGGGTGGATTTTGGGATTACCACGACATCGCTTTGCAAAAGGAAACGCAGAGCGACCTGTGCTGCACTTTTATCGTGCTTTTTCCCGATTTCATTCAGCACGGGATTGGTAAAGAAATCCTTTCTTCCCTCGGCAAACGGTCCCCAAGATTCGTGCTGTACGCCGTATTTTTCCATATATTTGTGGGCGGCTGTCTGCTGCTGGAAAATATGCGTTTCTACCTGATTGATTGCAGGTTTGACCTCTACGAAACTACACAAATCAACCAGTCTGTCGGGATAAAAATTAGAAACGCCGATTGCACGAATCCAGCCCTCTTTATAGGCTTCCTCCATTGCACGGTAAGTACCGTAGTAATCATTAAAAGGCTGGTGAATCAAACATAAGTCGATATACTCGGTTTGCAGTTTTCTCAAAGATTCCTCAAGTGATTCCTTTGCTTTCTCATAACCGCCGTTTGTAATCCACACCTTTGTTGTAATAAAAAGCTCCTCACGGGGAACGCCGCATTTGTTAATAGCGTTTCCGACCGCTTCCTCATTGCCGTATGACTGCGCTGTATCAATCGAGCGATACCCTGCGCTGATTGCGTCTAATACGCAGCGTTCACATTCTTCATTTGATACCTGATATACGCCGTAGCCCAGCTTCGGCATTTTGATTCCATTGTTCAAAGTTACATATTCCATTATTTTCACTCTTTTCGCTGTTATTGTAACAGTCATTGCATTACAAATCTTCTTTCAGTTCCAGTTTGCTGTATGTCTCTATCAGTTCCGGCGTAGCCGTATAATAGCGTGTATTCTTATCCAGCTTTTGAATCTCCGACAATTCCTCATCTGTCAAAGAAAAATCGAAAATATTAAAGTTGTCACGAATATGCTCCGGGTTTTTAGAACCCGGAATTACAATGTTGCCGCATTGTGTATGCCAGCGCAGGATAATCTGTGCGTTGGTTTTTCCGTATTTTTCCCCAAGCTGCGAGAACAGCGGCTCTTCAATCAAATTTTTATCGCCGTGTCCCAACGGATACCAAGCCATAAGAGCCATATCTGTTTGTGAAAGAATCTCTTTTAACTTTGTCTGCGGATAATACGGGTGCGCCTCTACCTGTACTACCTGCGGCTTGATTTCCATAGTATCAACAGCCTCTTGCAAAAGCTCATCGGGGAAATTTGAAAGTCCGATTGCTTTCACTTTCCCTTCCTTATAAGCCTTCTCAATGGCTTTATATCCTTCCCGCCAGTTATCGGTAGGCTGATGAAGAAAAAGCAGATCAATGTAGTCTGTATCAAGGCGCTTCAGGCTCTCGTCAATCGCCGTTTCTTTTTCATATACAGTCGGCCACAGTTTTGTTACGAGAAAAATATCCTTTCTCGCAACACCGCTGCTTTTGATTCCCCGGCCTGTTCCGCTTTCATTCATATAGCCGTTTGCCGTATCAATCAGCCGAACACCGCTTTTGAGAGCATTTTCAACCGCACTTTGTGCCTCTGCGGGTGACATCATAAAAACTCCGATTCCTGCCATTGGCATTTTGATTCCGTTATTCAAAGTTACATATTCCATAATTTATTTCTCCTTATTTTATATTTGCATAATCTTCATTGCTGACAGGCTCGCACCATTCGGTATGGGTATTTTCTCCCGGTACTTCCACCGCAAGATGAGAGAACCAGCTATCCGGAGCTGCACCGTGCCAATGTTTCACGCCTGCCGGGATATTGATAACATCACCCGCCGTCATACAGATTGGTGTCTTGCCCCATTCCTGATAAAAACCTCTGCCGGCAACGCAGACCAAAATCTGACCGCCGCCTTTCTCGGCGCGGTGGATATGCCAGTTATTCCGACACCCCGGTTCAAAGGTCACATTGAAAATGCCCACCTGCTCTTTTGAAACAGGGGCAAGATAACTTTGTCCCGCAAAATACTGTGCAAAGGCGTCGTTTGGCTGTCCAATCGGAAAGAGCATAGATTTTTCATAAGCGGTCTTTTCGTCCGCTTCATTTGCGTCCTCTTTCCAAATATCTTTTGCCAAACGGAAAGCCGCCCACGCTTTGGGCCAGCCTGCATAAAAGGCTGCGTGTGTGATAATCTCGGCAATTTCGTTTTTGGTAATGCCATTCGCCTTTGCCGATTCCAGATGATGAACAAACGATGTATCAGTAAGTCCTTGCGAAAGAAGCGCTACCACGGTAATCAAAGAGCGTTCTTTCAAAGAGAGTTTATCCTCTCTGCTCCATACCTGACCGAAAAGTACATCGTCATTGAGTTCTGCAAATTTCGGTGCAAATTCTCCGAGGGCGGTTCTTCCCGCCGTTTGCTTTACTGCCATATTACTATCCTCCTAAAATGTGATATTACAGCTTCTTTGATAATTTAGCCGCTTCGGAATGGTTGGTTGCCATACCGGCATATTTCATTCCGTAAAGTCCGGCAAAGCGTTTCATCGTATATTCTCCGGCTTCCAGCATCCATTTTTCCGGTGCAGCGCCCTGAAAGAGGAAATAAAGTGTTCTGCCCGACAATGAGCCGTTTTCCACCAAACCGTAGAAGCGATCCAGCATATTTCGCACTGAGCCGCAGATGTTGTGCCAATACAGCGGAGAGCCGATAACAATTACCTCTGCCTGTTTCATTTTGGCAATGACCTGATCGAGTTCGTCGTCCTCAAAGTTTTGTCCGTAACTGCCGATCCTGTAATCAGTCAGATTCAGTGTTTCGTATTCTTTTCCTTGCAGAAGCTCTTTTGCGAGGGCAGCAGTATTCCCGTTCGAATTTGGGCTTCCATTGATAAACAAAATGTTCATTCTTTATTCCTCCTGATTTTATCTGCTAAACATTTTTACCCATTTCATAGGCTTCAGCCATAGCCGGGGTATTCAGCACCTTACCTTTTTCATAAACGCCTGTGCCGTATATTACACCCATTTCTTTTGCACCGTTTACGCAGTCGGCGTAGCCACGAAAACAGGCAAGCGTAGTATCCATAGATGATTTATCTTCATCGGCAGCGGTCATAATGTAATAAAATTCTTTGTTTTTCACTTCCAGCCAGCGTGCAACCGTTCTGTCGATCACCGCCTTTAACTGTGCGTCAATGGAATAGAAATAAACGGGGCTTGCAAGCACAAGCACATCGGCGTCGATCATCGCTTGCAGGATTTCAGCCATATCGTCTTTATAAACGCACTCGCCGCCGTGTTCACTGCAGAAATAGCAGGCGTGACAGGGCGCTATCTTTTTGCTTGCAACATTGATTTTGGTCACATTGTTTCCCGCTTCCTTTGCACCACGCATAAATTCATCGCAGAGCAAATCGGAATTGCCGCCTTTGCGGGGGCTGCCGGATAAGATAAGTACATTTTTCATTGTTCAAATTCTCCTTGTTTATTTTTTGTAACCGAGTTCGGTAAGCCATTCGTCAACTGCGCTTTCGGCTTTGTCAACATTTTTGCCCGAATAGGTAAAGTAGTCATCGGTCAGTACGGTGGAATCCGGGCAAAGCTCGGCTACGGTAGAAATGCTGCTCGCTCCGGACGAACTGCCGTTATGGGTAAAAAACGGAATAATTGTCGGTCAGACTCAAAGCAAGGCTGTAATCTCCGCTCTCCTCCGGGCTTGTGTTGTTATAGGTAGGACAAACAACAATCATCGGCTGAATTTCGCCGTTCGCAATCCCGTGATCGAGAATATGTTTCATTCCATGCGGCTCATCGGGGCTGCCGAGATAGGTATATTCGTTGCTCCAACCGCCGTGCATAAGATAGAACACGGGATATTTCTTACTTTCGTCATAGCCATAGGGCAGATATACGACAGCGTGCTTTTGGAGCTTTTGGCTCTTTTCGTCGTAGGAAAAAGATTCGTAAGTATTGTAATAAAGGTCTTGCAGGGTGCCCTGCTGTTTCGCCTCGGTCAGGTAACTGTCGGGAATCGAGGTGAGCGAAGCCGGAAAGCGGTTTGTATCTTTCTCTGTATCAGACGGCACACCGTTGTTTTCAGCTTCTAAACTGTTTTCTGTTCCCGACACCTCGCTGCTTGCCGAGGTGTCGGGGGTCTGTGAATCACACGCCGAAAGAATGAGCGACGAGGCTATCAGCATAGTCAAAATTAGAATACCTTTTTTCATAGCGTTATCTTTCAAGGCTTTCTACCCAAGCCGTCACATCGCTTTCGCTGACGTCGGAACGAAAACGCTGGCCTTCCTGCCAATCACCCGTACCTGCCATTTCTGCAAGCAGTTCGCCGCTTTCGCCAAGTCCAGAACTGGAAGAAGTGCAGAAAGGAATGACTGTTTTCCCTGTAAAATCGTTTGCCTCAATAAAGCCATTAACCGGCCAAGCGGCAATGCCCCACCAAATGGGATAGCCGATGAAAACGGTATCATAGCTGTCCCAGTTTTCCACAGTATCAGCCACCAGTTCAATGTCCCGCAGAGATTCGTCGTCATGTTCACGCACAACACGGCTGTTATCGTCCGTCCAGTTAAGGTCAGCGTCGCTGTACGGCTCGGCAGGCTCTAACTCAAATAAATCGCCGTCTGTTGCGGTGGCAATGTAATTCGCCACATTCTCGGTATTGCCGGTTGCGGAGTAGTAGACAACCAATGTTTTTCCTGCTTCATCGGTAGGCTGCTGTGCTTCGGCAGAAGAATCGGGCTGTTTTTCGGGTGTTGATTCTCTGGGGGATTGATTTGTCGAGCAGGCCGCTAGCGACAGCACCATACCAAGTGCCATAAAAAGCGAAATAATCTTTTTCATCGTTCTTCCTTTCTGTTTTTAATAACATTCTTTAAAGATTGCAAGGATTTCTTCATGGGTCATTTTTTTGTAACTGCCGGGCATAAGGGCACAGGAATCTGCGATTTCTTTCAAGTCGGTATTTTCATTCACGCCCAAGTCCTGCAAAGATACAGGCAGTCCGATTTCGACAATGAAATCTTCCAAAGCCTCAATACCTGCAAGGGCGATTTCTTCGTCCGTTTTGGCCTCTGCCGAAACTCCCATAACCTCGGTTGCAAACCGTTTGAATTTCGGCAAGCCGTATTTGTAAATATGGCGGTAATAAACGGGGTGCAGAACGGCAAGCCCCTCGCCGTGGTTGCAGTTTGTGTATGCGCCGAGCTGGTGTTCCATTTGGTGGCACTCAAAATCCATTCGCTTGCCCAGTTTGATAACGCGGTTTTCCGCCATTGTCGCCGCCCACATCAAATTGCTTCGTGCGGTGTAGTCCTGCGGATTCTGAATAGCAGCACGCAGGTTGCGGATTGCACTTCGCATAAGCGCCTCGGAAATATCGTCCGATACATTGTCCTCATTCGGCTCGCTGAAATAAATCTCCATAATGTGCGACAGAATATCAAAGCCGCCGGAAACCATTTGCTTTTTTGGAACGCTGTAAGTATAGGTGGGGTCAAGCAGGGCAAATTTGGGGTTGCATTGCGGATAATCTCTGCCCGTCTTGATTTTCAATTCCTCATTGGTAATAACTGCTCCGCCGTTGCACTCGCTGCCCGTACCTGCCACAGTAACGATCACGCCTAGAGGTAACGGCTCGAAGTCAAAAACACCCGGTCTTTTCCAGAAATCTTCCCATACATCGCCGTCATAACGGGCGGCAATCGAAATCGCCTTGCAGCAGTCCATAACCGAACCGCCTCCGATTCCCAAAAGCAGACTGACATCATTTTTCTTTGCCAGCTTCGCACCCTCCAATACCTTCGCATAGGTGGGATTCGCCATAATACCGCTAAACTCCACAACGGTTTTTCCTGCGGCTTCCAAGATGTTTGTTACCTCGTCATAGATACCGTTTTTCTTGATTGAGCCGCCGCCATAACATAGCATAACGGTATCGCCGTAGGCTTTCGTCAGGCAGCAAAGGTATTCCTTTACACAGCCTTTTCCGAAAAACACCTTTGTAGAATTTTCAAAAATAAAGTTATTCATTGTCATAGTCCTTTCTCTTATTTATTGATAATTTGAGCTAATTATTGCATTTGATTTTCCCAAAAATTCACAGCGTCGTTTATCCAACCCTCTGCAACTGTTCCCGTTCCGAGACCGAAGCCGTGGCGAAGTCCCTCGTAATGATGAAACTCTGTTGGGATTCCAAGCTCGTTTAAGCGATTCAGCCGAGCCTCCATTGTACGCCAGTTTGCAATACCGTCATTTTCGCCCACACAAGCATAGGTCGGCGGATCGCTTTCGCTGTATTCGCTGTGACCTGTGTACTGCATAATCACAGCCCCGGCCTGCGGTAAATCTTTTTCCCCGAACGCAGCCGTGCCGTAAGAGCCGAGCCAAGCCGCCATTCTTCCTCCTGCCGAGCCGCCCCAAAGGGAATAGCAATCGGTGTTTACTTCTAATTCGTCGGCATTTTCAAAAATAAAGCTGATTGCTCTCGCTAAATCCTCGCAGGCGGTTTGTGCGCCGGGGCGGTAGATCAAGGTAAAGGCGTTGTAGCCCATTTTGGATAATTCCAAAGCGTGGGGAAAACTGTCGTGCATTGCACCTACATAGGCAAATCCACCGCCTGCGTTGCATACCGCAAACCGTTCGCCGGGATTTCCTTTGAAGAAGAACAAGCCTGTATCTTCTTTTGCGGGATCAGCCGCTTTTTCATCATCGGTATAAATATCGTAAAAGATTACATCGCCGTTTTCAGCATGGCTTTTCATATAGTTTGCAATCTCTACCGTTTTGTCGGGGGCGATATTGTTGTACCAAGTGAGCCCCAGTTCGCCCAATGTATCGCCGCTGTAATAGCTGCTGTTCACAGGGAATATCAGCCTGCCGTAATCGCCAAAGGCAGTGTCATTTATCACATCGGAGATTTCCGTATCTTGCGTATATTGTTCTGTATCATTCTGATTTGTTTGCACAGTAGTTTCTGCTCCTTTGAAATCTGTGTCCGATTCAGTGCTGTTCATATCTGCGCTGCACCCTGCCAAGAAAACAGCTATGCAAATCAGTACCGCAACAAAAGCATTTGCTCTCAAAGTCGTCACCACCCTTTCTGATTACATTATAAAAAAAACGAGACCTCATAAGAAGTCTCGTTTCGTTTATCAGTTTATACCCAAAGGTTATAGCAATCTGTTTAGTGGTACAATTCCTTGCTCACCTTTTCGGCAGCATCCAAAAACTGCTGTACGGTAGGCGTTGGAGTGGGAGAATGGAGGATTCCATAGGGAATACAATGGTTCCACTCCACAGGTATTACTTTCAGTAGAGGGTGAACATTCGCCCATCCGGGAATAGCCAGCAATACATCATTTGTATTCTCACAACGATTAAATATATCCATTCCGTAAAAGTCAAAATCCACAATATTTATTTGTGGGTGATTCTGCCAAAGGTCATCTCGGAGCTGATCGACATAGCGGCTCCAGCCACGGTGCATAAGCAGCAGATTTTCGCCGTAGAGGTCAGAAAGCTGCAATTTATCTTTGGTTGCCAATCGGTGGTGAATAGAAACAGCACAATGAAACGGGCCTCTAATTAATTCCAAGCCCGCACAAGCACGAACGTCTAACATTGTATCATCGAAGATACCGCCGACTATATCAATGTTTTTGCCTAAATTGGCTAAAATTTCCCGTGCGTTTTCGGGGGTATTCTCAAAGGGTACAATTTGAAATTTGATATTTGGGTGCAAGGCTTGAACTCTCGACCAAAGTTCCATAAGAAGCTGTGCAGGAGTGATAGGCGATGAACCGATTCGAATAATATTGCTATCTTCCTGCATTGCATTTTTGGCTCTTGTAATGGAATCTCTACAATATTGTATAATGTATTTTGAATCCTGATATAGAGAGTGTCCGGCCTTTGTTAAGTGTAGCCCTCTGTGTGTCCGATCAAATAGTTTAACGCCCAACGAATCCTCCAGTAAATTGATTTGTTTGATAACAGCTGTAGGTGTAATAAAGGATTCCTCCGCCGCTTTGTTAAAGCTGCCTGCGTCCGCTACTCTTATAAATGTTTCAAGCTGCGGGTTATACATAACATTTCACCTGCCTTATTGGGACGAATTATCTTTTCTTCGTAAATCTATCGGCTTGTTCGCCGTTTTAGGAATCATCCAAGAACGCCCAAATTTTTGTATTCCGTCTATTCTGCTTTCTTCACATAGTTTTTGAACACGCCGTTCAGAGATTTCCCATTTTTGCGCCACTTCTCTGACTGATATGTAATCCATTTCTATCCTCCGAAAAATACGCATAACCGAATAATCTTACAATTATATTTTATTCGGATATGCGTATCTTGTCAAGGGCGGTAATATGTAATCAAGCCGCCTGCATTTCTGCAAGTGGCTTGTGCTTTCAGTCGGGAAATATAACTTATGCATTTATAATTTCAGATGCTTTGTTGCGAATATTATTCATTTTTTGTACCCACAGCATTGCATTTGACACTTTAAGTTGTTCGTTCACACCTTCACTTTTTGCCATTTGATTTACGAGCCGAAAAAACATTTCTTCAGCTTGATCGTTTATATCGGCAAGATACGAATTCAGTTTGCCGCTTGTAAGCAAGTTGGTGTATGTAATTTTGCGGTGTGTTTTAAGATAACGCAGATGTCGCTGTCCCCAAATACCTATCGGCTTTTCTTCTTCTGCCGGAAGCGTAAGGCAAGGAATGAGATAATTGCCCTGTTGTTCGTATGTACCGCCCATCTGTTCAAAAATAGTCTTTTCCATAATCTTAAACCTCCGTCATCTTTATTTTGAATTTTTTAATCGGTGCGTGAGCGAATTTAATAATCAGCTCATCAACAGCATCCGTATATCTTCCGTCTGCAATGAGTTTATTTCTCAAATTATTCAGACTGTCGATAATAACGCTGTACTCATAATTGTCAATCGCTAAGTAATATTTTCGCTTTCGCATACGTTCGTCTCCTTTGTACCTTTATTGTATCAAGAGAAATCCGGGATGACGAATGTGCGATTTTATTTTTGGACATAAAGAGAGACAGTATAAAAAGCATTTCTGCCTTCTACACTGTCTTTCCGCCTTTGCAACGCCCGTAATGCTTGTATCTGATGTGTTTTCAAATTACTTCCTTATGTAGTGTTAGCATTTGGGAAGCTCCTTATTTTATAAGAAGGATTTGGCTGTCTTAAATTACTCAGCGATGGCTTTGAATGCCTCGTCCAGGTCCTCGATGATATCGTCGATATTCTCGGTACCGATGGAGAGACGGATGGTGTTCGGTTTGATACCCTGGTCTGCAAGTTCTTCCTCGTTGAGCTGTGCGTGGGTTGTGGAAGCCGGATGAATGACAAGGGACTTCACGTCTGCTACGTTAGCCAGCAGTGAGAAGAGCTCCAGATTATCGATGAATTTCTTTGCAGTCTCAGCGTCGCCTTTGATCTCAAAGGTGAAGATGGAACCGCCGCCATTCGGGAAATATTTCTTGTACAGTGCCTGCTGCTCCGGATCGTCGGAAACAGAGGGATGATGTACTTTCTCTACCTGCGGATGATTATTCAGATACTGAACAACCTTCAGGGCATTTTCTACATGACGCTCTACACGAAGGGACAGTGTCTCAAGGCCCTGCAGGAAGAAGAATGCATGGAAGGGAGAGATGGTTGCTCCCGTGTCACGAAGGAGGATCGCACGGATCTTGGTCACGAAAGCAGCCGGTCCTGCAGCTTTGGTGAAGCTTACGCCGTGATAGCTCGGGTTCGGCTCCACAAGTGATGGGAATTTGCCGCTTGCCTCCCAGTCAAATTTGCCGCCGTCCACAATGACACCGCCGATGGTGGTTCCGTGGCCGCCGATGAATTTCGTAGCAGAGTGAACCACGATATCCGCACCGTACTCGATGGGACGTACCAGATACGGAGTTGCAAAGGTGTTATCCACTACCAGGGGGATTTTGTGAGCGTGGGCGATGGCCGCGAGTTTCTCAATATCTACCACATCGGAATTCGGGTTTCCGAGGGTTTCCACATGAATGGCTCTGGTATTCTCCTGGATGGCATTCTCCACTTCCTCATAGTTAAACGGATCTACGAAAGTAGTTTTGATACCGTACTCCGGGAAGGTGTGAGCCAGCAGGTTGTAGGTGCCGCCGTAAATGTTCTTTGCGGCAACGATGTGCTCACCTTCATGAGCCAGGTTCTGAAGAGTGTATGCGATAGCTGCTGCACCGGAAGCGACAGCCAGAGCTGCTACGCCGCCTTCGAGAGCTGCGATTCTTTTCTCAAAAACATCCTCGGTCGGGTTGGTCAGACGGCCGTAGATGTTTCCTGCGTCACTCAGACCAAATCTGGCTGCTGCGTGATCGCAGTTACGGAATACATAGGAAGAAGTCTGATAGATTGGAACGGCTCTTGCGTCAGTTACCGGATCCGGCTGCTCCTGTCCTACATGAAGCTGTAAGGTTTCAAATTTTAAATTTCTGTCTGCATAATGTTTTTTACTCATGATCGATACCTCTCTCTATTTTCAACCGTTTTTTATAATTCCTATCTGTTTACGCGGATATCATATCATGCTTTCCAAACCCTGTCCAATAGTAAAAAAAAACAGCCAGATATAGGTTTTTCCTATATCCAGCTGCCTTTATTAAGTTCGACCTGCAGACAGTAATCTTCTTTGTCCTGCTGCCATTCCAGAAGATCGGCCAGGGTCGTGTGATCCACAACGTCGTTGACGGCGTCGCTGATCTTTTTCCAGAGCATGGCCGTGGCGCAGGTGGACACCCGGTCACAGCTTCCGTCCTCCGCACAGTCCACAGGAGCCAGACTGCCCTCAGTCACCCGGAGAATCATCCCGACTGTGTACTCTTTGGGATCCATTTTCAGGAGATAACCGCCCTGGGAACCGCGGACGCTCTTCACATAACCGGCCCGGTTCAGGCTGGAAATGATCTGCTCCAGATATTTTTCAGAAATATCCTGTCTTCCCGCAATGTCCTTGATGCTCACCGGCTTTCCGTTCCCCTCCGTAGCCAGATCCAGCATCAGCCTCAGTGCGTATCTTCCTTTTGTCGAAATTTTCATATAACCTTCTCCTTTTTCCAATACATTTGTGCTTAGTACAGTGAATAGATACTTAATTTTCACTGTACTACTGGGACACATGACAGACAGCCCTAAGCTCCTCCAGATATTTCTGTCCCAGAGGACTTAAGGCAATGCCTTTCCGCTTCAGGTAGCCGATAGTCATGGTTTCATCGGATTTCAGCCGGACAGCCCCGTAATCTTCTCCGTTCAGCTCCTCGCAGAGGATGCCGGAACAGAGCGTGTAGCCGTTGAGGCCCACCATCAGGTTCAGCATCGTCGCCCGGTCATTGGCCCGAACCAGCCGTTTGTACTGATAAGTGCTTAATACTTCTTCTGCAAAATAAAACGAGTTGTTGGTTCCCTGGTCAAAAGAAAGACAGGGATAATCTTCCAGCTCTTCCAGCGCAATTTCTTTTTTATCTGCCAGAGGATGGCCCTTCCAGAGATACACATAGATGCCGCAGTCCTGGATCGGCCAGAACTCCAGATTAGACTCTGCAAAAAGTTTTGTCAATACCTTCCGGTTGAAATCGTTGAGATAGAGGATCCCGATCTCGCTTTTGAAATTCCGTACGTCCTCGATGACCTCATAGGTCTTTGTCTCATGAACGGCAAACTCATACTCGTCCATGCCGAACTGTTTCACCATCTCCACAAAAGCCTTTACCGCGAAGGTATAGTGCTGCATGGAAACGCTGAATTTCTTTTTGACGTCTTTTTTCTCGATGTAGCGGTCTTCCACCAGCTGGTACTGTTCCACCACCTGTCTGGCGTAACCGAGAAACTCTTCTCCCTCCGGTGTCACTGTCACGCCCCGGTTTGTCCGCTTGAAAAGCTCAAGGCCTATCTCATTTTCCAGCTCCTTGATCGAAGTGGAAAGGCTGGGCTGTGAGATAAAAAGGGAGCGGGAAGCTTCATTCATGGAATGGGTATCTGCGACACAGATGGCATAGCGCAATTGTGCCAGCGTCATGGAAATCCCTCCTTTTCATGGAAATGCCCCAAGGCAGCAAGTGCCCTGGGGCTCCTTTTTTCTTGTATAGATTACTCGTAACTATTCAGAAGCCACTATTCCGCGAGGTGTTTTGGCATGAATATGCCAAAATCCCGAGGGTTGCACGCAAAAATCCCATCGCCGAAGACGATTTTCATTGGATTTTTGCTCGTAACTGTGAAGGTACTGAACAGTTACGATTACTCCTCAGTAAAGAGCGGTGTGGAGTAGTAACGGTCTCCGGTATCTGGAAGCAGAGCCACGATGGTCTTGCCTTTGTTTTCCGGGCGTTTTGCCAGCTGGATAGCTGCATAGAGAGCTGCGCCGGAGGAAATTCCAACAAGAATTCCCTCTTTCTTTGCCATCAGTTTGCCGATGCGGAAAGCATCCTCATTCTCTACCGGGAATATTTCATCGTAAACGGAAGTGTTCAGTACCTCCGGAACGAAGCCGGCGCCGATACCCTGAATCTTGTGAGCGCCTGCGGTTCCTTTGGACAGAACCGGAGAGGTTGCCGGCTCTACAGCGACTACTTTCACGTTCGGATTCTGTTTTTTCAGATATTCACCGGTTCCGGTGATGGTTCCGCCGGTTCCTACGCCTGCTACGAAGATGTCAACGGCTCCGTCGGTATCGTTCCAGATTTCCGGACCGGTGGTCTTAAAGTGGATCTTCGGGTTGGCCGGGTTTACAAACTGGCCCGGGATGTAGCTGTTCGGGATCTCTTTTGCCAGCTCGTCAGCCTTTGCGATGGCGCCCTTCATTCCCTTGCTGCCCTCGGTGAGCACCAGCTCTGCGCCGTAAGCTTTCAGGATGTTCCGGCGCTCCACGCTCATGGTATCCGGCATGGTCAGGATGACACGATAGCCTTTTGCTGCTGCGATGGATGCCAGGCCGATACCGGTGTTTCCAGAGGTCGGCTCGATGATGACGGAACCCTCTTTCAGCTTGCCGGCAGCCTCAGCCTCCTCGATCATGGCTTTGGCGATACGGTCTTTTACGCTTCCTGCGGGGTTAAAATACTCCAGTTTTACGAGAACGGTTGCTTCCAGGTTCTCTTCTTTCTCGATGTTTACAACTTCCACCAGGGGAGTGTTTCCTACCAGACCAATGCTTCCTTTATAAATCTTAGACATTTGAAATTCCTCCTTATTCTTAAATCCTGGCGGTCATTTTTCACCAGGTTATTCTTCTTTGGACCGTAAAATTCTTCCTCCGCCCAGAACCTGATCTCCGTCGTAGAAGACCACGGCCTGACCCGGGGTGATGCCCCGCTGCGGCTCGTCAAAGACAACTTTTACCCGTTTTTCATCAATCGGTGTCACCGTAGCCGGCGCTTCCTTCTGTTTGTAACGGATCTTTGCACAACATCGAAAAGCCCCCCTCGGATATTCGCCGGAAATGAAGTTCAGCTCGCCTGCCTCCAGAGTATCCTGAAACAGCCGGTCGTTGGGAGCCAGGACCACCTTGTTTTTGTCCAGATCCTTGCGGCATACATAGAGCGGCTGGGGAAGAGAAAGCCCCAGGCCCTTCCGCTGGCCGATCGTGTAATGGATGATGCCTTTGTGATGGCCCAGCACTTTTCCGTCCTCGGTGACAAAATCTCCCGGCTCAAAGGGACTGAATTTCCCACCCTCTTCTTCTTTTCCGGTACGCTCACAGTAGCCTTCAATGAATTTTCCGTAATCGCCGTCGGGCACGAAGCAGATATCCTGGCTGTCATGCTTGTGGGCATTGAGAAGGCCGTTGGCCTCGGCGATTTTTCTCGCTTCCGTCTTTTCATAGGTTCCTAACGGAAACAGAGTGTGCGCCAGCTGCTCCTGAGTCAGGTTGTAAAGCACATAGCTCTGATCCTTCGTGGAATCCAGCGCTTTCTTCAAAATGTATTTTCCGCTCGTTTCATCATAGGAAATCCGGGCGTAATGGCCGGTCACCACATAATCGTAACCCAGCTCTTCCATCCGCCGCATGAGAGCCCGGAACTTGATCCGGTGGTTGCAGTCGATGCAGGGATTCGGCGTTCCGCCCTCGATGTAGGTATCCACAAATCGCTGGATGACTTCTTCCTCAAATTTATCTTTAAAGTTCAGTACATAGTAGGGCATGTCCAGGGCCTGGGCGACAAACCGGGCATCCTCCACATCCTTCAGGGTACAGCAGGTTTTCTCCGAACTGACTCCGATCTCTTCATTATCGTAAAGCTTCATTGTCACGCCCATACAGGTGTAACCCTGCTGCTTCATCAGACAGGCCGCCACGCTGGAATCCACTCCGCCGCTCATGGCGATCAGCGCCTTTTTTCCATTCTGCATCGTCTCACCTCTTTTCCTACTTTGTCGGTAGGAATAGTATACTTTCTATTTTTTGTTTTGTCAATACATAATCTAACACTTTTATTCTATCACATCTTGTACAGGAAAGCCAAACCACATTTGCACTTTTTCCCGGTCCATGGTAAACTTTAAGAAAAGCCTACAAAAGGAAGAAAATCCCATGAAAGACCCGAAAAATAAAAAACCTCTTCTGAAAAAACAAATACTTTTGATCTTAGGTCCCACCGGGGCTGCCGTTCTCGTTCTGCTGGTGATCCTGCTCGCCCGGTCCTTTGCCGGAAAAGGCGATGCCACCACCGTTTCCAACGACCAGCCGGATACGCTGGAGGCAGAAAGCGCCAGTGCCCAGCCTGAGACTCAGCGCTTCTCCGAACCTGTGTCCCTCACGGTAAGCATGGCCGGGGACTGCACGCTGGGAAAAGATGAGGCCTTCAACTATAGCACCAGCCTCAACGCCTACTATGATATGTACGGTCCCACCTATTTTTTCCAGAATGTGAAATCTATTTTTGACGCGGACGACCTCACTGTGGTGAATTTCGAGGGAACCCTCACCGACTCCACGGAGCGGAATGGCGAAACCTTCGCCTTCAAGGCTCCTGCCGAATACGCCGAGATCCTCACCGACGGCGGCGTGGAGGCTGTCAACGTGGCAAACAACCACAGCCACGATTACGGCGACCAAGGCTTTGCCGACACGAAGGAAAATCTGAAAAATGCCGGGCTCATCACTTTCGGCTATAACGAGACGGCCCTCGTCGATGTCAAAGGCGTCAAGGTCGGCCTCGTGGGAATTTATGAGCTTCATGATCATCTGGAGCGAGAATACCAGCTGCGGGTCAACATCCAAAAGGTTCAGGCCGAGGGTGCAGACCTGGTCTTCGTGATCTTTCACTGGGGAAATGAAAAAGATACGGTTCCCGATGAGAACCAGGTGACTTTAGCCAAACTCGCCATCGACAACGGCGCCGATCTCGTGGTCGGCCACCACGCCCATGTGCTCCAGGGCGTCACCACCTACAAGGGAAAAACCATCGCCTACGGCCTCGGAAATTTCTGCTTCGGCGGAAACTCCTCCCCCAGCGATATGGACACCATGATTTTCCAGCAAACCTTCACCCTGGGCACCGACGGAAGCGTCACCTCCGAAGAACCGAACCTGATCCCCTGCCGGATCTCATCGGATTACTCCATCAACAATTATCAGCCCACGCCGGCCACCGGCGACGAGGCGGACCGGATTTTGCAGAAGATCCGGGATCGGAGCGAAGGACTGGGATAAAAGAAAGCCTGCAGACCGCTGAAATACAGCGCAATGGTCTGCAGGCTTTCTCTTTTTGCCATTATTTTACATGGATATCCATGCTTCCGCTGCGGAAGCCTTCGAGGTCCAGGGTCAGGTATGGGACGCCTACTCTTTTCAGGATGGACAGGACTTCTTCCCTCTGTTCTAGAATCGCCGGAAAGGAGGCGCTGTCCACTTCCAGGCGGGCAATCTCGCCGTGGACACGAATGCGGACGTCTTTCAGGCCTAAGTTTCTTAAGGCTTCCTCACCCTCGCCGATCCGTTTGAGAAGAGCCATATCGATCTCCGTTCCATAGGGAAGGCGGGTAGCCAGGCAGGGAGAAGAGGGCCGCTCTGCCACGGAAATACCGAGCTCTTTGGCGTAGGCCCGGATCTCTGCCTTGGTGAAACCGGCCTCCATGAGGGGGCTTTTCACGCCCAGCTCTTTTACGGCCTGGATGCCGGGGCGGTACTGTTTCAGGTCATCCTGGTTGGTGCCTTCCATGACAACGGCTGCATCGTGGGCTCTGGCAAAGTCCAGGAGACCGGAAAACAGGGATTTTTTGCAGAGATAGCAGCGGTTCTTCGGGTTGAAACGGATCTCCTCCTGTTTCAGCTCATCCACGGAAATGATCTCGTGGATGGAGTGATTTTCCCGGGCCACCCGGGATGCGATCTCCCGGTCTGCCTTCGGATGGAGCACCGTGTCAAAAGTCACCGCATAAAGCTTTGTTCCGTTGCGGTCTGCCGCTTCCTGAGCCAGTTTCAGGATCAGGCTGCTGTCAATTCCACCGGAAAATGCCAGGCAGGCGTTTCTCTTCGTATATTCATCCAGAAGTGCTTTTAATCGTTCTTTCTTTTCTTCCATGCCTCTTCCACCGCTTTCTGATAAATTTCCTGATAAGACCGGCCCGTTTCCTGAACCAGTCCGCGGATGCTGTCGTATTCCGGGTAAATATAAGTTTCCCCGGCTGATGTACAGATTTTAAGCTCTACTTCCCCATATGGGGTCATGACCGTTTCCTTTTTTCTCGGAAGGATCCTGCGGACCTCTTTTCGTTTCCGAAGGCCGATGGCCGTGGTCTGATGGAAAATGACTTCCTCCAGCGCAGAAACCTTCTCTTCTTTACAGAGAACCTCCAGCTTACAGGCCGGGCGGTTTTTCTTCATATAAATGGGCGTGTAATTCACATCCCTGGCCCCTGCTGCCAGCAGAAGCTCCATTGTAAGCCCCATCATCTCTCCGGTGCAGTCATCCAGGTTGGTTTCCAGCACCCATATCTCATCCTCCGTTTCGTCGGAGGAACTCTTCTTCTGGGCGGAAGAACCGTTTTTCTGCGAATCTCCGTCTGCATTTACAGATCTGGTTGGCTCTTCCACAGCGTTTCCTGCCGGCAGGCCATTCATGGCCGGCTCGATGATCATGGCCCGCAGAAGGTTTGCATGGGGGAAATCTTTCTTTCCGGCGCCCATGCCGATCTTATGGATCACGAAAGTCTTGGGCAGGCCTTTTTTCGTACGGAAGGCTGCTGCAATCGCCGCTCCGGTGGGCGTTACCATCTCGCCGGAAACATTAGTGATCGCAAGATCCAGCTCTTCTGCCGCTGCGATTCCCGCCACAGCCGGGGCTGGAACCGGGATTCTGCCGTGCTGGCACCAGACGTGGCCCTGGCCCTCATAAATCGTGGAAACGTAAGTCTCCGTAATGCCCAGATCCACGGCGCAGGCCGCCGCGCCGACGATATCCACGATGGAATCCACAGCGCCGGTCTCATGGAAGTGAACCTCCTCCAGAGGACAGGCGTGAACCCGGGATTCTGCCTCGCCGACAATGCGGAAGATCTTCTTCGCCAGAGCGCGGACCTCCGGTTTTAAGGGAGCCTCGTCCAGCATGTGCATGATGTCGGCGTAGTGACGGTGGACGTGGTCATGATGATGGTCGTGAGCTTCCGGACCGTGGGTGTGGGGATGATCGTGGGAGTGATCGTGGCAATGCTCTGCTTCATGCTCGTGAGCGTGCGCTTCCCCGCCGTGATGCTCGTGTGCTTCCTCCTCCAGAATCACATCAAAGTCACAGGCATCGATCCCGCATTTTTTCGTCCGCCCGATCGTTATTTCATACCCGTTCAGCGGCAGAGCCTCCAACGCCTCCCGGAGGGCCTCCTCTCTCGCGCCCAGATCCAGGAGGGCGCCCACTGTCATATCCCCGCTGATGCCGGAGTAACATTCCAGATATAAGGTTTTTCCCATTTTTTACGCCTCCTTCTTTCCGGCTCCTACAGCCAGATGATTGATCTGATTGGCCATGTATCCGGCCCCGAAACCATTATCGATATTCACCGTAGCCATACCCTCCGCGCAGGAATTGAGCATGGTCAGAAGGGCGGAAACACCGCCGAAGGATGCGCCGTAGCCAACGGAAGTCGGTACTGCAATAACCGGATTTTCCACGAGCCCAGCCATCACGCTTCCGAGAGCGCCCTCCATTCCGGCCACAGCCACCACGCAGTTAGCCTTCCGGATCTCCTCAGTCCGGGCCAGCAGCCGGTGGATTCCGGCCACGCCCACATCAAAAATCCGGTCCACCCGGCTTCCGAAAAACTCTGCCGTCAGAGCTGCTTCCTCCGCCACCGGAATATCCGAAGTACCTGCTGTGCAGACAGCCACCATACCTACCTGCTCCACGGGATGGTCCATCAGCATGATAATCCGCGCTTCCGGATGATAGATCAGCTCCGGGAAACGCTCTTTCAAATAGGTATACTGCTCCGGTTTCACCCGGGTTCCCATCACGTTGGAGCCCATTTTCTGAAAGCTGTGCAGGATCCCTTCTATCTGCTCTGCTGTCTTGCTCTCGCAGTAGACCGTCTCTCCGTAACCGTTACGAAGCTGTCTGTGATGGTCCAGATTTGCGTAGCCCAGATTCTCATAGGGAAGCTCCTTTAAAATCTCTTCTGCCCGGGACAGTTCCATTTCCCCGGTCTTTACTTTTTCCAAAAGTTCTTTTATCTTCATAATAGACAGTTCACCTCTTTTTCGATAGGGCTATCTTACCATCTTTTCTGAAATTCAACAACTTGATCTTAACTCCAGACCGGAAAAAACTATTACAGACCCCTCCGTAAAAAATATCTTTTGAAGACAAAAAAACTGCCGCCGGGAGACGGCCACTCGAAAAATGGTCTGTCTCACGGAGCAGTTTTTCATTCTCTTACCAGTACCGTCTCGCTGCCACCGGAGTGGAGTAATAGGCGTTGGAAATGATGATTCCGCTGGCGGAATTGGCTGCGTGGACGATCTGTCCGCCGCCGATGTAGAGGGCTACATGGTCGATGCTTCCGCTGGAGGAATAAAAGAGGAGGTCGCCGGCCTGAAGGCTGTCAAAGCTCACGGAAGTTCCGCCGGAGGCCTGGGAAGCCGCCGTTCTGGAAAGGCCGATGCCAAAGTTGGCAAAGACAGACTGAACAAAACCGGAGCAGTCGGCGCCGTTGGTCAGGCTGGTGCCGCCGTAAACATAGGGATTACCCACGAACTGTACCGCGTAGGAAGCGATCTGCTGACCAAGATCTGAGGAGGAGGAAGTATCTTCCGTTGCGGGAGCTTCGGTTTCCGGAGCTTCTGTCTCAGGAGCGGAAGTTTCCGACTCCGTGTATGGTGCATCGGTCTCGGGCGCTGAAGTTTCCGGCTCCGTGTAGGGTGCGTCGGTTTCCGGGGCACTGGTCTCGGGTTCCGTGTAAGGCGCGTCGGTCTCGGGAGCACTGGTCTCGGGTTCACTGTAAGATGCGTCCGTTTCCGGTGCCTCTGGCTCTATATAAGAGTTATCCGGCTCGCTATAGCTTCCGTCCGTCTCAGCTGTGCTGTTGTCGGATTCCGTATAGGAATCTCCGGAACCTGTACTATCTGCAGAACCGCTGTCCGAGGTGTCACTCCAGGTCGTATCATCGGAAGCATCGGAACTGTTGTCCCAGCTGGTGTCTTCCGATGCATCAGAACTATTGTCCCAGCCTGTATCTCCGGAAGCATTAGAACCTTCGGAGGTATCAGAGCTGCTTTCACTGTCATAGGAAACCGGCTCCGTATACTCTGCCGCTTTCTCCACGCCATAAATCGCACCCTGCCCGGAGCCCTCGCCGGTCTCAGAAGTATCTGCCTGATTTCTCAGACGATCCTGCTCCTCTTCCAGAGTCTCTGCCACGGGATAGCAGGTGAGATAATCCGCATAGTAGGCGTTGATATAACCCTTCGTACCGTCATCTGCCACGATCTGAATCCAGGCGCCATTGTCATAGGAAACTGCATCTACCTCATCGGCCTGATGAACGCTTCCCACTGCCGTGCTCTCCTCGCTTTTTTCGGAACGAATATAGAGCTCCTCCGGATGAATCCGGGCGATGTGATACTGAACTTTTTCCGCGATAGCCGAGGCCTCATCCCCTGTCACCAGATAATCCGCCTTCACATAACCAAAGGCGTTGCCGGAAGTGATCTGATACCAGTCGCCCGTTTTGGAAATAATCGTAGCCGCGTTATCGTTATAGATCTTCGCAACAACCTCACTGTTTTCGTCGGGTTCCTGTCGGATGTTAATATATTCCTCACACTGGGCAAAAGCCAGCTCTCCGGTCATGGATGTGTCCGTCTCCGCCGCCAAAGCTGTCACGCCAGATGTGTGGCAGGCGATCCACCCTGTCACCAGACAGAAAGACAGGGCCCTCGCCAGATTTTTTCTTATCACGATGTCATGCCTCCTTGCTTGTCTATTTGTTACAGATTTGTTACAAGTGGCATTTTACCGTCCCAATGTGTCAGAAATTTGATAAAAAAATTAAAATCCTCTTAAGGCCTGCTCGTCACTATAGCAAAAAACCGCCCGGCTTTTCCACAAACCAGGCGGTAAAACATCATATTTTTTATACTTCTTCGTACTCTACAACGGTCTGCACCTTATAGCGGTACATGAAAAACCAGCAGATCCGCGCCATAGCCAGAGCGACCACAACGTCCAAGATCGTGTGCTGTTTCAAGAACATCGTGGCGGCGATGATGAGCAGGGTCAGTACCCAGGAGCCCCAGCGCACCAGTTTGTTTTTCCGTAGGGAACGGCTCTCCCAGATGGCCGTGCAGCACATAACAGAATTGAATACATGAAGACTTGGCATCACATTCGTGGGCGTGTCAACCTTGTAAAGCTCCTTTACCAGTTCCGTGAAAATATTGTGCCGTGCAAAGGTGTAGGGCCTTAAGTTCTGTCCGTTCGGGAAAATGTAGGAGACGATGAGAAACAGCGTCATTCCGATTCCCATGCAGACAGCAAACTGATAAAACTCTGTCCGGTTGTCGTTAAATAAAGTAAAGTACGCGGCGGTGAGTCCCACATAAGGGAACCACAGAAGATAGGGAACAATAAAGTATTCACAGAAGGGGATCTTGTAATCCGCCCGCATCTGCAGCATATGTACCTGAACTCCCGTCCGGTATTCCAAATAGTTAAAAAAGCACAGATAGAAAATCATGTAAGCAAGCACCAGACCTGCGTCTTTCCATCTGGATGAATTCATTTTTCTCATAAAAATAAACAACCCCGATTCCTCATACAAAATTTTTTCTCGTTTTCGCATGCATTATAGCACCGGGGCTGTTTGAAATTCAAGACCTTTCCCTTATAATTAAGAAATGTTTGCGATTCTTTCTAATTTCTTTCGTTTTTCCTTACAGGGTCTTAATAAATCTGCCGAAAGCTTCTCTGCCTTCCGGCGTACACTTGTAAACGCCGGCATCCTCGAGAACGCGGACGAAGACCTTTCCGACCTCTTTTTTCAGGATATCATCGATGTTTTCCTCATTGATGTCCGTGTAATTCGGAAGGAACTCATCCACCCAGTCCGCATGCTTTTCGATATCAGCGTTGGAGCGGATATCCTTCTTGTTCAGGATGTAATCCTTCAGAAGCTCCATCTCCTTTTTCAGACGGGCCGGAAGGATCGCAAGACCCATTACCTCGATAAGGCCGATGTTCTCCTTCTTGATGTGATGGCAGTCCTGATGCGGATGGTAAACGCCCAGAGGATATTCCTCGGTCGTGATGTTGTTCCGGAGGGCCAGATCCAGCTCAAAGGTATCGCCCACTTTTCTGGCAATAGGAGTGATGGTGTTGTGGGGCTCGCCGTCTGTCTCGGCAAAAACGAAGGCAGCCTCATCGGTATAGCCTCTCCACTTATTCAGGATATGCTCTGCCAGGTCGATGAGCCGTGTCTCGTCCTTGCAGCGGATACGGATGACGGACAGAGGCCATTTGACGATGCCTGCCTCCACATCCTCGTAGCCGGGGATCGTGAAAGTCTGCTCCATGGGCGCTTTTGCCATGGCAAAGGTATTATTTCCGCCCTGATAATGGTCGTGGGTCAGAATCGAACCGCCTACGATCGGAAGATCCGCATTGGATCCCAGGAAATAATGGGGGAACAGCTTGATGAAATCGAAGAGCTTCACGAAGGTGGCTCTCTCGATCTTCATGGGCACATGCTCACCGCAGAAAACGATGCAGTGCTCGTTATAATACACATAGGGAGAATACTGGAAAAACCAGTCTGCCTGATTGATTTTCAGCGGAATGATCCGGTGATTCTGTCTGGCCGGATGGTTTACCCGACCCATATATCCCATGTTTTCCTTGCAGAGCTGGCACTTGGGATAACTGCTCTGCTTCATCAGTTTGGCAGCCGCAATGGCCTTGGGATCCTTCTCCGGTTTGGAGAGATTGATGGAAATATCAATATCTCCATACACACTGGGAACAGCCCAGCGAATATCCCGGGCAATACGATAGCGGCGGATATAGTCAGAGTCCTGGGCAAACTTATAGTAATAATTTGTGGCCTCTTCCGGAGACTTTTTGTAAAGCTCCCAGAATTTTCCGGAGACCTGGGACGGTCTCGGCAGAAGACAGTTCATCAGTCTGGTGTCAAAAAGATCACGGTAAACGGTGCTGTTCTCCTTGAGGATTCCTGCCTCTGCCGCATAATCCAGCAGATTTTTCAGGATATCTTCCAGTTCTTCTGTCCGGACTTCTTTTCCGGTCTTGTCATTTTCCTGGTAATCCTCTTCGCCAAAGACCTCCAAAAGCTGGTTTCTGGTGTAAATCTCTTCTTCCTCTGAAGTAAGACCCGTTGTCAGTCCGTACTGGACCAGCCGGTCGATATTTTCATATAAAACGGTCTTTTCCATGGCTATGCGCTTCCCTTCTCTGCTATTTTTACTGTATTACTCCCAGATGCCTGCTCCGTCGCCGATCTCTACTACATAGAAATCTGCCTTGTAGCCGATCTTCTCCTCGTAGATTTTTCCTACGTTCTCAATGAAGCTCTTCACAGCGTCCTCTTTTACGATGCTGACGGTGCAGCCACCGAAGCCAGCTCCGGTCATACGGGAACCGATAACGCCGTCCTGTTTCCATGCAGTATCTACCAGAGTATCCAGCTCTTTTCCGGTTACTTCATAGTCATCACGGAGAGATACATGGGAAGCATTCATCAGTCTTCCGAACTCAGCCACATCTCCGGCTTTCAGAACCTCTACAGCCCGTTTGGTACGCTGGTTCTCGTAAACGGCATGGCGGGCACGACGCATACGAACCTCGCTTCCGATGGCGCTCTTGTATTTCTCGAACTCTTCCTCTGTCAGATCGCCCAGAGCCTTGATATCAACGACTTTCTGGAGCTCTGCCAGAGCTTCCTCGCACTCTGCGCGGCGCTCATTGTATTTGGAATCGCCAAGTCCGCGCTTCTTGTTGCTGCAGGCGATAACGATCTTCATGCCCTCCAGTTTGATCGGTGCATACTCGTACTCGAGGTTGCTGGTATCAAGATAGATGGCGTTGTCTTTTTTACCCATGGAAATGGCGAACTGATCCATGATACCGCAATTGACGCCGTTGAAATTATTCTCTGCGAACTGGCCGTAAAGCGCGATGTCAATGTTGGAAACTCCTTCCACTCCATACATGTCACGCAGAGCCACAGCGGTCAGCATATGTACGGAAGAGGAGGAAGAAAGACCGGAAGCATCGGGAATGGTTCCGTAGATCAGCATATCGAAACCGGTATCGATGGGATGGCCTTTTTCACCGAAGGTCCATACCATACCTACCGGATAGTTGCTCCAGCCAGCTTCTTTTCTCGGTTTCAGCTCGTCCAGAGAGCCGGTCAGAACGCCTGCCTTCGGGAAATTGACAGAGTAAAAACGCATGGTGCGGTCGTTTCTCTTGCGGAAAACGCCGAAGGTTCCGATGGTCAGAGCGCAGGGAAATACATGGCCGCCGTTGTAATCGGTATGCTCACCGATCAGGTTTACACGACCCGGTGCAAAATAGGTTTTCAGCTCTCCGCCTTCTCCATAAATCTCATTAAACTTCTGGATCAGTTCCTGTTTCATTTTTAATCCCTCCATTGATATCGTTTAATCTGGTATATAGCACAGGTGAAATCACTTCTCCTGAATACCTGCTTATTTAACCTTCTTTATTGTACCAACTTATTACCATTCTTACCAGTCCCATTTTACCTTTTTTCTCCCCGTTTTCGGTATTCCAGAGGCGTCATCCGGAACTTCTTTTTAAAGAGCCGGTTAAAATAGGACACATTGGGAAAACCGGCGTCCATGGCGATGGTCAGCACATCCTCCTGTCCCTCTGCCAGGGCCCGGGCCGCCATGGTCAGCCGGTAATCGTTCAGATAGCTGACGAAGGGCACACCCATATGATTTTTGAAAAATTTCATGAAATGCGACTCGCTGAAACCGGAAAATTCCGCCATCTCTTCGATGCTTAAGGGCTTTCCGTAATCGACTTCGATTCTCCTGAGAATGCGTTTCATTTTATCCAGGGATTTTTCCCTGCCCTCCTCAGCCAGAGTCGGCTCCACCCGGGAAAACATAAGGAAAAAGAACTGGAAGAGCCAGCCCTTCACCGCCAGAGGATAGCCCCTGGGGCGCTGCTCTGAGAGCTCGTCCATTTTCCGGATGCACTCCAGCATCTCTTCATGATAAAGAGCGGAACCATCAATCCAGGCAGGATAGAGGAGCTTCCCGTCCCGGTAGGGCTCCAGAAATTTCGGCCCGCAGACATCGCCCTCTTTTGGAAGGAGCATTTCCAGCCGGAAAATGATATTTTCATACTCCATCCGCTCCTGCTGATACTGACGAATGCCGTGAAGCTGGCCCGGAAGAACAATAACCGCCTGTCCCGCTTCCAAAAGCCTGCTCTCCCGGTCCAGCGTCACAAGGCCCCGGCCCTTTTTCACAACGATGAGCTCCATCTCCTCATGCCAGTGTACCGGAACACTGGAAAAATCAAGAGGAATCGAGCATAAATAGGTATTATATGGGAACGCTACTTCTGTATGCTTCTTGTCTTCCCTGAAAGTTTCGTATTCAAAATCCCGCATATACACCTCTCCCGTTTGACTATTTGATAGGATTGTACTATATTTGAATAGGATATCGCAAGACTTTTCCGGGTGGAACAGATATAATAGAGCCATCCGTAGAACGGCAGCGCCCTGCCGGAATCTGAAAAAGTAGGAGGAATCATCATGCAGTTGAAAAAATTTATCGAGACAACCTGTAATAAACCGATTTCCGAATGTTCCAACCAGGAGCTCTACCTGGCGCTTTTAAGCTACACCAAAGAGCAGATCAAAGAAAAAGAGACACCCTGTAACGACAAAAAGAAACTCTACTATATTTCCGCCGAGTTCCTGATCGGCAAACTTCTTTCCAATAACCTCATCAACCTTGGAATCTACGATGAAGTGGCTCTCCTGCTGAAGGGCAACGGAAAGAGCCTGGCTGAGATCGAGGAAGCCGAGCCGGAACCCTCCCTTGGAAACGGGGGCTTAGGACGACTGGCAGCCTGCTTCCTGGATTCTATCGCTACTCTTGGTCTTCCGGGAGACGGCGTGGGCCTGAACTATCATCTCGGCCTTTTCAAGCAGGTATTTAAGGATCATCTCCAGAACGAGACCCCGAACCCCTGGATTGAGAAAGAGAGCTGGCTTCACAAGACCGACACCACCTACCGCATTGCCTTTGGTGGCACCACCGTTACCTCCCGCCTCTACGACATCGATGTGATCGGCTACAACAACCGCGTCAACAAGCTTCACCTTTTCGATGTGGAGTCCGTAGACGAGTCCATCGTCCGCGACGGCATCTCCTTTAATAAAGAAGACATCGCCAAAAACCTGACTCTCTTCCTCTATCCCGATGACAGCGACGAGGAAGGCCGTCTGCTCCGTATTTACCAGCAGTACTTCATGGTCAGCAACGGTGCCCGTCTGATCCTTGATGAGTGTATTGCCCGCGGAAGCAATCTTCATGACCTTCCGGACTATGCCGTAATCCAGATCAACGATACCCACCCGACCATGGTCATTCCGGAGCTGATCCGTCTTCTCATGATCAAGGGCATCACCTTCCATGAGGCAATGGATATCGTGAGCCGCACCTGCGCTTACACCAACCACACAATCCTGGCCGAGGCTCTGGAGAAATGGCCGATGAAATATCTGGAAAAAGTCGTTCCCCAGCTCACCCCGATCATCTATGCACTGGATGATATGGTACGCCGGAACTACTCCGATGAGTCCGTTTACATCATTGACAAAAACAACCTCGTACACATGGCTCACATTGATATCCATTACGGCTTCAGCATCAACGGCGTAGCCCGCCTCCATACGGAGATCCTGGAAAACAATGAGCTGAACAACTTCTATAAGATCTATCCGGAGAAATTCAACAACAAGACAAACGGCATCACCTTCCGCCGCTGGCTCCTGCACTGTGACCACGATCTGACGAAATTCATCACAAGCCTGATCGGCGAAGGCTACAAGACCGATGCCACCGAGCTTGAGAAACTACTGAAATTCAAGGATGACAAGAAGGTTTTAAGCGAGCTTCTGAAGATCAAACAGGCCAACAAGAAAGTCCTGAAAGACTACATCCTGACCACTGAGGGCATCGAGATCGACGACAACTCCATCTACGATATCCAGATTAAACGTCTGCACGAGTACAAACGTCAGCAGCTGAACGTGCTCTACCTGATCCACAAATATCTGGAGATCAAAGCCGGCAAGCTTCCGAAACGCCCCATCACCGCTATTTTCGGTGCAAAGGCCGCTCCCGCTTACATCATCGCAAAGGATATCATTCATGCCATCCTCTGCCTGCAGGATATCATCGACAAAGATCCCGTTGCCAGCAAGTTCCTCCATGTGGTT
>OLRT01000171.1_pt1 | contig 52407 bp, 49 predicted proteins | sample 1672021 | NCBI WGS metagenome assembly OLRT01 (sample SAMEA3136637, study PRJEB25190) | human gut metagenome | reverse complement strand
AAAAAGCATTATGTGATGGACCACAATCATTAAAACCAGCCAAATTTGAACAATTAATGAAAGAATTAAAACCAATTGCTGATGCAGTAGGGAAAGAATTATAAGGTGATGATAATGGAAATGATCGTTAATTTAAAGGAACATAGTTATCCTATTTATATAGAAAAACATATTTTAGATAAAGCAAATGATAAAATAAAAGAAATCTTTAAAGGAAAGAAAATAATGATCATTTCCGATGATCAAGTTTATCCTTTATATGGAGATGCATTAACAAGAAATCTTGAAAAAGATTATGAAGTAAGTCATGTTGTTGTAGAACATGGAGAAACATCAAAACGTTTTGATATGTTACCAGCACTTTATAAAGCATGTTTAGATTTTAAACTTACAAGAACGGATTTAATCATTGCTTTAGGTGGTGGTGTGATTGGTGATATGGCAGGATTTGTCGCAAGTAGTTATTTAAGAGGGGTAAAACTTGTCCAAATTCCTACTTCTTTACTTGCACAAGTGGATAGTTCTGTTGGTGGAAAGGTAGCGGTTGATTTACCTGAAGGGAAAAACCTGGTAGGAGCTTTCTATCATCCATCCATGGTTTTGATTGATCCATGTACATTAAAGACATTAGATCCACATTTTATCAGTGATGGCATGGGAGAAGTCATTAAATATGGATGTATTAAAGATAAAAAATTATTTGATCAATTAAATTCTTATCAAAATTTTGAAGAACTCTATGAATTTATTGATGAAATCATATATAATTGTGTCAACATCAAAAGAGAAGTTGTTGAAAAAGATCAATTTGATTTTGGTGATCGTTTATTACTTAACTTTGGTCATACCTATGCGCATGCCATTGAACAATATTATCACTATGAAAAATATTCACATGGGGAAGCCGTAGGTATTGGAATGTATCAAATTACAAAACTTGCTGAAAGTTTAGATTTGACAAAAACAGAATCTTCCATGCAAATTAAAGAAATCTTACAAAAATACAATCTACCATATGAATGTCAAGTTGAAACAAAAAATCTTATTCAAGCTATTTCTTTAGATAAAAAGAATATTAATAATTCGTTATCTGTTGTTTTATTAAAAGAAATAGGAGATAGTTATGTTTATCAAACAAATCAAGAATTTTTATTAAAAAAAGAAAGGGTATAAAATGAGTCAAATTAAGTTAATTCCTACAAAACTAAAAGGAAAAGTATCTGTTCCACCTTCAAAATCATTAGCACATCGTGCGATTATTGCAGCTAGTCTTGCTAAAGGTATTTCAAGAATTGATCATATTGAATATTCTCAAGATATCAAAGCAACAATTGGTGCGATGGAAGCACTTGGAACAATTATTGAACAACATGAAGATTATCTTATTATTAATGGTAATTACACATTTACTAAAAATAATACGATGCCAGGAGTCCAAATTGATTGTGAAGAATCAGGATCAACGCTTCGCTTCATGGTTCCTATTTCTCTTGCTAAAGAAAATAAAGTACGTTTTATAGGAAGAGGACAATTAGGGAAAAGACCATTAGATACCTATTATGAAATCTTTGAAAGACAAAATATTGGTTATTTATATCGTGAAAATGTTTTAGATTTAAATGTTGTGGGTGAATTAAAACCTGATTTATATCGTATTCCAGGTAATATTTCATCACAATTTATTACCGGTTTATTATTTGCTTTACCTTTATTATCATTTGATTCAATCATTGAAATTACGACACCACTTGAAAGTAAAGGATATATTGATTTAACATTACAAGTATTAAAACTTTATGGTATTGAAATTGTGAATCATGAATATAAACAATTTATTGTAAGAGGTAGACAAGAATATAAGGCAAAAGATTATCGTGTGGAATCTGATTTTTCTCAAGCTGCTTTCTATTTAGTAGCGGGTGCTTTAGGAAATGATGTTACATTATTAGATTTAAACTTAGATTCTTTACAAGGTGATAAAGCAACAATTGATTTTTTAAAACAAATGAATTGTGAAATCGTGGAAAATGATGAAGGAATTAAAGTGGTGAGTCATGGTTTAAAAGCAACAACTGTGGATGCGAGTCAATGCCCTGATGTTATTCCAGTTGTTTCTCTTGCATTAGCACTTGCAAGTGGACATAGTGAAGTCATCAATGCCGGACGTTTACGTATTAAAGAATGTGATCGTCTTCAAGCGACAGTTGAAGAATTGAATAAACTAAAAGCACATGCAGTTGAACATGAATCTTCTATGGAATTAGATGGTGTAGAAACTTTAACTGGTGGAAATGTATCAAGTCATGATGATCATCGTATGGCGATGATGCTAGCGATTGCTTCAACAGTGTGTAAGGAACCAGTCATTATTGATAATAAAGAATGTGTTAAAAAATCTTATCCAAGTTTTTGGGAAGATTTCGAGATGTTAGGAGGAAAAATCGATGGGGGCAACTTATAAAAATAATATAGAACTTACAATTTTTGGTGAATCCCATGGAAAAGCTATTGGTATTACCATTGGCAATCTTCCTAGCGGTATTCAAATTGATTTAGATGAAGTTTCGCGTGATATGAAAAGAAGAGCACCAGGACAAAATAAAATGTCGACAGCTAGAAAAGAAGCAGATCAAGTAGAAATTTTATCAGGGTTACAAGATGGTATTACCACAGGAGCACCTCTTACAGGAGTTATCTATAATAGTGATCAACATTCTAAAGATTATTCTTTACTTAAAACAAATATGCGACCAGGACATAGTGATTATCCAGCTTATATTAAATATAAAGGATTTAATGATGTCCGTGGGGGTGGTCATTTTTCTGGAAGAATTACAGCCCCAATCGTTTTTGCGGGAAATATTGCTAAACAGATTTTAAAACAAAAAGGAATTATTATAGGAGCACATATTTTATCAATTGGAAAAATCAAAGATGAAAAGTTCCCTGTAAATGTAGATGATGAAATGCTTTTAAAATTAAGTGAAAAACAATATCCAACAATTAAAGAGGATGTTTTTGAAAAAATGGAAGAAACGATTTTAAAAGCAAAAGAAAATTTAGATAGTGTTGGTGGAAAAATTGAATGTGTTGCTTTACATGTTCCTGCTGGAGTAGGTGAACCTTTCTTTGATTCTTTAGAAAGTCATTTATCTTCATTGATGTTTTCAATTCCAGCCGTTAAAAGTGTTTCTTTTGGCGATGGAGAAAGTATTGATGAAATGTTAGGGAGTGAAGCCAATGATTGTTATTATTATGATGAAGAAGGAAATGTAAGAACTTCTACAAATCATAATGGTGGCATTACTGGTGGTATTACAAATGGTATGCCTGTAAGTTGTACGGTTACTTTTAAACCTACACCTTCGATTGCTAAAAAACAAAAGACGATTAATATTGAAACAAAAGAAAATGTAGAATTAGAAATAAAAGGAAGACATGATCCTTGTATTGTACAAAGAGCAGTTGTTGTTGTAGAAGCAATGATGGCTTTAGGAATACTTGATATGATGAGGGAATAAGTATGAAAGATTTAAAACAATGCCGAATTGAAATAGATGCAATTGATCAACAATTAATGGAACTTTTTGAAAAACGTATGGCTCTTTCAAAAAGTGTCGTTGAATATAAAATTGAAAATAATTTAGAAATTTTCCAACCTGAAAGAGAAAGAGAAGTTATTGAAAAGAACTTAAATCGTTTAAATAATGATCAATTAAAAGAATATGCAAGATGTTTTATTCAAGAAATGATGACAGTTTCTAAATCTTATCAATCAGATTTATTACCACTTGAATTAGATAAAAATATTAAAACAGACTTTAAAAAAGATCCTGTTGTAGGTTATCAAGGAATTGCAGGTGCTTTTTCACAAAGTGCTGCTGAAAATTTCTTTGGTGAAGGAACAAAGAATATTGGTTATAGAGACTTCGAAGATGTTTATGTGGCTTTAGAAAATGGTGAAATTGATTATGGTGTTTTACCAATTGAAAATAGTTTAACAGGTTCAATTAATGATAACTATGATTTAATTAGAAAATATGGTTTCTATATTGTAGGAGAAACTGCAGTTAATGTCAGTCAATGTTTAATGGCACTTCCGGGGACAAAGATTGAGGATATCAGACAAGTTTACTCACATCCACAAGGATTAGCACAATCAAGTGAATTTTTATATCAACATCGTTATATTGAACAAAGACCATTTCAAGATACAGCCATGGCTGCTAAATATGTAATGGATTCAAAAGATCCAACTAAAGCAGCCATTGCATCACCACTTGCATGTAAACTTTATGGTTTAGAAATGTTAAAAGAAAATGTACAAAATAAGAAAAACAATAGAACACGTTTTATGGTGATTTCTAAAGAATTTATTTGTCCAAAAGAAAGTGATAAAGTTTCTGTTATCTTTACATTACCTCATCAAGTTGGAACTTTAGATAACATGTTACAAACAATTAAACAAAGTCAAATTAATATGGATCGTATTGAATCAAGACCAATTGAAACACAATATTGGCAATATTATTTCTATATTGATTTTGAAGGAAATATGCATGAAGAAAGAATTCAACGTGCTATTAATAAAATGAAAGCAAATAGTACAACGTTAAAAGTATTGGGAAATTATAAAAGGGCGTAAAAATGAAAAATATTATATTAGTGGGAATCATGGGGTGTGGTAAAACAACCATCTCCAAATTATTATCAGAAAAATTAAAGATGCCAGTTATTGATATGGATAAATATATTGAAAAAAAATATCAATGTACAATACCTGATATGTTTGCCATCTCTGAGGAATATTTTAGGGACAGAGAAAGTGAAGCATGTTTAGATATGGCAAAGCTTGACGGCTATATTATTTCTACAGGTGGGGGAGTCATCAAAAGAAAAGAAAATAGAGACGTTTTAAAACAAGCGGGTACTGTTTTCTATATTGATCGACCTGTAGATAATATTGTAACAGATGTAGAAACAGCTCATCGACCATTATTAAAAGATGGACCAGAAAAACTTTATCAATTATTTGATGAAAGACATCAACTTTATTTAGATAGTTGCCACTATCATGTAAAAAATGATGGAACACTAACGGATATCGTTAATAAAATAGTAGAAGATATAGACTAAATCGTAAGGTTTAGTTTTTCTTTTTTTATTTAAAATAATGTAGCTTAAAAAGGTTTAAATATTTTAAAAATATCAAAAGATATCGAGATATTACTAAAAAGATACTTCATAAAAGAGTCTAGCATGTGTTGGGAGTTGAATATCAAAGTACAATTGATCAGTGGACGTAAAAAATTGATGCCTAATATTATGATTGTCTTTTATGCAGGTTCTTCTTTTTGGAAGGCACCCCAAAGACTACAAGAGATGATGGATAAATCAAAAAGTATGGAAAAATATTATAATGATTGGAAATACTTTTTTGTAGATATTAAAGAAATAGATACAACAAAGATTAAAAATTCACAAGTAAGATATCTTGTAGAAGCAGTGCAAGGATTATATGAAGGAGATTATGAAGAATCTAAAAGAATTAATGATGAAAATCGATAAATTCAATTCTCAACAACTTAATATGCTTGTTGAACATATATTTGATATTAGTAATGAAGATGATATTTTACATCTTATCCATTAGCCAAGACGATGAGAGTCTTGGCTTTTTGTATTAAGATGTTTATTTTTTTAATTGATCTTTAACATAAGTTTTAAATAAAGTATAGAAAATAGATGTTAAAGGAATAAATAAAAACATTCCCATGATACCCATTAAATTTCCACCTATGATTACAGCTACAAAGACCCAAATAGAAGGAAGACCTACAGAATTTCCTACAACATGAGGATAAATAAAGTTACCTTCAATTTGTTGTAGAACTAAAAATAAAACAATAAATTCAATAGCTTGGATTGGATTTACAATACCAATCATAATAATTCCTATAAAACATCCAATAAATGCTCCAAAAACAGGAATCAATGCAGTTATCGCAATAACCACACCCATTAACATAGCATAAGGCATTTTTAAAACACCCATTGTAACAATAAACATACTTCCAAGAATACAAGCTTCTAAGCATTGACATGTAATAAAACTTGAAAAAGTATCACTTGATAACTGAATAATCTTACAAATCTTATCGGTTTTATTTTTTCCAATAAAAGCAATTGTTGTCTTTTTAAGTTGTCTAGATAATGTTTCTTTAGAAAAAAGAAGATAAATTGAAAAGACAAGACCAATAAAGAAAGTATATAAACTACTTAATGTATTTGATAAAATAGAAAATCCAGAATGAAATAAACTTTGCCAATTATTTATAATTGTTTTATATAAAGCAGATAAGTCAAGATCTAAAGAAATAATAGAATCGATGATATTTTTAAAACTTCCATTCATTATATTTCTATTTTCTTTTAAGAAAATAAGTAATTGATCATAAGCATTAGGTGCCAATTTAACAATTTCTTTAAGAGAATGGATTAGTTCGGGTCCAATGATAAAACAAATAAGTAATAAAAAACTAACAAATAAAATAAGAGTTAAAATAAATGAAATCATTCTTTTATTTCTTACATTTTTTAATAAACTTTTTTCTAATTGATTTGTAATAATATTTAAAATAAAAGCAATACAAAAACCAACTATAAAAGGAATAATTAATTGCCAAAGATATTGAATAAAACTAAAAACAGACGATAAATTTAAAATAATAGCTAAGATAATACCTGCATAACTTATTAAATAAAAGTATTTTTTTAATTCATTGTCATTTGAAAACATAAAATCACCTCTTAAAAAGTATATATTTTTTATATGAACAGAAAATGAAAATTTGCATAAGTTTGAGATTGTCCTTATAATAAAAAAGTGGGTGACTATATAAATTTAAAAGGGAGGATTTTTTGTATGAAAAAAATCATTATAACAATAGGAAAGAATAGTCAGACAATTTTTTTATTGATTGTTTTAGTAATTGGTCTTGTGATTTTATTAAATATGATTGCTTTTTTTTATAAAAAACATAAAAATCCTCGCTTTTCTCAAAAAGAGTTTTTAAATAATATTTTTTATGAAGATCAAAGTCAAGTATATGTCTTAGTTAGAAAGAAAGATTACAAAGTATTATTTTTATCTTCTCACTTTGAAGAAGTATTTCATATTTTACCAAAACGTATACAAGTTGATATAGAAGTTTTAAAAGAAATTGTAGAAGATGATACTTACCGACAATTTTTAAAAGAATATAAGCAATGGAATCAACAAGAACCTTTTAAATATTCTTTTAAAATGAAAGATGAAAATAAATGGTTCATTTTAACAATTACTGCAATAGAACATGGAAAATATCATCTATTTGCTTTTTATGACCATAGTGAAGATGTTTTAAAAGAATTAGATTATTTACAACAAATAGAAACAACTAAAAATGAAAGTGAATATAAAGCTTCATTTTTATCAAGAATGTCACATGAAATTAGAACGCCTATGAATGGAATTATTGGGATGCTGACATTAGCCAGACAATCAAAACAAGATGCCAAACAAGGAAGCTACTATTTACAACAAGCAGAAGATATTTCTAAGTATTTACTTTCACTCATCAATGAAGTCTTGGATATGTCAAGAATGGAAGCAGGAAAATTAGAATTAGAGAGTAAACCATTTAATATTTATCATTTAAAAGCACAATTAAATAATATTTTTAAAGAAACAATTGAAAAGAAAAATGTTTTATTTAAAATCGATTATTTTGATTTTGATGCAAAATATTTTATGGGGGATGAATTACGTATTATGCAAATACTTGTTAATCTATTATCCAATGCTAGTAAGTTTACTGATAATGGTGAAATTACAGTAACATTTAGACAAATGTATAAAGAAGATAAGGTTGCAAATATTATGATGCGTGTTCATGATACAGGTAAAGGAATGTCAAGAGAGTTTTTAAGTCATATATTCAGACCGTTTGAACAAGAAGGAGTTGAAATTTCTAAAAAGTATGGTGGTAGTGGACTTGGAATGGCTATTACAGATCAGCTTGTTAAATTGATGGGTGGAGAAATAGTTGTTGATAGTCTTGAAGGTAAAGGAACCGATTTTACAGTCTTTTTAAATTTACCAGTTGCTCCAAGTCAAGAATATGAAGATGAAAAAGAAGTTGTTGTTGAACAATTTAGTTTTGAGAAAAAGCGTATATTGCTTGCTGAAGATAATGAAATTAATGCAGAGATTTGTATGAGTGTATTAAATTCTAAAGGAGCGTTTGTCGAACGTGTAGAAAATGGACAAGAAGCGGTTGATACATTTAAGAAGCATGCTAAAAATTATTATGATTTGATTTTAATGGATATACAAATGCCGCAAATGGATGGCTATGAAGCAACGCAAATTATAAGAACGATGGAATCGGGTAAAGCAATTCCTATCTTTGCTTTATCTGCTGATGCATATGTAGAAAATAAACGCTATTCTAAAGAGATGGGAATGGATGGACATTTTTCAAAGCCTATTGATTTTGATGTAATGGAAAAAGAATTAAGTGAATATTTTTCAAGGAGAGATGCATAATGAAAAAGACATTTAAATTATCAGTACCGTATTTAGGAAAAGCTGTGGTTGTGACGGTTGTTTCTTTTTCATGTGCGATTTCTGCTTATCAACTTTACCAAAATAGTTCAATCTTCTCACCACAATCACAAGCTTTAGATTTGAAAAATAATCAAGTTGTTTTTTCAAATCAAAATCAACAAACAAACACAAATCAAAATCAAGATGAAAGTCAATATCTTAATGAGAATCAACAAGCATTAGATAAAATTTCACAAACAAATTTTAATAATTCTCCTTATTTATTTAAAAATCAAGGAAGAGTGGATCCGACAAAAATTTATGGACAAACAGGTATGGGGACAAATGGTGGCAATACGATAGGTGTTAATCCAAATGGAACAACAAATAATGGAAATGCAACTGTTGTCATTCCCGGAACAGGAATGCCTATTGCTACAGGAGATGCAAGTTCAGGCATCGCTAATGATGAAGTAAATAAAAATACAAATCATGAAACAACACCGATTGTTGATCCAGATCCAGAACCAACGCTACCAGATTTATCGAATAATGAGATTTATAAAGATGCCATTTCTTTGCCAAATACAGGAATTGAACAAAAAGAAAATGCAAAATACAATATTCATTTTATGGCTGCAGAAGATTTATATCTTGACAATCTTACAATGCTCTATGATGGTTGTGTGATCACTCCATGGAAATTACTTTGTAATATGGTTGTGATGGTTTCAGAAAGGAAAGAGGGGGATAGCTATCCAACACTTTATAGAATAGAAAATTATAATGATAATTTTAAAATAGGTTCTTATCCTCAATATGCAACAGAAAACTTTAAAGTATCATTTTATTTTAGACTAAATGAATCAAGTCCATGGCAAGAATATATTTATGAATTTAAAGTTGATTATCAGGCACGTATTTCCTTACAAGACTATAATCAACAAGAAATAAAATATTTTTATTTAAAGAAAAATGAAACAGAAGATTTACGAAAATATTACAATTTAATAATTCCAACATATCAAGATTCTACACAAATGTTTATTGGCTGGAAAGAGGAAGATGGTAGTGTTATTGAAGATCAATCTGACTACACAATCACTCAAAAAGGAAGAATTACACTTGTTCCTCAAGAAATGGTAGATTTACCAGAGGAATATATTGTTCAATTACAAGATAAAACGATTTTTTCACCAATATTTGCGACAATTTATGAATATGCTTTTACCAATTATGTTGGAGATTTAAATGCTGATATTCATGTACCAGATGGTATAAAAAAAGTAGAATTAAATGATATTTTTGGAAAAGAATTTAATGGTGATTTTTATATTTCAGAGATCGTTGATGATATTTCTTTTGGTTATGGCTGGACAGGACCTGATTTATATGGAAAGTATATCGTTGATGAAAATAATCCTAATTTTAGTTCAAATGAAGATGGATTATTAATGGATAAATCTCAAACAGTGATTCTTCAAACACCAATAGCTGATGCTATTTATATTCCTGAAGGAGTTACATCAATTAGTAGTTCTATTTCGTGGTATGTTCATGATATTTATTTTGAAGGTAAGTGTTTGATAGATAGCCATTCTTTTTCTAATATTCCTACAGATTCAACAGTTCACGTACCTGATCAATATTATTTAGACTATTTTAAAAAGAGTTATGGAAGTTTTGTAACAAGTATAGTTAATGAAAATAATGAATCTTATGATTATACAGTAAGTAATAATTTGGTTTTTAGTGATGATGAAAAGATACTAGTAAGTACTTTAGATAGCGCAAGTGGGACAATTGTTATTCCTGAAACAGTAGAAAAAATAGCTGATCAAGCTTTTAGTGGAAATAGTGATATTACACAGATTATTTTAACAGGAGGAAATATTGAATTAGGTCATCAAATTTTTAAAGACAGTGGTGTTGAAAATGTGATGATTTTAACTCAAAATATGCCAAGTGTTTATAAAGATACTTTTAGTGATAGTGATAATCTTAAAGGAATTAGTATTGCTAGAAATTATTATCATTTGTATGAATCTAAATGGAGTGATTTATTAGAACCAACAGAGTTTGCTTTATTGAATGAAACCGATTCATCATTAAATGTAAAAGATGGTTTTGAATATTTAGAAATGTATTATCGAGATCGTGCACATGCAACCATTTTATTAAATGCGCCAAGTGATTTGGTTTATTTTGATAAAGATAGTATTCCAGGAGTAATAATTACTGAAATTGGTAAAAATGCTTTTTCAAATTGTAAACAATTGAAATCTGTAAAATTATCTAAACAAGTGGTACAAATTGATAGCTATGCTTTTTATGGTTGTGATGACTTAGAAGGCATTTTCTCAGCTAATACAGATACGATTACAATTCAAGAAAATGCTTTGGAAATAACGGATGGATCCTTTCTTAATCTTCGTTATATTGCCTTAAATGCTAAAAATGCAAATTTTGAAAATTATTATTTACCATCAACGAATCAAAAAATGTTTGTTCCTTATGATGGCGATGGATATTATGGTGGTAATACATATAGTAGTAGTTATTTTTTAGATGAATCTTATGGTGGAGCCATCTTATATGGTTATGCTAGAGGATCAGATCAAGATGGAAATACAATTACAGTGGATAATGAATTTTATTTAATTAGTGCAACAACAGATATTAGTGGAGCTGTTGCTACGAAAGAAGGTACCTTTGAGATTTGTATGAATGCTTTCGAGAGTGTTCCTATTACATCGATTCAATTAAATATGACAGATGATATGTATTGGATTGATGATTATGCTTTTTATGAAACAAAATTAGAAGGTGAACTTACTTTGCCAGATGGCTTAGGTCCAATAGGAATGGCTGCATTTAGTGGTACGAGTCTTACAAAAGTGACATTTCCAAAAGTTTATGGGAATAATACAGAGTATCCAGCACGGCTTTGGACAAATAATTTTGGAAGTACTCTAAAGGAAGTTGTTTTCCAAAATGCTACACCTATCTTACTTTATTATTATGGTGATGGAAATGGCTTTGAATTTGGTCAAGATTTAGCAGATGATTTTCATGTTACACTTTCAGGTGATGCGACAGGTTTAGAACAAACATACATAGATAATTGGAAATATAGTTTTGCAGGATATGAAATATCAGATGCTCAAATTCATGGAAATGAAATTAAAGAAGCAGAAAAAAAGGTTGCAGCATTATTAAATTATGTGGTACCTGAAATAAACGAAAATCAAAATTTAGATAATCAAATAGAAGAGCCTGATACTCAAACAAAAGATGATTCACAAGAAATACAGACAGAGAATAATCAAGAACAAGATGATTCAAATAACAATCAACTAGAAGCTTTAGAAAACGAGGGAGAAGAAAATGATAATTGAGCAATCACAACATATTATTGATGAAATATCAAAAGTATTCATTGGTAAGGATGAAATAATTAAAAAAGTATTAATGACAATTTATGCTGGAGGACATATTTTATTAAATGATACTCCTGGTACGGGGAAAACAACATTGGCGTTAGCTTTTTCTAAAGCTTTAGGTTTGGATTATAAAAGAATTCAGTTTACAACAGATACCTTACCTTCTGATATTGTTGGTTTTACAATGTTAAATAATGAAACTCAAAAATTTGAATTTAGACCGGGGGCTGTTTTTAGTAATTTACTTTTAGCAGATGAAATTAACCGTACATCACCAAAAACACAAGCTGCTTTATTAGAAGCTATGGAAGAACATAATGTGACAGTTGATGGTGTTACTTATGATTTACCTCATCCATTTATTTCAATAGCGACACAAAACCCAATTGGTTCAGCAGGGACACAACCTTTACCAGAATCTCAATTAGACCGTTTTATGGTATGTTTATCGATTGGATATCCTGATTTAGATAAACAAATTGAGATTATTAAATCGCGTCGATATGATAATCCAATTGATAAAATTAAAGTAGTTGCTTCAAAAGAAAATGTTATAGAAGTACAAAACTATTTATCATCTGTACGTATCAGTGATGATGTTTTAAAATATATTGTCTTATTATGTGAAAAAACAAGAGAAATGCCCCTTATTGAATTAGGAGTTTCTCCTCGTGGGGTTTTAGCACTTGTACAAATGGCTAAAGCACATGCCGTATTAGAAGATCGTATCTATGTTATTCCAGAAGATGTACAAGATGTTTTTTTAGATGTTTGTGCACATCGTTTGATTTTACGTCCACAAGCAAGGGTAGAAGGATTAGATGCCAGAGATATTTTAAAAGAAATTTTAGTGGAAGTGAAACCACCATTGGCTGATTAGATTATGAAAAATAAATATTTTGTTTATGCAGTTATCAATATTCTCATTTTTATTGCATATATTTATTCGACTTATTTCTACTTTTTAGTTATTTGGGCAATAAGTATTTTATTTCCTCTTATGCTTTTCATTTTGTTGAAATTAGAAGCACGTTATATTCAATTTGATCTTCATGGACAAAAACAAGGAGAAGTAGGAAAACGTTTATCTTTTGTATCTGAAATAACAAGTCAATATAGATTACTTGTTTCTGGAAGAATAGAGTATGATTTTGTTTATGAAAATAATACGTTACAAAGTCAAATTAGAAAAAGAATATTTATTCCTTTAGGAATGAAATATTCGAAGAAAGAACATCAATATACAGCAACATATTGTGGAGAAGTAACATTTTCTTATGAAAATATTTATTTATATGATGTATTTGGTTTTTGTCGTGTTTCTTTTCCACAAGATAAAAAACATCATGTTGTGATTTATCCTCATAAGATTTCTATGGAACTGCTTTATAATGAACTTTCAAAACCTTATGAAAATGGTCTTTTACAATATCAATATAAAAAAGGTCCTGATATGTCTGAAATCTTTGATTTAAAACAATATTATCAAGGAGATGATATTCGTCATGTTCATTGGAAATTAACAGCTAAAACTAGACAGATGCTTCTTAAAGAAGGAACACACAATAGTAGTTTTGAAACAGTTTTATTAGTTGATATTGGTTTAAATGATCAAAATGAAGAAGTTGATAAAAAGGTTTTATCAAAAGCATTATCTTTTGCAATGAGTATGTCAGAAGAATTATTACTTAAAAATATAGGTCATTATGTAGCACTTTATGATCATGGAAGTTTTTATTGGTTAGAAATGAATAATGTTCAAGATTACTATACGACATTAGAACAATGGTTTTATAAAGGTGTTTCTTTACAAAACGGAGATGCATTACATCTTTTTATGAGTGAACAGTTAGATTTGATTTTTACAAAAATGATTTATGTTACAGCAGGAAATTTCAATGAAGAAATTTCAAAATTAAATGATTTTTTAAGTGTTAGTGCAATCACTGTAAAAGATCATCTTGAAAAAGTACAAACAACAAAACATCATCAAAATCAATTATATGAATTACCTGTTGATTTAATTGATGAAAATACATATCGTTTTGAAATATAAGGAGGTCAAAAATGGAAAAAAATAAAATTATTTCTTTAAGTACGACCCTCCTTTATTCATTTGTATTAGTGATTAGTTTTTTGTGCTTTTATCATAGTATCGTAGAAAGTTCATGGTTGTTAGAAATTATTGTCAGTTTATTTGTTTTAATAGGAGTAAATCTTTTATCTTATAAAACAAAAACAAAAGAGATTATTTTTCCTATAGTGATGACTTTTATTATTGGGATTATTTATTCATTTCAAAGTTTTTATTATGGCTTTTGGGGAATTATAAATTATTGTATTCAATGGTATAATGTTCAATTTGATGATGCTAGAAATCTGATGATGACTAAAGCTATTACAACAAGTCATATACAAGCTTTTAGTTTGGTTGTTATTCTATTTATTACTTATTTTATTTATCGTTCGATAAAAAAAGAAAAAATGATGGGTATTATTCTTATCTTTTCCATTGTTTTTGCCTTTACTTTATGGATTGATCGTTTTTCTTTTATTGGGGGATCACTTTGTATAATCACTCTTTTGATGATTTGGATGTATTACCAAAATAAAGTGATCAATTCAAAAACAGTTCAATGGCTTGTGATTATTTCAATTATTTTTGTGGCTGTAGCGTTACCTGTTTATCAAGATAATTTATCTTTACAACAAATAAAAAAAGAAGTCTTACAACAAGTAGAAGACCTTCGTTATGGTAAAGATAATCTTCCACAAGGTAATTTAAAGCAAGCATCTATAATTCATGAAAATGAAGAAGAACGTCTACAATTAGCTGTTTCACAAAGAAAGAATTTGTATTTAAAGGGGTTTGTAGGGAGTACTTTACAAAATAATCAATGGCAAGATTTAAAAAGAGCAAGTTATAATGGAAAACATGAAGGAATGTTGAAATGGTTAGAAAACAAGAATTTTTCTTCATCTTATCAATATAGTCTTTATGAAAAATTATCTCAATTAGATGATACATCTCAAAAAGTAGAAATTAATAATACAGGAGCTAATAAAAAATATCTCTATACACCTTATTCTGTTTCTAAAAAAGATGTTTCATCATCATTGATTCAAAAAGATCTTAATTTAAAGTCAAATGCTCTCTTTGGAACAAAGAATTATAGTTATACAGAAACATCTTCTGTCTCACCAAGTGAATTGATGACAGGAAGTGACTGGCTTAACCAACCAAATAAATCTCAAAAGAAATATTTAGATACAGAAGCTGTTTATCGACAATTTGTTTATGAAAATTATCAGACAGTTGATCAGGGATTAGAAAAAACGATTGCTCATTTATTTGATCAAGATGAATTTGAAAATACAGGTATTTATTCAATTTCACAATATATTAGAGATACACTTACTAAATATATGAAATATGATGAAAAAACAAATACTCAAAGTGAAAATGTTCTTGAAGATTTTTTAAATCAAAAGATTTCAGGAAATGATGTTTTATTTGCTTCAGCGGCAGTAGAAGCTTTTCGCCATTATAATATTCCAGCAAGATATGTTGAAGGATATTTATTAAAAAGTGACGCTATTGATGAAGAAGGGAATGCTACTCTTACATCAAAAGATGGTCATGCTTGGGTAGAAGTTTATTTTGATGGTATGGGATGGTTGCCTATTGATGTAACACCGGGATATTATTATGATGTTTATACACTGATGAATATGGTTGCTACTCCACAAGGAGATAATAGTCAAGTAAATATTGAAAAGGGACATAAAGATTCTCAAGGTGTTAATGATGGTCAAAATGGTGGAATGATTTATAACATTGTTAGTGGTATTGAAAGTATGGAATCACTTGTAATGGGTGTTTTTACAATTGGATGTGTTATTTTATTTATTGTTTGGATCTGCTTAGAAATTAGAAGATTATTCTTAAATATTGGAATTAAACATGCTTATTATCGAGCTTCGGTTACTCGAAAAGTGAAGTATTTATATGGATTGATGGAGATGTATTTAAAATCTTATGGAATTGATTATCGTTTAGGTTTAGATTCTTTAAAAGTGGATGATACTTTAGAAAAGATGGGAATCATTTATGAAGGAGAATTTTTAAGAGTTTGTGAGTTATTTGAAAAGAGTTTTTATGGTGAAATAGAGTTAGAAGAATTTGAACTTAATATTATTACTCACTTTATTAGTTTATTATATCAAAATCAAAAGGGATTAAAGTGGTATAATAAATTAAGTAGAAGATATGCGATTTTATCTGGGAAAAATATTTATTTAAAATTAATAAGGTGTAATGAGGGTGATTAGGATGGATAAAAATGGGAAAATACTGATTGTTGATGATTCAAAATTTAATCGTGATATATTATCAGAAATATTAAATCAATATACAGTTATAGAAGCAAAAAATGGCTATGAAGCATTAGAGTATATGAAAGCTGATAAGAATATTGCGCTTGTTTTATTAGATCTTGTTATGCCTGAAATGGATGGTTTTGAGGTTTTAAAATATATGAATCAAAATCATTTAATTGATGAAATAGCAGTGATGATTATTTCTATCAATAAAGATGATCAAAGTATTGAAAAAGCCTATGAATTAGGGATATCAGGTTATATTACAAGACCGTTTTCATCTGCTGTTGTCTTAAAAAAAGTTAATAATATTATTTCTCATTATAAAAGACAAAAAAAACTTACAACCATCATTAATAAACAAATCTATGAAAAATATAAAAATAACGATATGATGATTATGATCTTAAGTCATATCGTTGAATCACGTAATGGAGAAAGTGGTTTACATGTATTACACATTAAAAAACTTACAAAATTGTTATTAAATATTTTAGTTAAGAAAACAAATCAATATTCCTTAACTTTAGATGATATGATTTCAATTGAAGTGGCTTCTTCTTTACATGATATAGGAAAGATTGCTATTCCAGAAGAAATCTTAAATAAACCATCATCCCTTACTAAAGAAGAGATGGAAGTTATGAAATCACATGTTATCATCGGTGCAAAGATGTTAAATAGTTTACCATTTTATAATGATGAACCAATTGTAAAATATGGTTATCAAATATGTCGATGGCATCATGAAAGATATGATGGAAATGGTTATCCAGATGGTTTAAAAGGAGAAGAAATTCCTATTGCGGCACAAGTTGTTTCAATTGTTGATGCTTATGATGCTTTAACAAGTAAACGTGTTTATAAAGAGGCTTATAGTCATGAAGAAGCTTTAAAAATGATTCAAAAAGGCAAATGTGGTGTTTTTAATCCTTTACTTATAGAATGTTTAATGGATATTGAATCATACATTCAAAATGATTTAAAAATTAATGAATTTTATGAAGATAATGAATATTTTGAAGAACGTACACAAGAACATTTAAAAGATGAAGGTCTTAATTTATCTAATTTACTTTATCAAGATTTATATTTTGAAAAATCAAAATATAAATTTTACAGTGAATTATCTAATAATATTCAATTTGAATATTCAGTTGTACCACCATTACTTACATTATCTAAAAAAGATGCATTATTATTAAATATAGAACCTAAAATTATAGATCCATTAAGTAATGAAAAAGTTACAAAACTATTTATTAATAATGATTTTAATGTATTCATACAACAAGCTATTGATTTAGAAAAAGAAAAAGATAAGTTTTCGATGAATACAAAACTTAAAATCAATAATACAATTAAAGATGTTAAAATAACTGTACAAGTTATTTATGATGGTGAAGAAGCTTTAGGGGTATTAGGAGATATAGAAATATTATAGGAGAGTTGTTTATGGAGTTAGAAGAATTTTACAAACAAGTTGGTGGGAACTTTGAAGATGTTAAAAGAAGATTACTTAATGAAGAATTTATTAGAAAATTTGTATTGAAATTTAAAGATGATGAAACATTTGATAATCTTATTGATGCTTTTGATAAAGCTGATTATAAAGAAGCCTTCCGTTTTATTCATACCTTGAAAGGAACAAGTGTTAATTTGGGATTTGATGATTTATATCAAGCAAGTTGTAATTTAACAGAATGTTTAAGAGAAAAAGAAAACTTAAATGATGAAGAACTTGAAGAAGCAGGTAAACTTCTACAAATAGTTAAAAATAGCTATCAAAAAATAATAGAATTGATTGTTCAATTATAAAAATATGTGAAAAAAGGTCGAATTTAAAGGGAATTTGTTGCAAATTCCCTTTAAAAATATTATTATACATTTGTAAAGAAAAGAAAAAGGCAAAGCTGTTGAAAAACAGTGACGCAAAGCCCTAGGGTCTAAAGTACGTAAGTGCTATGATCGCCGGTTGCCCTAACCTATTAAGATATATTTTCGTGTATTTATAAGTTATAGCAACCACCAAAATAATAGGTGGTTTTTAACTTTCTAGGATTTCTTTAAATATCAAGACAAGGGAGAAGAAAAAAAGAAATGATGAAAGATTTATTAAAAAAATTACAAAAAAAATCTAACAAAAAAGGTTTCACGTTAGTTGAAATCATCGTAGTATTAGTAATCTTAGCTATCTTAGCTGCAATTGCTGTACCATCAGTATTAGGATATGTAAACGAAGCTAAAGAAGAAAGATACATTCAAGAAGCTCATTCAATTTATGTAGTAATTCAAACTGAAGAAGCTAAAGCTGAAGCTTTAGGAGAAAAACCAGATTATACTGCTACAGGTATTTGTAAAAAAGCAAAAGATATGACTAAATTAACTGTAAATTCTATCAATGCTACTGCTGAAGTAAAAGATGAATCTGGAAAAGTTACAACAAAAGGTGAATATGTTGTTAATTGGAAAAGTGATGATGGAAAAACAATTCAAGCCACAATCACTAAAAACAACGATGTAAAAATTACTTCTAAAAACTAATAAAAGTAAATAAAGATGATGCCACTACTTAAAAAGTAGTGGTATTTCTACATGTTTGAGGAAATTGAAATGATTAAAAGATTTAATAAAAAAGGATTTACATTAATAGAAATAATTGTTGTATTAGTTATTCTTGCAATACTTGCAGCAATTGCTGTTCCTTCCGTTTTAGGATATGTCGAAGAAGCTAAAAAAGAAAAATATATTGCAAAAGCTAGATCTATTTATACTGTTATTCAGGTAGAAGAAGCTAGATTAGAAAATGAAATAGATTATACAGATAAACCATCACAATATAATAAAACTGAAGATTACATGTATGCTAAAATTTGTGATAAATCAAAAGGTAATAAAGAGGGTGAAGGAATAGTTTATAAAAAAACTGGTATACATTTGTTAACTATTCAAGAAGCTGGTAACGGTGAAATATCCATTTTTTGGAAAAGCGAAGATGGCAAAACTATTTGGGCAATGATATATAAAAATAAAGAAATAAAAATTAAAGAAGTTTACCATTCCTTATAAGAATGGTTTTTTATGTAATAATTGAGAGAAAATTGTTGGATTATTAGAAATTTTGTATATATGTGTTATAGTATAACCAAAAAAGGGGAATGGGCATATGAAGGAAAGATTGAAGAATAACAAGGGTTTTACGTTGGTAGAGATTATTGTTGTATTAGTAATCTTAGCTCTTTTAGCTGCGATTGCTGTACCTTCTGTAATTGGTTATGTAAATGAAGCTAAAGAGTCTCGCTATATTCAAGAGGCACATTCTATTTATACAGTTGTTGAAACGGAAGTGGCTAAGTATAAGGCAACAGATAATCCTAGTGAAAATGATATAGATAATTATATTAAAAATATATTGAGTGGTAATACAATTGCTACTGCAGATAATAATCAATTAAAAGGTATTATTGCGAAAAAGACAGAGTTAGATGATGTTGATGTAGAAAGAAATGGCAATACTTATAAAATGTATTGGATCAGTGATGATGATCATCGTATTGAAGCTACACTCACAAAGAATAAGGATGTAAAGATTGTAAGTACTGATAGTAATCATAATTTTGATTAGATGAGGTTTTTATGGATTCAATTATTATTTTGATTTATGTATATATGTTTTTAATAGGAATGTGTGTTGCGAGTTTTATGAATGTTGTGATTGATCGTGTTCCTAGAAATGAGAGTTTTGTCAAGGGAAGAAGTCATTGTGATCATTGTGGTGAGACTTTAAAATGGTATGATTTGGTTCCTATTGTAAGTTATATTTTTTTAAGGGGTAAGTGTCGTTATTGTCATACTTCGATTCCTATTAGAGGTTTTTTGATTGAAATTTTTGGTGGATTGATTGGTATGTTTTGTTTTTATCGTTTTGGTTTTAGTATTGAAACGATTTTAATGTTTGTGATTGCGATGATTTTACTTGCGATTACAATGATTGATTTTGATACAATGATTATTCCTGATGGTTTAAATATAGCTATGCTTCTTGTATCTATTGTTTTAATGTATGTAAGACATATGTCTTTGTTAGAAAGCATTATTGGAATGTTTTGTATTTCAGTACCAATGATTTTATTAAATGTTTTAATTGCTGAATCTTTTGGTGGTGGAGATATTAAATTAATGTTTGTCTCAGGAATAGCTTTAGGATGGAAGTATAGTTTACTTGCTGCTTTTATTGGTATTTTACTTGCAGGAAGTTATAGTATTTATTTATTGGTAAGTAAAAAGATTGATAAAAAAGGACATATTGCTTTTGGTCCTTATTTATCAATTGGTATTTTTATTGCTTTATCTTATGGTAGTGAAATTATAAGTTGGTATTTAAATTTAATGATGTAAAGAGGTGATAGAATGGCTACATTTAAATATATTTCGAAAGATATGTCAGCTAAAACAATAAGAGGAACGTTAGAAGCTGATGATCGAAATGATTTAGTGAGAAAGCTTAAAGAACAAAATTTGTTTTTAGTAAGCTGCCAAGATGTCACTAAAAAGACTGTTAATCAGTATAAAATGAAATTAAATGAATTATCAGCTTATTCTAGAGAAGTAGGAACAATGCTTGCTTCTGGTTTATCTTTGATTCGTATTTTTTCTATTATGGTTCGAAGAGAAGATAATAAAAAAATAAAAAAAATTTATGAAAATATTTATGTAAAGTTACAACAAGGATATACTTTATCCGCTGCTATGGAAGCCCAAGGTGTTGCTTTTCCTAATTTAATGATTCAAATGTATCGTTCAGGTGAAGCAAGTGGGGATATGGATAAAACGGCTTTAACGATGTCTAATCAGTATTCTAAGGATCATCGTATTAAAGGTAAAACAAAGTCAGCAATGATGTATCCTATTATTTTGATTGTTATTACAATTGCTGTTTTGTTGATTGTTTATTTAGCAGTGCTTCCTTCTTTCTTTGATATTTTTAAAAATGTTGAATTACCATTGATTACTAAAATCAATATTAGTATTTCTAAGTTTTTACAAGATTATTGGTATTTTGTCTTATTGATTGCTGCAGGTTTGGTTGTCACTTTTATTGCTTTACTTAGAGTAGAAAAGGTACGTTTTCAAGTAGATAAATTAAAAATAAAAATTCCTAAGTTTGGTAAATTGTTGATGACAATTTATACGAGTAGATTTGCGAGAACTTTATGTTCTTTATACACAAGTGGGATGTCTATTGTTAATGCTTTAAATATTGCTAAAACAACGATTGGTAATGTTTATATTGAATCACAGTTTGACGGAGCTATTAAGAAATTAAGAAACGGGGAAAGTTTATCTCAAGCAATCAAGGACATTGATGGTTTTGATATTAAATTAACAAGTAGTATTTTTGTAGGAGAAGAAAGTGGGCGTTTGGAATCAATGCTTACTACTCTTGCAGATGATTTTGATTTTGAAGCAGAACAAGCATCAGAAAGAATGATTACCCTTATTCAACCATTAATGATTATCTTTTTAGCAGTTGTTATTTGTTTAATTATTATATCTGTATTATTACCAATTTATACATTGTATAACAATGTAGGAAATATGTAGGAGGAATTATGAGTTATATTGTATTTTTATCAACAAAAGGATTACAAATGGTTCAAGGAAATGTTTCAAAGAATAATATTCATATTTCTTCTTACAAAGAATTTGAATTTGTTGAAGGAACAATGTTAGATGGGAATATTCTTGATGATCAACCTGTTAGAGATGTTTTACTTGATTTAAAAAAAGAAAATGTTGATAGTGTGAGACTTGTTGTCGATAGTGGACAAATTTTAGTGAAGTGTTCTGTTTTACCAGAAGTTTCTCATAAACAAATGCTTCAATTTGTAAAGGATGAATTTATTGATGTTGAAAGTCAATATACGGATTTATTATATGATTATGCTGTTATAAAAGATAAAGTTGAGGGTAAAGAAGGTCAACTTGTTTTGTGTGCGGCAATGGAAAAAGAGTTTTTAAAGCCGTATATTGATTTGTTTGATGAAATGGGAATTTCATTAGAATCAATTGATATTATGACAAATTCAATTATTAAATTAACAGAATCTATTCTTAAATTAACAAATCTATCTTATGTTTTAACAGTAATCAATGGACAAGATGTTATTCATTATTTATTTATTAATGGACAATATGAAATAGCTAATAGAACACGTATTTTCTCTGATCGTGGAACAGTTTCTTTTATTACTGAATTATCCAATTCACTTACTAAATTAATGCAGTTTACTAAAGGTGCTTATAAAGATGCTCAATTAGAAAAAATCTATTTTGCTGGGCTAGAAACTTATGAAGAAGATATGTTGATGTCAACTATTTCTTCTAATTTGAGTATTGAGACATCTCGTTTTAAACCAACAAACTATACTTGTAGTAAAGATAATAATTTTCCTATTCATAAATATTTATTTGTAGGAAGTTTATGGAGGAGATAAGATGGCAAGAAACAGTAACAAAGATATTGATTTTTTATCTGTCTATAAAACAAAGAAAAAAATAAATACAAATTCTAAAACACTCTTGCTTATAGCATTACCTGTTTTACTCATTCTTATTTTTGCGACAAGTACACTTTATTTAACAATCACTAATAGGAACTTACAAAAGGATGTTGATACATTGCAAACACAAATAGAAGAGGCTCTTGCTGCAACAGCATCTAATACAAATTCTGATCAACAAAAAGAATTAAGTAAGCTCAATGAACAACTTACAAACTTACAAACAATTACACAAACATTATCAAAATACCCTCAAATTGATAAAGGTATTTTAGAAACAATTGATAAATCATGTAAGAACTTAACAATTGATTCAATATCATTTAATCAAGAAACAGGAGCTATATCACTTACTGTAACAGCTTCTAAAGTTAATGGTTGTGAAGAAACAGTAAGAACACTAAGAGAATCAGGTACTTTTAAAACAGTTGATTACAATGGGTATACTCAAGATGGTGGTGTTAGTGAAACAACGGAAATCGTAACAGATCCTACAACAGGTGCGACAACAACACAAGCAGTAACGAATACGACACCAATTACTTATAAATCATCGATTACATGTACATTAGAAGGAGGTACAACAAATGGACAAGATTAAAGATTCATTTAAAAAACTTTCTTCTAGAGAAAAGACATTGATTTATATATTAGTGATTTTATTGATTGTTTGTTTTGGATGGTTGATTTTATTACAACCACAATTAACATCACATACATCATTAAAGTCTTCAAAAGATAGTTTAGAATTACAACTTACTGAATTAAAAGGAACAAGTTCATCTTCTTCAACAGAAGATATCAAAACACAAATTATGAATGTTAATCAAGAAATTAAGGCTTTAAATGATCAATTTTACAATCTTATGTCAAAAGAAGATATTGATCAATTGATTACAAATCTAACAATAGAACATAAAATTAGTCCTACTAATTTAACAATGTCTGAAATAACACAAACAGATTTATCAAGTAAAAAGAGTGATGATAATTCATCTGATAACGCAAATGATAATACAGATGAATCTAAATCATCCAATGCTTTAGTTTATTCATGTGTTGTTACTCAAACATGTAAAGGAACAAAAGCTAATTTACTCAATTTAATTGAAGATGTTAAAAATATGAGTGGTTTACATATTAATTCTGTTGCCTATGAAAATTCAACAGGTAACTTGGATTTAACAATTACATATACAGTTTATATGGTAGAAAAATAGTAAAAGAGGTGCAAACAATGAAAAATAAAAAGGGATCAACAATTGTATGGGCAATTACATTGATTATGGTTCTTGTAGTCATTGTAGGTGCCTCTTTGTCTTTTGCATATATGTCTTATAATCAATCTATTAAAAATAGAAATAAGACACAAGTTGAATTGATTGCTAATTCGGCAATTAAATCTCTAGCTGGTGCTATTGAAAATGATGAAAATAGTTCGCAGCTAATTCCAGATACAGGTAAACAAATTAATGTATCAAAGATGGAATGTTCTGTTCCTTATGGAACAATTTCAAATATTAAAATTAATCGAAAAAAAGAAAATTTAATTATTGCATCACTAAAAGCTAATTATCATGATGAAGATTATACAATTTATGCTTATTTAACACAGTCTAATAATCAATGGAAATGTGTTCAATATGATACAAATGGAAATCGAGATATTTCTACTGATAGTAGTTCAAGTGGAAATGGTTCAGGAAATAATGGTAGTACAGATAATGATAATGACAATAATATTGGTTTGCCAGAAGGAAGTAATATAGCAGATACACTTGATAAAAGACTTACGGTTATGTTGAATCAATACTATGGAGATTTTAAAAATATTTATACATTTATTGATTGGTATAAAGATCAATGTAAGTATATGAATAAAACTACGGATGCTAATTATAATTGCGATTGGTGGTTTAAGAATAAAGAGGGCTCTGATTATCATATTAAACAAGCGTATTTAACATGTATGACACAAAATAATCAATTTGATAAGTTGGAAGATGATATTTATCAAAAAGTTAAAGATCAAAATATTGTTTTTAACAATAATACATGGTATCCAGATTTATATGTTAATTTTCATATATTTCCAAATAGTAATGGAAAGTATTTTATCTATGCATCTCCTTCAAGTGGTGCAAGTAATGGAGGAGTTTATCTTATTTATTATGATCAATCTTGGTATGTTACTAAAAATAAATCATTTAATGAAAGTGATTTTTTAAATGTTGACAGTATAAAAAATGCTGTAAGCAATACAGATCAATGGTTAAAAATTGAGTAGGAGGGATGAATATGAAAAATACAAAAGGTATGACACTTATTGAAGTAATCATCTCTCTATTAATTATTAGTACAGCATCTTTAATTATTGTGGTTGGTTTTGTTACTGCACTTAATCTTTTTACAGATTCTAATCATTATAAAGATGTAACGAATAAACAACAAAAAGCTCTAGTTGATGAAGAAAATAAAGATACAGATATTGATGTGAATGATACTTTAGCTAATTATTCTATTACTGTGAATGAAAGTGGTAATCAAATTATCGTCAATGGTACTTATAAAAAAGCAACAAGTAAAACATATAAGGATGTTAATCTTTCAAATTTTATTCCTAAAATTCAAATAAATGAAGCTGTGAAAGGAAGAAATATTTATAAAAATTATTGCAAAATGATGCAAGAATTTTCGAATTATTTAAAAGAGCAAGGAGTCACGTCAAATGATAAATTATTTGAAGGAAAGACTAAAGAGTATATAAAAGAGTGGATGATGCAAAAAACAGGTGCAAACAAATCAGATTTTATTACAAATTTACCTAAATTATATGCAAGTATATACCCTGATATAGAACTAGATTCATTATTAGAGGTTATTGGAACTTATAACAAAGATTTTGATAAGGAAAAGTATAAATATATTACACCATGTATGTATATATCAGATAGTACTAGAGAAAATTTAACTTATAAAGATTTTTTTGAAGATGAAGGATACAAAAAATACGTATTCATATTAGTTGGTGATAAGGCAAAAAAAGGAGATCGTCCAACAGATATATGGGCATTGCTTGATAATACAACTGTTGAAGATGATCAAGATACTTGGTTAATTCCAAAAAGCAAAATAAGTACAAAAATACTTGAAAATAAAACATATTCAGAGTTTTATAAAATAATAAGTGGTAATGAATGGATTTATTATACAACATCAAAATAGAAAAGAGGGTGACTAAGATGATCAAAAAAGTAAATAATAAAGGTATGACGTTAGTTGAAATTGTTGTTGTACTTTTAATTGCTTCTATTATTATGACAATTACTGGTGGAATCTTAGTCAACTCATTAGGTTATTTTGATACAACAACCAAGAAATCTTTAGATAAACAAACATTAGATGGTGTTCTAGATTTTATTAGCAATGAAATCACCTATGCAACAGATGTAAGAGTATCAAATACTAAACCAGATGATAGAGATTGGCATTATCTTTATGTATTAAAAAACGATAAAAATAAAGGTAGACTTTATCGTGATGGTAAAGCAGTTTTTGATGATGACTATTATATTAATAATCGAGATTTACAAATGGATGTTAGAGGTTTTACCACTAATGGATATCGTTTGGATTTAACGCTTAAGTATTTAAATGGAACAGAAGAAGTATATTCAACAAAGAATACATATGAGTTGGTCAATTTTAATATTAATACAACTGATAAAACGACTTTATTTAGTAATATTTCTAGTACGACACAGTTATCAGAAAATACAAAACTTTATTATATAAAAGATGACTCATCAAAAGGTAATAGTGAAAATGACAAAACGGATAGCGAAATCACAGTTGCTAAACAGGTTGAATGTATTAATACGAAAAATAATCGTGGTGATTATGTAGAAGGAAGACATTATAGTAAAGGTGATTTTGTTTATTGTGATGGGTCATGGTGGCAGTTAATTCAAGATAAAAGTAATGCTACTTCACCTGATAAAAGTAAAGCAAGATGGTGGAAAAAGATAGATAAAAATTATAGTCCACTCAGTGCATATACTAAAGGTGATATTGTTTTTTTTGAAAAAGAACAATGTTATTATCAATGCTTACAGGATATGTATTCTATGGGAGTTGGCAGTGATAGTTCTGATGGATATGCGCCAGATGGATTTAATGGAAAGCAGACCTATTGGAAGTATATTGGTCCTAAAAATACGGTTACAAAAGATGTACATAATTGTGATGATATTTCAATAAGAAGAACTGATACAGTTTTAAATAAATTGGATCAACTCACGGAAAGCCAAATAAATAGCATTCCTAAATATGATGTTAATAAAACGGATTATAAAATAGGTGATTATATATATAATGAAGAAAAAAACGGTATTAAACAATATTATTTGAAAGTATTGGATGGATCTGGAGGTCCCGGATCAAGTGCATCTTCTGGATGGCAAATTTTATCTCGTGACTGGAATAAAAATAGTGCATACTTAAAGGGTGATATTGTTTTATATTCTGAAGCTGAAGATTTAGGATATCTTAAAGCCATGCAAAATATAAATAAAGATAATAATCCAACAACATGGCCACATAGGGTAGAAATTGTTAATGGTAATCCAAATCCAAATTATTTTTGGAGTACAGTAAATTGATGGAGGTTGACACATGAAAAGTTTACCAATAGGTGAAGTATTAAAAGAATATGGGTATATTAATGAAGAACAGTTACAGATTGCATTAGATGCCCAAAAGAAAGATAGAAGTAAAAGATTAGGGGAACATTTAATAGATTTAGGTTTTGTTAGTGAACAACAAATGTTAGAAGCTTTATCTGATAAATTAGCTGAGCCTTTAGTTTCATTGGATAATATAGATTTTGATATTAATGCTGTTAAAAAGGTTCCTGAAGCAATGGCACAAAAATATAATGTCATTGGTTATGCTTTTAATGACAATGTGTTAACAGTAGCAACAAGTGATCCTTTAAATTATTATGGGTTAGAAGATGTAAGACTTGTTTCAGGTTGTCGTATTAGTGTTTCACTTGCAACAAAAGCAGATATTCAAATTGCTATTGAAAGATATTATTCAGATGTTGATACTTTGAATTTAGTAGATGATATTGATGAATCGACTTTACCTGAAGTAGAAGAGGATCTAAATTTATTTGATGCGAATGAAGATGATACACCTGTTGTTAAATTATTAAATTCATTGTTAATTAGAGGATATAATACAAGTGCTTCTGATATTCATATTGAACCATTTGAAGATAAATTACATGTAAGAATGCGTATTGATGGAATGCTTGTTGATTATTTAGATTTAAATAAAAATATACAAGCGGCTTTGATTGTTAGAATTAAAATTTTATCTAACATGGATATTGCTGAAAAAAGATTACCTCAAGATGGTCATTTTATGGGAGTAATTGATGGAGTCGAATTAAATATTCGTGTATCTGTTATTCCTACCATCTTTGGTGAAAAGATTGTTATGCGTTATTTGAATTCTAATAGTACTATTGACCGCTTAAGTACTTTTGGAATGACAGAAGAAAACTTTAAGAAAGTGAATCATATGATGTCTATGCCACATGGAATTATCTATGTAACAGGTCCTACTGGAAGTGGGAAAACTACAACACTTTATATGATCCTTGAAAAATTAGCTCAAGGACAAATCAATATTTCAACGATTGAAGATCCTGTGGAAAGAAAATTAAATCGTATTAATCAAATGCAAGTCAATACAATGTCTGGCCTTACATTTGATAGAGGATTGCGTGCTTTAATGAGACAAGATCCAGATGTAATCATGGTTGGAGAAACTCGTGATAAAGAAACTGCTGAAATTTCTGTTCGCGCAGCTATTACAGGGCATTTGGTTGTCAGTACATTACATACGAACGATGCTATTAGTACGATTGTTAGACTTGAAGAAATGGGTGTTGAACCTTATATGGTCGCTAACAGTTTAGTAGGTGTTGTTGCGCAACGTTTAATGCGAAAGGTTTGTCCTTATTGTAAAAAGGAAGTAGCCACTTCTTTATCTGATCGATTAGCTTTACAAGAAGGAATTAAATATATTTCTAAAGGAACAGGCTGTCCTCATTGTAATCAAACAGGTTATAAGGGGAGAATTGCTATTCATGAAGTTATTGAAATAGATAGTAAAGTACGTAAAATGATTTCTAATCAAGAAGAAATAGATGATATTATGAAATATCTTGTTGAAGAACAAGGAGTAGAAACTTTAAGAGATCAAGCTTTAAAACTAGTTAAAGAAGGAAAAACAACAGTAGATGAATTCAATAAGATTATTGCTTATATTGATTAAAGGGGAATGTTATGGCAAATATTAATGATATTTTAAATGATGCAAGAATTAAAGGATGTAGTGATGTCCATATTGGTGAAAATACAGGTATAACATTGAGACAAGATGGAAAACTTATTGGATTTGAACAAGCTTTTAGTAATGAAGAAATAAAAGAAATGATTTTATCAATGTGTAAAGATCGAATTTTAAAGATTGTAGAAAAACATGAAGATGCTGACTTTGTCTATGTAAATGATTTAGGAAGACATCGTGTTAATATTTATTTTCAACAAGGTTATATGACAGCCGCAATTCGTATCATCAATGAACAAATCAAGACATTAGAAGAATTAAATTTACCTGATGTTTTACATAAATTGGCTTTACTTCCTCGAGGACTTGTTCTAGTAACTGGTCCTACAGGAAGTGGAAAATCAACAACTTTAGCAGCAATGATTGATTTTATTTCTTCAATGAGAAATTGTCATATTCTTACTATTGAAGATCCAATTGAATATGTATATCAACAAAAACAAGCTCTTATTCATCAAAGGGAAGTCTATGAAGACGTTGATTCTTTTGATACAGCTTTAAAAAGTGCAATGCGTGAAGATCCAGATGTTATTCTTGTTGGAGAAATGAGAGACTATGAAACGATTCAAGCAGTTATTACTTTAGCTGAAACAGGCCATCTTGTATTTAGTACGCTTCATACTATTGGTGCTCCTAAAACAATTGATCGTATTATTGATGTTTTCCCTCCTCATAAACAAGCTCAAATTCGTGCTCAATTAGCCTCTGTTTTACAAGCGGTTGTTACTCAACAACTTTTACCACTTGCAAGTGGTAAAGGAAGAGCAGCTGCTTTAGAAATCATGATTGCTAATGACGCTATTAAAAATTTAATTAGGGAAAATAAAGGTCATCAAATAGATACAATGATTCAAACTGGAAGAAATGAAGGAATGACAACATTAAATGCATCACTTGCTACTTTAGTAAATACTGGAAAAGTAAATCGTATGGTAGCAGAAAGATATTCTCTTGATGTTGGAGAATTAAGACAATTAATAAGATAGTTAAAAAGAATAAGCGAGTCTGCTTATTCTTTTGATTTGAGAAGGATGCAATTATTCATATATTGCATAACCTTTTATATACTCAAAAAGCAGCAGTATTAAAGATAAGTTTTAACACTGCTGCTTATTAAATACAAGTTCTTTTAGTGACACTACAAGAAATAATCACAAACTTGAATAACCTATTTTTTAGTAATGTTTAAATTACTTACACACTTTTCTTGACAAACCCTTTGATTTTTGAAGATAGTTTTTTAATTCTTCAAATTCTTCAAAATCATATAGATGTTTTTGAAGATTACGAATTTGTTGTTTAGAAAAAGTGCTTATAAAATCACTGATATCTTCATGAAATTGCATTTTAATATACTTAATAATACTTTCCTTTGTTTCATCAAGAATACTATCTATTTCGTTATTTGCTTTTTCAGCTCTTTGGTTTGCTTCCTCCGCTTTTTGCTTTTCTTTCTCGGCTTTTTGTTTCTCTTTCTCGGCTTTTTGATTCGCTTCTTTAATTTTTCTATCACGAGAACGAAGCAATATTTCATTATCTAAACGATCAAGATATTCTAGGTATGATTCTTCAGAAGATATATATTTGTCATGCATTTGTATCGCTTCCTTTATTCTATAATCTATTTCAATTTTATCATATGGTTTTTCGTTTTTAAAGAGATACATCAACTGATTAAAACTCGTCATTTCATTGATTACTTGATTGATATATTCGAGTTGAATAATTGTTATTTCCATGCGATTAAATGGATAGACAATATGATGTTCATCATCAACCATCTCAAAATGACATTTATAATAAGGGGTATTTTCTAGAATATGCCCATAACTAATAATTAATGATCTTACTACATGAGCACTCGTATAATCTTCTCCCTGTTTTACTTGTTGTCTTAAAAGTTCAGCATTGTAAAGTTCAAAACGAACAAGTATCTCTTCATTTAAACCATAAGTTTGTAATTCGATATTGTAGAGATCACCTACATCATCAATAGCTAAAATATCTAAAATAAGTTTCTTTTCATAGAAATTTTTACCATATTGTTGTGCGTTTTTTAATTTAGTAGAAACAATCTCCCTGTCTAAAATAAGCTCTTGACAAATAAGGGTTCTAATTCTTTCATTTTCAACAAGCAAATGATGAAAATATAAATCATTTGAATATTTTATAAAATTCTCTCTATTTTTGTTCATAAAAAGTCCTCCATTATTTATATTGACTTTTTATGAGTGTTTTTCTTCTTTTTTATCAAAAAATTAAAATTTGATATTTAGAAAGAGTATTTATTCTTCATGAAATTTTAGTTGAGAGTATTTGATAATGCTCTCTTTTGTTTCATCAATCATTTCTTTTATTTCATTGATTAGATTTTCATTTTTTTTATTTGCTTTTTCAAGCTTTCTATCACGAGAACGTAAAAGTATTTGATTATCTAACCAGTCAAAGTATTCTAGATATTCTTTATATAAATTATACATATTTACCACTTCCTACTATCTATAATAGCATATTTTAAATAAATAAAGAATATGTAAAATAAATTTTTAAAGTGGAAATAAGTGGATTTAAAAGAGATTATTATGTTAATTTGTTGAAAGATACATGATACAATAGGGATAGGTGATTTTATGAAATTAGAACTTTTAACATATGAAAAAGAGAATCTTCCACGTGGTTGGAAACCTTATTATATATATTTAATCATGGTCGATCATATAGAAGTAGGAAGAATTGTCTTAAGAGAAGGTAGTAATGAAGAAAGATATTATGATGGACATATTGGTTATACGATAGAAAAGGAATACCGAGGGCATCATTATAGTAAAGATGCTTGTTTATTATTGTTTGATAAAGCAAAAGAAAAAGGATTTAAACAATTAATGATTACATGTTCTCCTGATAATATAGCAAGTCGTAAGATTATTGAGTCATTGCCATTTAAGTATCTTGAAACAAAAGAAGTACCTGCATGTTTGAAGAAAGATTTTGATCAAGGTGATTATATAAAAAGAATATATTGTTTGGATTTGGAGGAATTATGAAATTTATACATTTAGCGGATTTACATTTAGGTAAAATTATTTATCAAAATAATCTATTAGATATTCAAATTGATTTATTAAATCAAGTGATGAATTATATGGTTCAAAAAAAAATAGATACTTTAGTAATTGCTGGAGATGTTTATGATCGTGCAATTGCCTCTAAAGAAAGTATAGTCGCTTTAAATCATTTTTTAGAAGCAATGATTTTACATTATCATAAAAAAGTATTGATCATTTCAGGAAATCATGATAGCAGTGAAAGACTTGATTTTGCAAGTTCTTTACTTCAAAGTCAAGGTTTGTATATTGTTTCTTATCCTGAAAAAGAAATAAGACCAATTGAAATAGAAGGTGTTTATTTTTATTTGGTTCCTTTTTTTAAACCTTCTTATATACGTTATTTATATGAAAAAGATGATTTAAAAACGTATCAGGATGCTTTTGCATATTATTTAAGTCAACAAACATTTGTTGAAGACCATCCTAAAGTTCTTGTAACACATCAATTTATTGCGGGAAATAAAGAAGTGATTAGAAGTGAAAGTGAAGTAATTCTTTCCGTGGGTGGTAGTGAAATTATTGATGTTGATTTATGTAAAGATTTTGATTATGTAGCTTTAGGTCATATTCATGCAAGTCAAAAAATTAAATATGATTATGTAAGATATGCAGGAAGTTTAATGAAGTATTCATTTGATGAAGTTCATCAAAAAAAAGGAATGGTTGAAGTAACTATTGATGAAACTGGGGTTTCTACGCAAATTATTCCTTTAAAGCCACAAAAAGATCTAGTGAAGGTCGTTGGAAAATATGAAGATGTTTTACATTATCCAAATAATGAAGATGATTTTGTAGCGGTAGAATTATTAGATAAACAAGTCATAGGTCACGCATATGATTTTTTAAAAGAAAAATACCCTTATTTATTACAAATTACTTATCAATCACTAGAAAAACTTAAAACAAATCAAACAGCTTCTTCCTTAGATGTTGAAAAACAATCTCCAATAGAAATATTTAAAGAATTCTATGAAAAAATGAAAGGTGAAGCAATGAGTCAAGAAAGTGAAGAAATTATTCAACAATTACTAGAGGAGGTAAGTGAAGATGATGCCCATTAGTCTTACATTATCAGCGTTTGGACCTTATCCAGATACAATCACAATCGATTTTGAATCATTTCAAGAAGATGGTCTCTTTTTAATTACAGGGCCTACAGGTAGTGGAAAAACGATGATTTTTGATGCCATGATCTTTGCCTTATATGGTAAAACAAGTGGTCAAATTAGACAAACAGACAGTTTAAGGTGTGATCATGCCTTAAATGAAATTCCTACTTTTGTTGAATTTTCATTTTCTTTGCATCAACAAAATTATACAATTAAAAGAAATCCTAAATATTATCTAGAAGGGAAAAAAACACCTAAACAACCTTCAGCGTTACTTACTTTACCAGATGGCAAAATGGTCGAAGGTATTAAAGAAGTCAATCAAAAAATGATTTCTTTATTAGGGGTCGATGATCAACAATTTAAACAGATTTGTATGATTGCTCAAGGAGAATTTACAAAATTGATTATGGCTTCAAGTGATGAAAGAGAAAAAGTATTAAGAGAGTTATTTCATAGTGAAACGTATCAAAAGTTAGAAGAAAAACTTAAAGTTCATTTGAAAGTATATCAAGATAAATATGATTTTTTATTGAATAAAAGGAAAGATTTGATGCAAGAATTACAAGTTGAAGATCATCAAGAATATTTATCTAAACAAACAAAACTTATCGCAAGTCAACAACAAGAATATGATGATTTAAAAAAAGATTTAGATCAAAAGAAACAACAATTACAACTCTATCGCTTGCAAAATCAACGATTAATACAATTAAAAGATTTAAAACAACAATTTCAAGATTTAAAGAAACAAGAAAATGATTATCAAGAATTAAATAAAACTATAGATACTTTAAAAAAAGCACAAGAAACAAATTATTTATATATTTCTTATATTAAACAACAAAAGAAACTTCAAACCTTAAACTTAAATCAAGAAGATTTTTTAAAACAATTAAAAAAACTTGAAAAAGATTATCAAGAAAAAAAGGTACAAGCAAATTCTCTTGACTACAAACAACAAACAAAAGAAAAATTACAAAACCAAATTCAAGAAACGAAACAATTAATCAATCAAATCTATCAATATCAAAATGATTATCAAAACTTACAAACTCTAAAACAACAATATAGAATGTTAGATGAAGAACATAAACTCTTTTTAAAAAAGAAAGAAAAATTTGAAAATGGGTTGCAAAGAGATCAAGAAAGAATCCAAAGCGAACAACAAGTACAATCTAAATATGAACTGATCAAACAACAATATGTTCGTTTAAACGAACAAAAAGTAAAAGTTCATCAATTGTCGGATTATTATGATCAAATACTCAAACTTAATGAAAATAAAAGTGATTTACAAGAAGACTATACAGTTGTTGAAAAACAAGTTGATCATGAAAAAATGCAATATAATCAAATGGAAAAATTGTATTTTAGAAAACAAGCAGGTATTTTTGCATTACAATTAAAAGAGGATCAACCATGCCCTATTTGTGGCTCTTTACATCATCCTCATCCGGCACAAATTGAAAAAGAAGATATAACAAAAGAAAAATTAGATCAACAAGCTAAAAAAGTAAAACAACAAGAACATAGGTTACAAGATATCTTACAAAAAATACTCTTATCTAATCAAAAAAAGGAAATGCTTGTTAAACAAACAAAACAACTTTCAAGTGAACTTAATATTCAAGAAGAGTTATCTAAAGAAATCTTTATTAAAGAATTAGGTCATTTATCAAAAGATGAAAAAAGAATGAAAAAAGAATATCTTGAATTACAAGATGAACTTAAATATATTCAAAAGCTTAAAAAGAGTGTGGCTCTTTCATTGAAAGATATGTCTACTTATGAAAGTAAAGAATTAAAACAAACACAAAGTCTAGAGAATATTCAAGTACAAATTCATCAATTATCTGGTAAATTAGATGATTCAATGCGACAATATGAAATTGGAGAAGTTAATAAAAATTATCAACAAGTTCTAAAAGAATATCGTCAACTTTCATTAGAAATAGAAACTATTCAACAGGATTATGAAAAGGTCAAAAATAAATATCTTGAAATAAAAACAAAAATTTCGTCATTGAATCAACAAATTATTCAAGAACAAGAAATATATGATGAATTAGATAATAAATATCATACTGCTTTAGATGCATTTATAAATGAAGAAGAATTTTTAAATTTAAAAACACAAATCAATCAAATCAGTATCTTAGAAAAGAAATATCAAGATTATATAATTTCTTTAAAGAGTTTAAATGAACAAATTATTTCATTAGAAAATGAAGTCAAAGATTCAACATATGTTGATTTATCTTCTTTAAGTGAAACAATTAAAGAAGTAAATCAACAATTGAGAGAAAAAAATGATGATTTAGAAAAATTAAAAATAGATTATTCATTAAAAGAAAAAATGATCAAAGATATTCAAAAAATCAATCAACAATTAAAAAAAGATGAAGATACTTATCAAAGATATTTAGATCTTTATAATCTAGCAAGTGGTAAAAATAATGCAAGAGTGTCGATTGAAAGATATGTACTAGCAACTTATTTTGAAAATATGTTGATTTATGCCAATGTGATCATGAAACAATTGAGTCAAGGAAGATATCAATTATTAAGAAAAGATGATGCAGGTAAAGGAAGAAGTCAGCAAGGGTTAGAATTAGATGTTTTTGATCAAGAAAGTGGAAATATTAGAAGTATTAAGACACTTTCTGGTGGGGAATCCTTTAAAGCAGCTTTATCTCTTGCTTTAGGACTTTCAAGAATGGTTCAAGATTATGCTGGAGGAATTGAATTAAATACGCTTTTTATTGATGAAGGGTTTGGTTCTTTAGATAGTCAATCATTAGATCAAGCAATGAATTGTTTAATGGAATTGCATCATGAAAATAAATTAATTGGAATCATCTCACATGTTAGTGATTTAAAAGATCGTATTGAACGACAACTTGTAGTTGAAAGAAAACAAAAACAAAGTGTGATTCAGATGATCTAATCTTGCTTGTTTATCATTTCTATAGTAAAATAGAGAAGCATTTTAGAGGAGGAAAAAAGATGGCAAATAACAAGAAAAATGAAGCTATTACTGCTAGAGATGTTGATTTTGCTAAATGGTATACAGATGTATGTCGTAAAGCAGAATTAATGGATTATAGCGATGTGAAAGGATTTATTATTTATCGTCCGTATGGTTATGCAATGTGGGAACAAATTAAAAAACATATGGATCAAAAATTCAAAGAATTAGGACATGAAAATGTTTATATGCCGATGTTGATCCCTCAATCTTTATTACAAAAAGAAGCTGATCACGTAGAAGGATTTGCACCAGAATGTGCTGTTGTAACAAAAGGTGGATTAGATGATTTAGATGAAAACTTAATTATTCGTCCAACATCTGAAACATTATTTTGTGAACATTATGCAAAAATTGTAAATTCTTACCGTGATTTACCAAAACTATATAATCAATGGTGTTCCGTTGTACGTTGGGAAAAGACAACAAGACCATTTTTACGTGGTTCTGAATTCTTATGGCAAGAAGGTCATACAATTCATGCTACTGAAGAAGAAGCAAGAAAAGAAACTTTACAAATGTTAGAAGTTTATCGAAGCACAGCACAAGATCTACTTGCAATTCCAATGGTCACTGGTCGTAAAACTGAAAGTGAAAAATTTGCAGGGGCTGAAGAAACTTATACAATGGAAGCTTTAATGCATGATGGAAAAGCTTTACAATCAGGAACATCACATTACTTTGGACAAGGTTTTGCGAAAGCTTTTGATGTTAAATTCTTAAATAAAGATAATAAACAAGAATATGTTTATCAAACTTCTTGGGGAGCATCAACACGTTTACTTGGAGCAATCATTATGGTTCACGGAGATGATAATGGACTTGTTTTACCACCAAGAGTGGCACCAATTCAAGTGATGATCGTTCCAGTTATGCAACATAAAGAAGGTGTTTTAGATAAGGCTTATGAAATTGAAAAACAATTAAAAGCAGCTGGACTTCGTGTTAAAGTGGATGCTAGTGATAAAACACCAGGTTATAAATTTGCAGATGCTGAAATGAGAGGAATTCCATTAAGACTTGAAATTGGACCTAAAGATATTGAAAAAGGACAATGTGTCTTAGCTAAAAGATTAGATGGTACAAAAGAAACATATGCTTTAAATGAAGAATTACCAAATACAATTCATCAATTATTAGATCAAATTCATGATGAAATGTATGCAAAAGCATTGAAATTTAGAGATGAAAACATTAGAACTGCGAAAACATATGATGAATTTAAAGAAATCTTAAATACTAAAGCAGGATACATTCGTATGATGTGGTGTGAAGATGATGCTTGTGAAGCTAAAATCAAAGAAGAAACAGGTGCTACATCAAGATGTATCAAAGAAGATGAAGAACCATTTGGAGATGTTTGTCCAATTTGTGGTAAACCAGCTAAAAAAGTTGTTTACTTTGCAAAAGCTTATTAATTTGTATAAAGGAGTAATCGTTAAGATTGCTCTTTTTTATTTTATCAAGCTTTTTATAGAGAAAATTTACATAAGTGTGTATAATGGATTCATAAGAATCATTTGAGTAGATAGGTAGAAGTAATGAATAAAGAAGAAGTTGTTCAATTAAATAAATTAAAAAGAAAAACAGGCCTATTTTTTATTATAGTGATGGGTGTCATGTTGATTTGTTTTATTTTTTTAATTCAATTTGAAGTAAATAAAGAAAAAATAAGTGCAAGTTATACTGCAGAAGATACTGTTCGAAAAATAGAAACACAGCTTGGAAGATATTTAGAAAATTCTGAAATGTTTAAAAATATTATATCTTCAGAACATACAATCAGTGATGAACAGTTTAATCAGCTTGCAAGTTATATGAAAAAAAATAAAAATGTTATTGAAGCATATGAATTAGCACCTAATGGGATTATTGAAAAGGCCTATCCATTAAAAGGAAATGAAAAAGTGATAGGTATGAATACGTTGGAACTTCCTGAACGTCAAAAAGAAGCGAATATTGCTAGAAAAAGTGGAGAATATACAATTGCTGGTCCATATGAATTAAAACAAGGTGGTACAGGGGCTTTATTGTTTGACCCTATTTATATAAATGATGGAAATGAAAAGAAATTTTGGGGATTTTCTATTCTTGTTTTAAATTGGGATGCTTTTTTAGAAGAATTAGAAGTAGATAAATTAGAAGATGCCACTTATCATTTTAAAGTTTGGAAAGAGGGCAACAATGGAAAACATGTGACAATTATGTCATGTGGTCATAGTTCTTTAAATCATACATTAAGTGTTGCTTGTGAAGTACCTAATGATACATGGTATTTTGAAATTGTTCCTTTTCAAGGTTGGATACCAATGTCTTATAAGATATTTGGAAGTATTGTAAGTGTTTTGGTAGCTATTTTGTTATCAATGGGTTATTGGCAAATTATTTTAAGACGTGAAAAAGAAGCTGTTTATGCAAAACAAATTGAAAAAGTGGCTACTGAGGCACAACATGCCAATCAGGCAAAGACAAGATTTTTATTTAATATGTCTCATGATATTCGTACACCAATGAATGCAATTATTGGCTATACACAATTATTAGAAAATAATTTAGATAATAAAAAACAGGCATTGGATTATATTTCAAAACTTAAATCATCAAGTACGATTTTACTTTCTTTGATTAATTATATTCTTGAAATGACACAAATAGAAAGTGGTAAATTAGATTTAAAAAAGGAAATAGGAGATTTAGATGATTTAGTTAAAAATATAAATGTTGTAGTTGAACCGCTAATTAAAGAGAAAAAATTGCATTATTCCTATCATTTGGAGATTAAACATCATCATATTATTTGTGATAAAACTAAATTAAGAGAGATTGTTTTAAATATTCTTTCTAATGCGATTAAATATACACCAGAAGGTGGAAATGTTGAATTATTGATCCAAGAAATTTCATTTGAAAATAATAAAGTAAAATATCATTTTATAATTATAGATAATGGAATAGGAATGAAAGAAGATTTCTTACCACATATTTTTGAAGAATTTGCTAGAGAAAAAACAAGTACAGAAAGTAAAGTACCTGGAGTAGGATTAGGACTTCCTATTGTTAAATCTCTTATAGATATGATGAATGGAACAATTCAAGTAGAAAGTAAGTTAAATAAAGGAACAAAGTTTACTGTAGAACTTTCGTTTTTAACTTCTTTACAAGTTGAAAATGTCAATGAAAGAAATACATCAACACTTGATTTTTCAGGAAAACATATTCTTCTTGTAGAAGATAATGAATTAAATGCGGAAATTGGAATAGAACTTTTAAATACTTTTAAAGTAATTATAGATTTAGCTAAAAATGGAGAAGAATGTATAAAAATATTAGAAAAGATGCCAGAAGGATATTATGATCTTATTTTAATGGATATCCAAATGCCAATTATGGATGGTTATGAAGCAACAAAAATAATTAGAAGTTTTAATAATAAAAATGCTCAAATTCCAATTATTGCGATGACAGCAAATGCTTTTGAAGAAGATAGAAAACATGCTTTACAACTTGGAATGAATGAACATCTTGCTAAACCAGTTGATATAGAAAAATTAAAAGATGTACTTACAAAATATTTTAATCATGAAAAGAGGGAGAAATGATGAAAAAATAAACCATATTTTAAATAAATGTGGATGCATTTTTATAGGTTTTATCCTGGTTTTTTCATTATTTTCAATTCCTGTACGAGCAAATAAAGACAAAACCACGATTCCTATCATTGCTTTAACAGCTAATGCCTTTGAGGAAGATAGAAAAAAGGCGGTTGCTCAAGGGATGAATGGACATATATCAAAACCAATAGATGTTGATAAGATAGAAAAAGTTCTTCTTTCAATTCTTAAATAACACAATATAAAAGAAGTATATATTCGATATATATTTCTTTTTTTATTGACAATAAATATAAAATATCCTATAGTTGATGTGTCAACTATAGGAGGAAATATGAATTTATCACGCTTAATTTCTATTCTTCATAATCAAAAAAATAGTTATATGAATGTCCAACTTAAAGAGTTTGGTTTATCCCATGGACAAGCGATTACTTTAAAAATTATTTATGAAGAAAATAATATCAAACAAGAAGATTTAAATAAAAGATTACAAATTGATAAAAGCGCAGTTACGAGAATTTTAAAAACATTAGAAGATAAGAGATTTATTATTAAAAAAACTTCAAAAGAAGATAAAAGAAATCATGTTTTGTCTTTAACTTCTAAGGGAAAAGAATTATATCCTAAAATTAAAGATGTTATTAAAGAGACAACAGAGATGATGATTAAAGATATTGATCAAAATGAGCTTATTCTTTTAGAAGAACTTTTATTAAAAATGAAAATGAATTTGGAGGATACGTATGAAAAATGATGATAAGATGGGGACTAAAAATATATTACCTTTATTAGTAGAATTTTCAATTCCAGCTATTATCGGAATGCTTGTTAATGCAATTTATAATATCGTTGATCGTATGTTTATTGGAAATGCTCCAGAATTGGGGGCAATTGGTTTAGCAGGAATTAGTATTTGTTATCCTGTAGCTCTTGTTTTAATGGCCATTTCTTTAATGATTGGAATGGGTGGAGCCACTCGTTTTTCAATAGCATTAGGTCAAGGTAAAAAGGAAGAAGCTGGAAAGTATATGGGAAATGGTCTAACTTTAACAATTATTTTAGGTCTAGTCTTTATGATTTTAGGAAATGTTTTTTTAGCACCAATGTTACGTTTATTAGGTGCTTCAAAAACTGTTTTGCCTTATGCTGAAAATTATTTAAGTATTATTTTATATGGTGCTGTTTTTCAATGTATTGCAATGGCAGGAAATAATTTTTCTAGAGCTCAAGGAAATCCTAAAAATGCCATGATTTCACAATTGATCGGAGCAGGGTTTAATATTTTATTTGACTATATTTTAATTTGTATTTTCCATATGGGAATGCAAGGAGCTGCTTTTGCAACGATTGGTGGACAGTTTTTAAGTGCTTTATGGCAACTTGCATTTTTATTTGGAAAAAGAACGATTATTCCTTTAAATGCAACTTTATTGAAATTACAGTTGAATATTTCAAAACAAATTATTCAAACAGGAATACCTGCATTTTTAATGCAAATATCGAATAGTGTTTTAAATATTATTTTGAATGCGTCTCTTGTTAAATATGGTGGAGATTTAGCGTTAAGTGCTATTGGTATTGTTACAAGCATTCAAACACTTATTTTGATGCCAATTACTGGTTTGATGCAAGGTCAACAACCATTGATTTCATATAATTATGGTGCTTTAAAAATGGAGCGTGTTAAAGAAACATTAAAATATGCAATTATAGGTGCTACAATGATTGCTCTGATTGGTTTTATCGCAGTACAATTTTTTACAAAAAGTATTGTCTATATGTTTAATGATGAAGCAGATGTTGTAAAATTATGTAGCCATGCTTTACATATTTGGTTTATGTGTTTACCGCTTATTGGTGCACAAGTAATGTGTGCAAACTATTTTCAAGCGATTGGTAAGATAAAAATATCAAGTGTTTTAAATTTATTGAGACAAATTATTATTTTAATTCCTTGTATCATAATTTTTTCATCGATTATAGGTTTAGATGGTATTTTTATAGCTGTCCCTGTTGCGGATCTATCAGCGTTTATTATTACTGTTTTATTATTAAAAAATGCCTTAAAAAAAGAAGCCTGAGCTTCTTTTTAATTATATCTTTTTACAACGAATCGATTCAATAACAGGTTGATTTTCTTTTTTTACAGTTCCATTATTATCTTCTACTTTTACATCTTTACAAATTTGATCAACAATGTCCATGCCTTCATAAACATAACCAAAAACAGCATATTGACCATCCAAATAAGTAGAATCACTTTGAACAATAAAGAATTGTGAAGAAGCACTATCATTATCTTGACTTCTTGCCATAGAAAGAGCTCCACGTGTATGACTTAAAGGATTTTTTACCCCATTATCTGAAAATTCTCCCTTAATTGTTTCTTTACTTCCACCAGTGCCATCTCCTTTAGGATCTCCACCTTGAATCATGAAACCATCAATAATACGATGAAAAGTTAAACCATCATAAAACTTTTCTTTACTTAACTTTACAAAGTTTGTTACTGTAATTGGTGCTGTATCAGCATCAATTTCAGCATAAATTGTTCCATAATCTTTAACTTTAATTTCAACTTGATAATTTCCTGATAAAGTTTTTGTTTTTTTAGTTGCTTTTTCTGTTGTTGTTTTAGAAGAACATCCAGCAATGGAAACAACAGTCATTAAAACTAAAAGTACTTTTAGCATTTTTTTCATTCATTTCACCTCTTTCAATATTATAACAAATATGAATTATGAAAAAAAGATACTCAATAAGACTTGATTGTGCTAAAATACATGAAAGAGGTTTTAAAGATGAGAGAAAAAAGAATTGTATTAGTAAATGATGTAACAGGATTATCAAGATGTTCAGTAGCCTGTCAATTGCCAATTATTTCAGCTATGGGAATTGAAACAGCTTTTGTACCAACAGCAATTTTATCTATCAATACATATCATAAAGATTTCTTTTTTGATGACTATACATCAAAGATGAATGATTATATTGAAACATATAAAAAAATGAATATTGATTTTGATGGAATATGCAGTGGCTTTTTAGGATCTGCGAAACAAATAGAAATAGTAAAAGAATTTTTTAAAGATTTTAAAACAGAAAAAAACTTTATTTTAGTAGATCCAGTCATGGGTGATCATGGAAAACTTTATCCGACTTATACGCAAGAAATGCAAGAAAAAATGAGAGAACTCATGCCTTATGCGACAATTGTTACACCTAATTTAACAGAATTGTGTGCTTTGATTGATGAAGCTTATCATGAAACAAGTAATGAGCAAGAACTTAAGCGCATGTGTGAAAAATTAAGTCAAATGGGTCCAAAAATGATTGTAGTAACGGGTATTTCTATTGGTCATCAAATTTTAAATTTTGTTTATGATCATGGAAAAGTTGAAAAAATCTATGTGAAACGTATTGGAGAAGATCGTAGTGGTACAGGAGATGTTATTTCTGCAGTAATTGCAGGAAGCTATTTGAAAGAGAAAAATTTTTTAGAAGCTGTTAAAAAATCAACAGATTTTGCTTCTAAATGCATTCAACATTCTGTAGACATTGATGCTCATCCACATATGGGATTATGTTTTGAACCATTATTAAAAGAATTGGGGGATTAAGATGATATTATATACATTATATAAAAATAGTTATATTGATATTGCACATTTAGAAAGTACTAAAGGGATTACATGTTATGTTAATTCGACAAATCGTTGCACATGTTCATGTACATTTTGTTTAAGACAAACAAAGGAAATGATTGAAAATAATTCCTTATGGTTAAAAGAAGAACCAACGGTTGATGAAATTATTCAAGAATTTGAAAAATATAATTTAAATGATTTCAAAGAAGTTGTTTTTTGTGGTTTTGGTGAACCACTTATAAGACATGATGATTTAATGAAAGTTGCTAAGTATTTAAAAGAAAGAAGACCTGATCTACCTACAAGAGTGAATACCAATGGGTTATCTTCTTTATATAATAAAAGAGATATTACGCCTGAATTTAAAGGATTGTTAGATACTGTTTCTATTAGTTTAAATACAAGTAATAAAGAAGATTATTTAAAACTTACAAGAAGCCAATATGGAATTGATTCATTTGATGAATTATTAGATTTTGCTAAAAAATGTAAAGCCTATGTGCCTCATGTTGTTTTAACGATTGTTGATACAACAATTCCTGAAAAAGATGTAGAAATTTGTAAACAGATTGCTCAAAATATTGGGGTAACTTTAAGAATAAGACCATTTGAAGATTAGTGAGGAAAGAAAAAATGATGCAATTATCTCGTGAAGAAAGATTACTTCATATAGGAAAAATGACCAATGTAAGGGATTTAGGTGGTTATGAAACACAAGAAGGATATTATACAAAATCACATAAATATGTTAGAAGTACATGTCCAAGTGGGATCAGTGATGATTTAAAAGAACAATTTTATCAATATGGTATTCGCACTGTCATTGATTTAAGAAGTGATTATGAATTAGTTCATCAACCACATAGTTTAAAAGGGTATAAAGATATAGAGTATTATCATATTAATTTACTACAAAATGAAAATATGTCAGTATTACCAAATGATATTAAAGACTATCAAGATTTAAGTGGTTTTTATATTTTTATGATCGAAGCGAATAAAAAACAATTTAAAAAAGTATTTAATATCTTTTTAAATCATCCTTATGACTGTACATTATTTAATTGTTCTGCAGGTAAAGATCGTACAGGTGTTATTGCATGTATGTTATTAGATCTAGCGGGATGTCATGAATATGATATTGTTAAAGATTATTCAGAATCTTATGAAAATAATATGGCAATGATCAAACAATTGGAAGAAATGATGCCAAGTGAAGATGAAAAATTCTTAGGTTCTGATCCAAGAGTGATGATGAAATTTATTGCGTATTTAAGAGAAAATTATGGTAGTACTAAAGGATATTTATTAAATATTGGTTTTAGTGATGAAGAAATTGAAGAAATTAAAGAAAATTTCATAATTTAAAAGAAAAAAGGCCTCCTATTGTCATATATAAACATAGGAGGTTTTTTTATGAAGGCATTAACGTTTAAAGAAAAACAAGATGTTTTAGAAGATCTATTTAAAAAGTATCACCGTGCTGTTTTACAACTTAAATGTTTAGAAGAAAGGAATTTTTATCCAACGATTCAATTTGATACTGTTAAAGAAAAGAAGACGTATTATCAAGATAAAGGAAGTCAATTGAATGATCAATTGGTGTTAAAAGAAGAATTAGAGAAAGTTATTGCAACATTTGAATTTATTTTAGATTGTTTATCGATGGAGAGTAAAGTTATTATTGAAAAAGAATTTATAGAGAGAGTTGGTAAAGATTGGTGGATCGATTATTATTCTCGAAGTACATACTATCGTCTTAAAACAAGGGCCATGGAAGAAACTTTGTTCTATTTTAGTTGTTTATAAAAATCATAAAGTTTAAATATGAAGCAAAGAATAACCAAAGAATATAAGGAATATTTAGATAAAAACTTTTTGGATTAATTTTTTTAAAAATGATCAACATATAAATAACAGTAAGAATCAAAGCCATTAAAATCATTAATGAAAGAAAATAATTATGAAGATTAAAAAAGAAAAGTGGCCAACAAAAATTAATAAATAATTGAAAAGAGTAGACAATTAAGGCGTTTTCACGTTTAGGATCATGACTGATATAAATAAAATAACTAGAAATTCCCATCAAAATATAAAGAAGGGTCCAGACAATAGGAAATAACCATCCTGGAGGAGCCAATAAGGGGGTATTTAAATTGCTATATGTTTTCATTTGATTATTTGTGATAAAAGCGCTTATAGCACCTACTAATAAAGGAATAATCAAACTAATAATGAATGTTCTTTTTTTCATAATGTTCACCTAGTTTAGTATATCCCTATTTATTTAAAAATATACGTTCAAATCATGAATGAGATGTTATATAATAGAATATATTGGAGAAAGAGGTAATTATGAAATTAGTAAGTTGGAATGTAAATGGAATAAGAGCATGTTTACAAAAAGGTTTTTTAGATAGCTTTCATCAATTAGATGCAGATATTTTTTGTGTTCAAGAAACTAAAATGCAAAGTGGTCAAGCAGATTTAGAGATTGAAGGGTATCATTATTATTTAAACAGTGCTGTTAAAAAAGGGTATAGTGGAACACTTATTTATAGTAAAGAAAAACCATTGAATGTTTTTTATGGAATGAATAAAGAAGAACATGATCAAGAAGGTAGATTAATTACTTTGGAATTTGAAAATTATTATGTCATTACTTGTTACACTCCTAATAGTCAAAATGAACTCAAACGTCTATCTTATCGTATGAAATGGGAAGATGATTTTTTAACGTATCTTGAAAGTTTAGATAAACCAATTATTTTATGTGGTGATTTAAATGTTGCTCATCAAGAAATAGATTTGAAAAATCCTAAATCAAATCGTAAAAATGCAGGTTTTTCTGATGAAGAAAGAGAAAAAATGACTCAGTTATTAAATCACGGTTTTATCGATACGTATCGTTATCTTTATCCTTTACAAGAAGGTGTTTATTCTTGGTGGTCTTATCGTTTTAAAGCAAGAGAAAAAAATGCGGGATGGCGTATTGATTATTTTATTGTTAGTGATAGCTTAAAGGATAAGATTATTGATGCAACAATTGAAACAGAGATTATGGGAAGTGATCATTGTCCTGTAACTCTTACAATAGATCTTTAGCGGAGGTGTATTATGAATATAATACAAATGATTAACGTTTCACCACTAGTCACAATTTCTATTATTGCCTTGACTATTGATCTAACGATTTTTGGTTATTATTATATTAAAGCAAAGCATTAAAAAACTGCTACGTTTATTTGTAGCAGTTCTTTTTATTTTTCTAAATGTTTACAACTGTAATAAGAAGGAATACCATCTTTATAAGTAACATGTACTTCACCTTGAATAAGTGGATATAAATATTCATATAGTTCTTGAGTAATATCATTTCCTTCTTCATTGATCCATTCTACAGGAATTTTTTGTTCATAGTTAGCAACTTCTCTTACATCAGTAGAAATATAATCGATTTCATAAGGATGATTAGAAAGACGCTTAAATCCCATTACATGACCAGAAACGTTTTCTAAAGCTTTATCGATAGCTTTAGAACCAATAACAAATGATTCATTTAAATCTGTTTTACTAGCAATGTGCATAGCACATCTTTGTAAAACATTTAATTCAATACTTCTAACTTTACATCCAAATTCTTTAAATACAAGAGATTCAAGTAATTTTCCTGTTCCTGAATGTAAGACGTGTCCAAAAGCATCTTTTTTAGCGTATTTACTATCATCATCTAAGAAGTGACCGTTTTGATCTCTAATACCTTCTGATACAGCAATGACAACACATCTTTTTCTTTTCATGACTTCATGAATATCTGCTAAAAACTTATCTTTATCAAAAACAACTTCTGGTAAATAAATAAGATCAGGAGCTACATTATATTCATTTCTCGCAAGAGCAGCAGCGGCAGTTAACCACCCTGCATTTCTTCCCATGATTTCAATGATTGTAACGGATTGTAATTGATAAATTAAACTATCATGTACAACTTCTAAGATAGAAGCAGCAACATATTTAGCGGCAGAACCAAATCCTGGTGTATGATCTGTTCCCATTAAGTCATTATCAATGGTTTTAGGAATACCAATAAAATGAATATCACTATTAATATATTTAGCGTAATCATCTAATTTCATAACAGTATCCATTGAGTCATTACCACCAATATAGAAAAAATCAGTGATTTCTAATTCTTTTAAAATTCTAAACAATTTAACATAAGTATCTTCGTCATCTTGAAAAGTAGGTAATTTATAACGGCAAGAACCTAAATACATGGCAGGTGTTTGTTTTAAAGCATTGATTTTATCACCATCATCAAATTCTTCTAATAGATCCATATATCTACCTTCGAGTAGACCTTTGATACCATTGATCATCCCATAAACATTTTCAAATTCTTGAGATGCTTTAGCACGATGAATAATCCCAGCAAGACTAGCATTAATTGCGATTGTGGGTCCTCCAGATTGTCCAATAATACAGTTTCTTTTCATATTCTTCTTGTCTCCTTTAACGCCTTTATTCTATCAAATACCCGCATTAAAGAAAAGTAATCTTCTAGTCTTTTTGTCTTTTTTTGATGAAAATAAGGGTAATGATTAAAATAAGTAAAATGATGAGAGTTATAAAATAAAGTAATAAATGATTTTTTTCTTTTTTTGAAATGATATGAAAAGATAAAGCTTTTTCTTCAATAAAAAGTTCAAAGAGATTAATTGTTACTACATTTTGTTGATATTTGCCAACATTGCTGGAAATAATTGTACCTGGCATAGTAATTTTAAAAGAGCAGGTAGCATTACTGGAATTTAAAAGTTGTAAAGTATTTTTATAATGATTCAATTCTGAAGTATCAAGCATATTTTTAGGAATATCAATAGATAAAATATATTTATTATTTTGTTTTGTAAGCGTAGAAATTTCTTTAATAAAAGAAGTAGGAGATTCTATCGAAAGTGAAGAATCGGTTTGTTTTTTTATTGTCCAATCTTTAAAAAAATCATGCCCCAATAATTGTTTTTTTATTTGTGAAATAGACATGCTATATTTTTCTAAAATTTGAGGCTCTATTGTAAGTTCACCATAAAGAGTAGGTTTTTTTATTTTAGAATAATTTAAAGAAACTAAACAGTCTACACAGCCAGTAAGTAAAAAAGTAAAAGATAAAATTATACAAATTTTTAGTATTTTTTTCATAGAATCCTCCAAATAAACAATAGGTTTTGTTATAATTATTAACAGTTAAATACATTTTTAGTTCATATTTCTGTATTAAAATAAATTAGGTGATAAAAATGAAAATCGATATTGTTTATACAACAAAATCTAAATATATAAAGTGTGTCGCTGATGAAATGGCAAGGTGGGTCAAAACATATGCTCAAGATTTAAATCATTATCATAGTGATCATGATGTTGATTTACTTGTTATTGGGTTTGATGATACGTTATTTAAAGATAAACAGTTGCTGGAATTTATACAATCATTAAGTCGGCAAAATGTAAAAAATCTAGCATTGATCAATTGCTTTTTTATTAATAATAAAAGATTAATGAAAGTAATTCATCTTTGTCAAAATCAACAATTACCTCTTATGAGAGAACAATATACTTTTAAAATGTCCTTTGATCAAAGAAAGGAAATCAATCCTCTTATTATTGATAATGCAAGACTTTATATAGAAGATATGGTAAATGTTATACGAGATTACTATTAGGAGCGAGGCTCCTTTTTTATTTTCTTATTGTAATAAAAAAATATTAAATTAATAAAATTATATTGACACTAATTTATCGACGTGATATATTTTTGTCAAGATTTCTAAAAGGGAACGGAAATCAATAAAAAAGGGGGAAAACTTATGAAAAAACTTGAAATCATTATCAGACCAGAAAAGTTAGAAGATTTAAAAGATATTTTAACAGTTTCTGGTGTAACAGGTATGATGATTTCCAATATTATGGGGTTTGGAAATCAAATGGGTTATACACATCAATATCGAGGTGTCACATATTCTGTTAATCTTGTTTCAAAATTAAGAGTTGAAACAGTTGTTAAAGATGAAATCGTTCAAGAAATTGTTGATAAAGTTACTGAAACTTTATCAAGTGGAAGCGTAGGAGATGGAAAAATCTTTATTTATCCAGTTGAAGAAGCGATTCGTATTCGTACTGGAGAAAAAGGGGAAAACGCATTATAAAAATTGAGGGGGATTTATTATGAGTGAAACATTTAGCGTATGGTTTCTAATTGGCGCAGCGCTGGTATTTTGGATGCAAGCTGGATTCGCCATGGTAGAAGCAGGATTTACAAGATCAAAAAATACAGGGAACATTATTATGAAAAACTTAATGGATTTCTGTATTGGGACATGTACATTTATTTTAATTGGTTTTAGTTTATTATTAGGAGAAGATTTACTTGGTTTTATTGGTAAACCAGGATTTGATATATTTACAAGTTATGCAAACTTTGATTTTTCAAACTTTGTTTTTAACTTAGTGTTCTGTGCAACAACTGCTACCATTGTTTCAGGGGCAATGGCAGAAAGAACAAAATTCTTATCTTATTGTGTTTATTCAGGAGTTATTTCAGCACTTATTTATCCAATTGAAGCGCATTGGATTTGGGGTGGTGGATGGTTATCACAACTTGGTTTCCATGATTTTGCTGGATCATGTGCAATTCATATGGTTGGTGGTATCTCTGCATTAATTGGTGCTAAAATCTTAGGACCTCGTATTGGTAAATTTGATACAGATAAAAATGGAAAAGTCGTTAAAGTTAACGCGATTCCAGGACATAACATTACTGCTGGAGCTTTAGGTGTCTTTATTCTTTGGCTTGGATGGTATGGATTCAATGGGGCAGCGGCTACAACTGTTCCACAACTTGGTTCAATTTTCGTAACAACAACAGTGGCACCAGCCATTGCAACTGTTTCTTGTTTGATCTTTACTTGGATCAAATATGGTAAACCTGATGTTGGTATGTGTTTAAATGCTTCACTTGCAGGTTTAGTAGCAATCACTGCTGGATGCGACGTCACAGATGTTTTAGGATCGATTATTATTGGTACTGTTGCTGGATTACTTGTTTGCTTTGGAGTTTGGTTCTTAGATTATAAATTACACATTGATGATCCTGTAGGTGCTGTTGCTGTACATTGTTGCAATGGTATTTGGGGAACAATTGCTGTTGGTTTGTTTGCGACAACTTCTGCACCAGAAAGTACTTTAACAGGTTTATTCTACGGTGGTGGATTTGATTTATTAATTAAACAATTAACAGGTGTTTTATCAGTAGGCATTTGGACAGCGATTACTATTACAATTACTTTCTTTATCATCAAAAAAATCTTTGGATTACGTGTATCTGAAAGAGAAGAAATCATTGGTCTTGATTTAGAAGAACATGGATGTGAAGCTTATCCAGAATATATTAAAAAATAATTTTTGAAGGGTCATTAAATTGACTCTTTTTTATTGTAGAAATAAGCAAAGTAGATTATACTTTTCATGGATGAGGGGGAGTATATGAGTAAAAGATTAGAACAATATTTTTATTTAGTTTTAGGTTCAACATTGTTGACACTAGGTATTTGGTTGTTTGTGACACCAAATCAAATCAACTTTGGGGGAATGATTGGTTTAGCTCAATTAATTGATTATTTTATACATAAGTTTTTAGTTTTACCAAAATCATTGAATACATTAGGAATGATCAACTTATTAATGAATATTCCATTATTTATTTTTGGATATAAAATAATGAATAAAGAATTTTGTTTTAAAACAATTATTTCTTTAATTATCCAAACGGTATTACTATCCATTCTTCCAGCAATCAAAGAACCGATTGTTGAAGATGCTTTATTAAATGTTGCCTTTGCGGCCATTATTTGTGGAATAGGAGTAGGACTTGCACTTCGAAGCAGTGGATGCTGTGGGGGTATTGATATTGCGACAGTTTGTTTAGTTAAGAAAAATCCAGATTTTAAAGCAGGGCAGCTTTCTATAATATTTAATGTTGTTTTGTTTGGAATATGTTTATTTATTTATGATATTAAAATTATTATGTATTCAATTGTCTTTGTAGCAATTCTTTATACAACAGCAGATAAGTTCCATCTACAAAATATCAATGTAGCGGTCTTAATATTTACAAAGAATAAAGAAATTAAAGAAGCAATTATGAAACAAATGGGTAGAGGAGTTACCTATTGGATGGGTAAAGGCGCTTATACGGAAACAGATCAAGAAATTCTTTATGTGGCAATCAATAAATATGAAATTCAACAACTTAATAAAATTGTTTCTTCATTAGATCCCAAAGCCTTTGTTACATTAGCACAAGGGCCAATGGTTCATGGAGGGTTTGAAAAAAGATTATAAAAAAAGGCATCATTTTGATGCCTTTTTTTGTATAAGTAAAATCAAATAAAAAAATGGTGGTTCCGGGCGGAATCGAACCACCGACACGAGGATTTTCAGTCCT
>OLRT01000168.1_pt1 | contig 52745 bp, 49 predicted proteins | sample 1672021 | NCBI WGS metagenome assembly OLRT01 (sample SAMEA3136637, study PRJEB25190) | human gut metagenome | reverse complement strand
TGCCGCACCTCGCTCGCCGTATCGGCACTTAGAATTATGCGGTATTGCCATAAAGGGCTGAACCGTACTATTCCACGCTGCTTTCCCAATAAAAATTCCCCCGATGCAAAAGGGTTATCTTCTGCATCGGGGGAATGCGATTTATGGTTTGATTTTACTCAATCACAAGCAGCAGGCTCATTTTGAACTTGCCTTGCGGGGTAACGCTGTGCAGGCCGTTTTTGTCAAAGCGGAAACTTTCGCCTGCGTTCAGCTCGTAATCCTGACCCTCATAGTCAATGATTGCTTTGCCTTCCAGTGCGGTCAGGATGGCGTTGCCGGGGGCGCGGTGTGGGGGCAGGCTGGTGCCCGCATCGAATGCCATCAGCACAAACTTCATGTTGTCTGCGTGGACAAGGTCAACATTGGCAATGCTGCCCTCTTCGTAAGAAATCAGGTCTTTCAGGGCTGTGGGCTGGCCAGCTTTGATGATGTTGTTCAGGATAGTATTCTCCTTTTTCAAAATAATTTCAGTATAGATCATACCGATATCCGTGCTGGTTCCACACAGTGTTTTGGGCGGAACAGCCAGAAAATCATCCCCCGCAAAGGGAACTGCCCGGCCATCTTCGCCTAAGATAAAGCGGCCGTTGCCCATAGCACCCACATACAGGGTCGTACAGTCATAGCTTTCCGGCGTAATGGTAGTACCCGCCCCAAGGGAAAACCAGGTGACCGGCACCTCTTTGCCAAGGTTTGCCGGGCGGGAGACTGTCATACAATCACGGATGGGGCGCATTTGCGCAATGGTAAAAGGTTGGTGTTCCATGCGGTATACCTCACAGTGAGATTCGTAGGCTAAAGCATCGGCATTTCTATTGGCCGCCTGTTCAAAATAGATTCCTGCAGGTTCCCGCAAAATCACATTTCCCCGGCACAAGCCGGATGCCCTGCAAAATGCAGGCGGGCTGCGGCGTTTTTACTTCAGCGTTGTGGGGCGGTCCAGATAAATCACTTTGTTGTCAGAAATAAAAGTCTGGAAGTTATACAGGATCAAGATTTGGTCATAGCCCTCTTTTTCAATCGTGGAATCTAACCCATAGGCCAGCCCGCGGAAATCCACCACGCCAATTTTCGCATAATTCGCCGTCAGGTAGGGGATAAAGCTGTTGGCATAGCTGTCCTTTACCACCAGGATGCTGCCCGTCCCGTTGCCCTCAATCACCGAATAACCGTTGTTGCCATCCAAAAAAGCTCCATACTTGTCACGAGTATCCAGCTTGGCAAGGTTCATCAGGCCCTCGGTTTTCACCGGTTCATAATCTGCTTCGCCGTTTACTTTATAAACCGTCATCTGGTTGGGCAGATCATAATAGCTGAAACTGTCTGCCTGTGCATTCCAGCGCCGCGTAGCAGAATAATGCGTGCCGTAAAAATCGGGGACGGTAATTTTGGTATAGACATTGCAGTCAAACGGCGTCAGATTTTTCAGCGTACAGAACTGCTGGTATGCGCGGTAAGCACCATCCGGTGTCCAGTGGTGGTCGGTCTTAAAGTACAGATACTGGTCCTTATTGGCGCGGTAATCGTCGCGCATATCGATCACATCCGCCCCGCTGGCCTGCACTTGGGCAAAAATGTCATCCAGTATGGCATCTTCGTCCACCATAGGGGCATTGGCCGGCAGCATTTCCGGGTAGATATCGCTGGCCGAAGGTGCCAGCAAAAAAGTGACCCGGCCGGGGTAGCGCTGGGCAAAGTTTGTGACGGCACTGATATTTTTCCCCAGCTGCTTCTCAGTATCCGTACTGACGGTAAACAGCTTGGTGAACATCCAGCCATCTTTGCCGTTTAGGATGCCGCTTTCCTCCGTTTTGCCAAACGCGAGGGCATTGACGGCGCTTTCCAGGTTGATCCACCCATCGCGCAGGGCAACCTGGTCCTGCAGATAGGTGGAAAAATCATCCTGCCATTTGCCGTTCAGCAAAGTTTTTACGCTGAACACTGGCATTTGCGCCAGTTTGCGGTTTTCCAGCTCCGAGTTCTCGCGCTTGGGCCAGAACAGGTTGACCAGTGCAAACCCGCACAGCAAGGCGGCAAAAACAATCAGGGAAACTGGCGGCAGATGACGGTCGGATCTGCGGTGAACATATTTTTCCATAAAGCCATCACTCCCCTTAAAAGTTTGCATACAGTGCGGTGGAACCCGTTGCTGCTACCACATACGCCGTGCACAGAACAAAGCAGACGCCGCAAAGCGCTGCCCGTAGCGGGGCTTTGCCTTTGCACCACTGCCAGAACCGCCCCGGCAGTTGGGTGGAGCAAACACAGCACACAACCAGCAGCACCGCATAATTGCGCAGAAAATACAGCGCCGAAACGCCGCCCTGCGGGATGAACAACCGGCTGAGCAGCAGCCCCAGCGGTGCACCGGGGGCGTTGCAGGTGAACAGCCCCCAACCCAGTACCACCAGGAACAATGTGTAAATGTGCGGCCAGACCTTGCCTTTTTTCAGGTACTTCATCAAAAAGTTCTTTTCGATGACAAGCAGCACGAAATAGTAAAGGCCCCAGCAGATAAAGTTCCAGTTCGCACCATGCCAGATGCCGGTCAGCGCCCAGACGGCCAGCATGTTCAGCATCTGGCGCCCGGCACTGCAGCGGTTGCCGCCCAGCGGGATATAAATGTAATCCCGGAACCAGCCGGAAAGGCTGATGTGCCACCGCCGCCAGAATTCGGTAATACTGCCTGAAATGTACGGCAGGTTAAAGTTCGCCGGGCATTCAAAGCCCATCATCAGGCTCAAGCCGTTGCTCATCTCCGAGTAACCCGCAAAGTCAAAGTACAGCTGCAAAGAGTACGCAATAATGCCCAGCCATGCCAGCGGCAGGGAAGCGTTCGCCAGCCCAATGCCGCCCGTTCCGATGATATCCTGCCAGAGCGCCGCAATGGAATCCGCCAAAATCACCTTTTTGGCAAGGCCGAACACAAACATTTCAGCACCATCCTGCGCTTTTTGCAGGGTGCAGCGTCCCTGTGTCTGGTGTAGGACATCCGCCATATCCCGGTATTTCACGATCGGGCCAACGATCAGCTGCGGGTACATCAGAACATATACCGCAAAGACCACCGGGCTGCGTTCCGCTTTTACCTTGCCGGTATACACATCCGCAGTATAACTGATGAGCTTAAACGTATAATAGCTGATGCCCAGTGGCAAAACATCCAAAAAACTCAGCTTGGCAAACCCGGTGGAAGCGATAACGTTGAGCGTGTCCAGCAAAAAGTTCGTGTATTTGCAGTAGACCAGCGCCGCTGCCGTCAGCACAATGGCAGCAATCAGCACGGCTTTTCGCTTGCCCCCGGCGGGCAGGCTGGCAAGCAGAAGCCCCGCCGCATAGTTGATGGCAACCATGCCCACGGCCAGCGGCAGCCATGTAATGCCGCCCCAGCAGAAAAACAGCAGGCTTTCCACCAGCAGCACCGCATTTTTGACCCTGCCCGGCACAAGGTAATACAGCCCCAGCGCCAGCGGCATAAAACAGAATAAAAAGACAACGCTGTTAAAATTCACAGCGGTTCCTCCTCTCTTGGTTCAGGGAGTGTGGGGAACAGCCCACCAAAAAACAAGGCCGCAGCCTGTTGGGGCGCGGCCTGTTTGGTATCGGTTTGTGCTATCAGGCAAGTGCCCCGTCAATGGCGGTGTCGATTGCGGAATAATCCGGGCCATTCACACCGGCAATGACCATGACCACAACATTGCCTTTTACCACAATGCGTGCATCCTGTGCCTTGGCAACTTTATCAGCAAAGTCAGCATACAGCGTGCTGCTCATTGATTCCTTATAGGCTTCCAGTTCAGCTTTCACGGCGTCAGCGGTGCCATCTTTGACTTGGGCGGCGAATACCAGAGCACAGTCTGCCTGGTCGTTGGTCACATCGCCCTGGAAAGCAACAATGTTATCCGGGGTCAGGTTCATCTCGTTCTCCATGGAGAAGTCATCGATGGCACGGGCATTGGGCACTTCGTTCACAGCCTCAATGGCGGTCACGATGGCGCTCAAATCCACGCTGGCAGTGGCTTCCTCGGTGGAGGAAGCATCGGTGCTGGCTGCCTCAGAAGCCGTGCTGCTGGCAGCTTCCGAAGAAGCACTGGCAGAGGAAGAAGCGCCGCTGCCGCAGCCAGCCAGCAGGGTGGCAAACAAAACGGCTGCCGCCAAGGCAGAAATCAATTTTTTCATAATATAGTTCTCCTTTGTTGGTTCGGGGTTCAAATTTATCTCTTTGGCCCTCTGGGAATTTAGATCACCTACTATAGTACACCAAAATAATGTACTTATATAGGATACACGATTTACACCTGTTTTTCAAGTCCCGCAGGGTAAATCTCACACACTTTCACATCCACAATTTTGCGCAAAAATACCGGCGCTTGACAAACTCCGCCCGCCACCTTACACTTTGAAATACAGAATCCATGTAACTTATAAAATAATGGAGGAATCCCCCTTGCAGAACTACAAAGCCAGACAAACCGCCCTGCTTGGCATGCTGTTTGCCCTTTCCATGGCGCTCTCTTTTTTGGAATCCATGCTTACCCCGTTTTTTGGCCTGATGCCCGCCATGAAGCTGGGGCTTTCCAATATTGTTGTCATGTACGCCGTTTTGTTTTTGAACCGCCGTTCGGCGCTTTATCTTGTGCTGCTCAAGGCGTTGTTTGCGTTGCTTACCCGCGGCGTTACAGCCGGGTTTCTTTCGCTGTGCGGGGGCGCGCTTTCCCTGGCTGTGTTCTGTCTGCTTCTGGCATTGCCATTCACCATCACAGGCTACATTTTTTCGGTCAGCGGGGCACTGGCGCACAACTGCGGCCAGCTGCTGGGGGCTGCAGCGCTGCTTTCAGACAAAATGGCAATCACTTATGCGCCGATGCTGCTGATAGCGGGTCTTATCGTTGGTTCCTGCACCTATATGGTATCGCGCCTGATTTTTCCCGCTGTCAAGAGAATTATTCCGCCGAAGAGCAAAGCGGAAAGCAAAATTACATTTTAAGATAGCATCTTAAAAATTTTTAAAAAAGTGTTGACATTTCACACTTCTGCGGCTATAATATAACCATAGCACAGGGAACGAGTTCAAAAAAGCGAACGCCTTGTGCGGCTCATAAAACTAAAAACCAAGAACAAACCATTATTTTGATTCGGAGGTATTTCTTATGAAAAAGTATGTTTGCACTGTCTGCGGCTACATTGCTGAGGGCTCCATCCCCGATTTCTGCCCCGTCTGCAAGGCTCCCGCTTCCAAGTTCATTGAAAAGACCGATAATTCCTATGTGACCGAGCATGTTGTCGGTATCGCCAAGGACGCTCCGGAAGATATCATCCAGGGCCTGCGCGAGAACTTTAACGGCGAGTGCAGCGAAGTTGGCATGTACCTGGCCATGAGCCGCGTTGCCGACCGTGAAGGCTACCCGGAAATCGCCGAAGCTTGGAAGCGTTACGCTTTTGAGGAAGCTGAGCATGCTTCCAAGTTCGCAGAACTGCTGGGCGAAGTCCTGACCGACAGTACCAAAAAGAACCTGCAGATGCGTGTGGATGCCGAGTCTGGTGCCTGCGCAGGCAAGATGGAGCTGGCCAAGAAGGCAAAGGCTCTGAATCTGGATGCCATCCATGACACCGTGCATGAAATGGCAAAGGACGAAGCCCGCCATGGCCGCGGCATGCAGGGTCTGCTGGACCGTTACTTCAAATAATTGAATTCCTAAACCGCAAGGGGGGTCGGGTAACACCGGCCCCTTTTTGCTGTCATTTTTTCTGTATTTATTCTCCGCGGCAGGCAAAAAAGTTGTCCTGATTATCACAGGCAGCATAAAACGTTTCGCTCAACTGGCCGATGCCCGTGCGGGAAAGCTGGGTGTTCAACCAGGTGCGGTCCTTTCCGCTGGTGTGCAAGTTTTCTTCAATCAGCTTGCCATCCAACACCAGGTCATATCACTTACTGGCCGGATCTGTCTGGATGGCAAGGTCCTGCGGGGTGACCGGGCGGTTGAAACTTTTGGGTAAAAAGCTGATCTGGCCGCTGGTTTCCAGCATGGCACACTGCACTTCATTCAAATCAAAATATCCGGCTACTCTGGCTTGTGCTAAAAATTCATTCAGGTCTATTTTGGCGCGGTCCAGCTCCGCTTTATAAATCGTTCCGTTCTCCATCAGTGGAATGGCCTGTCCGCTCAACCAAAGGCGGACGTTCCGGTTTTTGCAGGTGCCGTAATGCACCGCAAAAGCTGCGATACCATACACGATCATGGCGGTAAGCGGGCGGTACCATTGTTCCAGGTTGGTGGCCATCTCTGCCGCAATGGAACCAATGGTAATGCTGTTGACATAATCAAACAAGTTCATCTGGGCAATCTGCCGTTTGCCGCCCAGCCGCGTTAAAATAAACAGTACCGCCAGCGAAACCACACTGGCAACAAACACATTGATCATTTCCTGCACTGCCTGCATCTTTCCCATCCGCTCCCTTATCATTTGCCATGCAACCCGCATGGTAACCTTATTGTGGCCCCACCAGCGGTGCATTATACGCACAATGTACCAACGGGGCTTGCACAGGAAGGGGAAAATGTTATAATAAAGTTGTTCCTGTATGCTTCGACTTCCGGCGGCTTTGGGCCCGCTGCGCCGGAGCCGGGCAGGGATTGGCAGCAACTGCCAGCTTGATAAAGAATTGATATCAGGATGTGAAATCATGCAGATTTACCTTTTGCGGCATGGGCAGACAGAATATAACGCCCAACACCGGTACCAGGGTCAACAGGATATCCCGCTTTCTGCCGCGGGCCGCGCCCAGCTGCGCCCGGCCGGGTTTATGCCGGATGTTGCCTATGTCAGCCCGCTCATCCGCGCACGGCAGACGGCGGAAATCTTTTTCCCCGGCTGCCCGCAGATCATTGTACAGGACTTGCGGGAAATGTGCTTTGGCAGTTTTGAGGGGCGGCATTATATCCACATTGAGCACGACCCCGACTACCTTGCTTGGCTGGAAGCCAACAAGACTGCTGCCCGCCCGGATGGGGAGCGCATTCAGGATTTTTGTAACCGCAGCTGTGCCGCCTTTGCCAAACTGGTGGAAGAAAGCCTTGCGCAGCACAAACAGCAGCTGGTGATTGTAGCGCACGGCGGCATCCAGATGGCGGTTATGTCCCGTTACGGTCTGCCGCGGCGGGATTATCACGACTGGTGCGGTCCCAACGCGGGCGGCTACCGCCTGGATACCGCCAACTGGCAAACAGACCACACCTTGCAGCTGTTGGAAACCGTGCAGTATACCAAAGCCACACAAAGCGAGGCAGCCTTATGAGCAATGGTTTGATTCATTTATACCACGGTGACGGCAAGGGCAAAACCACAGCTGCCATGGGCCTGGCTGTGCGGGCGCTGGGCTGCGGGCGGCGCGTGGTGATCGTGCAATTTTTGAAAGGCGGTGCAACCGGGGAACTGGAACCGCTGCAAACCCTTGGCGCTACCTTCTACCGCGGCAAAGCCGGGCAGAAGTTTGTATTCCAGATGAATGAGGAAGAAAAGGCCGCCACCCGTGCCCTGCAAACTGAAAACCTGCGCCGGGCGCTTGCCGAACCGGCGGACCTTTTGATTCTGGACGAAGCCTGCGCCGCCTGGAATCTGAACATGGTGGACCGAGAGTTGCTGCAAAACGCCGTACTGCACAAGCCTGCCGAGCAGGAACTGGCAATGACCGGCCGCGACCCGGCCCCTTGGATGCTGGATGCCGCAGATTACATTACTGAAATGTGCTGCCGCCGCCACCCATACGAAAAAGGCATTCCGGCAAGAAAAGGCGTTGAATTTTAAGTTTGCCGCAGCGCAGTTCCATACAGGGAAGCGCACCAGGCAATAAGAAATTAAAAGTATTTAGGACAACCAGAAAAAGAGAAAAACAGCCTGCCCAAACAGCAGGCGGGGAGGGGTATCACCATGGCTACACATAGCCGCCAAATGTCCGATGCATTCCGTACGACAGTATTTCTAACCCTGTCCGGCGGATTTCAGGACGCTTACACCTACATGGGCCGCGGCAAGGTTTTTGCCAACGCTCAAACCGGCAATATCGTGCTGATGGCCACCAATTTTTGCGAGGGTGATTTTGCCAAAGCGCTGCGGTATCTTTTGCCGCTGCTGGCCTTTGCCGCCGGTGTCTATTTTGCCGAGGGCATCCGCAACCGCTACCACCTGATGGAGAGATTCCACTGGCGCCAGCTGATTTTGCTGATTGAGATTGCACTGTTGTTTGTTGTTGGCTTTATCCCCAACAATCTGGACTGGCTGGCCAATATGCTGGTCAGCTTTGTCTGCGCCATGCAGGTACAATCTTTCCGCAAGGTACACGGCAATGCATATGCCAGCACCATGTGCATTGGCAACATGCGCAGCGGTATGCAGTACCTGTACACCGGCCTGCACACAAAAGACCGCGCTGTATTGCGCCGCGCCATGCAGTATTTTGCTGTAATTGCACTGTTTGCTGTGGGGGCCGCTGCCGGCAGTCTGCTGACCATCCACTTTGGCAACCGTGTGATCTGGTTCTGCTGTGCTTCGTTGCTGGTCAGCCTTAGCTTCATGTTTATCCGTGAAGACATTGAAGAGAACCCTGAACTGCAGCGGGAAGCCGCCGCTTTGCACCAGGATGTAAAAGCCATGGAGCACACCATCGGCAAAACCTTGCAGGAGCAGCAGGAAGAACTGCACCCCTTAAATCACAAGTGATATGGACAATATATAAAATTTGAACAAAACTTTCGCAATCTCGCTTGTCGTTTTCCGGCACAAATGCTACAATACAGTCAAATGTTAAATATGTGCGCGAAAGCGAGGGATTTCCGTGAAAATCATCACCGTTACACTTGCTCCTAACCAGGCTGTTCTGACCTGCTATCTGCAGGACCAAAGCCCCAAAATGCCAAATGCCGCCATCCGCCCGGCTATGCTGGTCGTGCCCGGCGGCGGCTACCAGTATTGCTCTGACCGTGAGGGCGAACCGGTTGCCCTGGCTTATATGGCACAGGGGTTCAATGCGTTTGTTCTGCGCTATACGGCAGATGCAACCACCCCGATTGACAAAGCATTACGGGATGGTGCCGCCGCAATGGATTACCTGCGCGCCAACGCCGCGGAGCTGGAAATTGACCCGCAGCAGATCGCCGCTGTTGGCTTTTCTGCCGGTGGGCATTTGGTTGCTTCGCTGGGCACACTGCTGCCCAAGGCACAGCGCCCCAACGCCCTTGTGTTGGGCTATGCCGCAACGCTGGGTGCAATGTGGACCGTCGCTGGCCGCCAGGAGCCCGACCTGCACGCGCTGGTTGATGATGACACCCCGCCCACATTCCTGTTTGCTACCCAGGGGGACGCGCTGGTTCCTGTTAAGAACAGCCTTGTTTTTGCAGATGCTTTGGCTGACCACAGCATCCCGTTTGCGCTGCACATCTTCCCGACCGGGGCACACGGCATTTCCCTTGCCACTGCCTGTACCTCCGGGCCGGAAGCTTCCCGTGTCAACCCGGCAACCGCCCAATGGCTGCCGATGAGCGTTGACTTTTTGCAAAAGCTGTGGGGCTGCCTGGGCGTTACCGCACCGGATACCGAGCTTGCCGCCCAGCTTGCCGCCGGGCCGCTCAGCCTGAATATGCCGGTGCGCAGGTTGATGAAGAACCCGCAGGCCAGCGCTCTGCTGCAGGCTGTGCTGGGGGATATGTGGCAGGCCATTGTGTCTAACCCACTTTCCCAGGGAATCAGCCTGCGCGAAATTTCCGGCTTCCTGCAGGCGGCATTGCCGGAAAGCGCATTGAATCAGCTGGATGCCCAGCTAGCCAAAATCCCGGTTGAATAACCCAAAGGAGCTTATCATGCTGTTTATTGAATATCCCAAATGCTCTACCTGCCAAAAGGCCAAATGCTGGCTGGATGAAAACGGCATTGCTTACACCGACCGCCATATTCTGGAGCAGCCCCCCACCTATGAAGAGCTGAAAGAATGGTACGCTCGCAGCGGGCTGCCCCTGCGCCGCTTTTTTAATACAAGCGGCCTGAAATATAAATCGCTTGCCCTGAAAGACAAACTGCCCACCATGACCGAGGATGAGCAGCTGCACCTGCTTGCCACAGATGGCATGCTTGTCAAGCGGCCTTTGGTGGTCGGGGATGATTTTGTCCTTGTCGGATTCAAGCCTGACGAGTGGGCCAGCACCCTGAAATAATCCACCTTCTAAATAGCAAAGCAAAAACAGCACCGCAGTTTGTTGCACACACAGTCAAGTAAGACGATGTGCACGGCAAAGATTGCGGTGCTGTTTTGTTTTTATTCTTCCCAAAACCGCCAGAGTTCCCGTTCCAGCTTTTCTGTATCATAAATCATTTTCAGGTGGCTCCAATGCGGGGGCATCAGGCGGCGGTAGTCCGGCATGGCAAAGCGGTTATCGATCAGCAGCACCACGCCTTTGTCCCGCGGGGTGCGGATCACACGCCCGGCAGCTTGCAGCACCTTGTTCATGCCGGGGTAACGGTAGGCGTAGTCAAAGCCGGAACCGCGTGTCTGCTCAAAATAGTCCCGCAGCTGCTCCTGCCGGGGTCCAACCTGCGGCAGCCCTGGGCCCACGATGCCTACACCAATCAGCCGGTCGCCGGTCAGGTCAACGCCCTCCCCAAATACGCCGCCCATCACGGCAAAGCCAAGCAGGGATTGGCTGGGACCCGGCACAAACTGGGCCAAAAAGGCCGCTTTCTGCTGTTCATCCATCGCGTTTTCCTGCTTGATGCAGTTGATTTCCGGACAGTGCTCCTTGAACTGTGCATAAGCCTGCTCCATATACGCATAACTGGGGAAAAACGCCAGATAATTCCCGCAGCGCGCCCGCACCATCGTCGCCAGGCTTTCCTCCACAATGGCAAGGCTTGCATCCCTATCCTTATACCGGGTGCTGACATTGCCGATGCAGAACAGTCCCTGATTGCCCGCGGGGAAGGGGCTGCGCAGGGCAACGGCCCGTGCTTCCGGCACACCGCACAGGTCCTTATAATAACTGGCCGGGGCCAGTGTTGCACTGAACAGCACCGCGGCGCGCCCCAGGGCAAAACTATCCGCCAAAAAGGCGCTGGGGTCAAGGCAGAGCTGCGCTGCACGCACCTCGCTGCCGGATGCCGTGATTTGCAGCACAAAATGATCGTCAAAGGTATCCGCTACGCGCAGCCAGGCCCGCACATCAAAATACAACTGCAGCAGTGCCGTGTGGGTTTCATCCGGTTCTCGGTGGTCGTCCAGCCATGCTTCCAACGGTTCACACAGGCGGTTCAGCAGGTGATCAAACTCCTCGCTGCGCTCTTTTAGAAAGAATGTTTTGCCAAACCGTCCATCTCTGGCGGCAGTTTCTTCCTCGGCACGGTGGCGCCATTCAATAAATACATCATTTACTTTGGTCAGAGCGTTTTTCAGGCTGCTTTTGCCTTTGCCCAACAGCTTCTTCGCTTCATAAAAGCTGGTTTTAGTCAGGGCAGCACTGTGCATTTCCCGCGCACGCCCCGGCAGGTTGTGCGCTTCGTCCACCAGGAAGATATAATCCCCGGCAGATTCAAAAAATCGCACCAGATGTACAACCGGATCAAACAGATAATTGTAATCCCCAATAATCACATCGCTCCACAGGCTGCTGTCCAGCCCCAGCTCAAAGGGGCATACCGTGTGGCGTTCTGCATATTCCTGCAAGGTTTCCGCCGTCAGGCAGGGGACATCCAGCACATCCCAGAGAGCGCCTTTGATGCGGGCATAATACCCGTTGGCATAGGGGCAGGCTTCCGGGGTACACTCCCGCGTCTCACACAGGCAGATCTTGTCTTTCGCTGTCAGCGTTACACTGCGCAGGTGCAGTTCCGGCTCGGTATCGCGCAGGATAGCCAGTGCGTTTTCCGCTGCTGTACGGGTTGTGCCGCGGGCCGTTAAATAAAAAATCGGTCCCACACTCTCATTGCCCATAGATTTCAGGGCAGGGAACAGCACGCTCATGGATTTACCAATCCCGGTTGGTGCCTGGCACAAAAGCCGGCCGCCGTCCCGGCACACTTTGTATACCTCGCCCGCCATCGCGCGCTGCCCGGGGCGATACGCAGGGAAAGGGAACTGCATGGCCTGCAAATCCGAGTTCCGGGCCTTTTTCCACTCAACCGCCCGCCGCGCCCAGGGGGCATATTCCGCCAGCAGGGCTTCCACTTCCTCCTGCAGCTGCTGCGCGGTGTAATGCCGCTCAAACCGCAGAATCAGCTCTTCATCTACCTGGAAATAGGTCAGCTGAACCCGCATCTCTTCCAACTCATGCTGTGCCGCATAAATTGCTGCGTACACAATAGCCTGTGCCCAGTGCTCCGGTGCAAAATCCGGGGTAATATCTGCCGCCGGGCATGCGGTGGTCTTGATCTCATCCACCACGGTAACACCGTCCGCTGCGGTAAAAATGCCATCGGCGCGGCCTTCCAGCGTAAATTCAATTTCTTCATACGCAAAAATACCGCGAAGAAATACCTCCGCGGCGTAATCGGCATGTTCTTTTACAGCGGAGCGCTGCAATTTGCGGTGGATGCGTGCGCCCTCATTGGCGCGGTCAAAGCCGGTAAAGCGGTTGTCAATGCTGCCAGCCCGGCGCAAGAATTCCACCAGCTGGCGCACCGGCAGCGTGATTTGTATTGGGGATACAGGTTCCTGCAAGGGCTCGTCCTCCTGTCAGGGGCAGTCAGCTGCGGTTATAGGTATGGTCACACACCTGCTCAATTTTCTCGCGCAGGGCTACAAAATCTTCAAACGCGGATATTTTGCTTTTTGGGTTGCGCAGCAGCGCTGCCGGGTGCAGAGTTGCCATAAACAATGTGCCCTGCTTATCAAAAAACTTACCGTGGTCCCGCGTGACGGAAAAGTCTTTTCCAATCATCTGCTGGGCGGCAATGCGGCCCAAGCACACCACAATTTTTGGGCGCAGCAGCCGGAACTGCATGCGCAGCCACGGGAGGCAGGCGGCGGATTCTTCCGGGGCAGGGTCGCGGTTTTCTGGCGGGCGGCACTTAACAATATTGGCAATATAAATATTTTTGCTGCGGTCAAGGTCAATCGCTTCCAGGTAATGGTCCAGCAGCTGGCCGCTGCGGCCCACAAACGGCAGGCCTTGTGCGTCCTCGTTGGCGCCGGGGCCTTCGCCCACAAAAAGAACCTCGGCGTCCGGCACACCCTGCCCAAACACCACATGGGTGCGGGTCTCACACAATCCGCAGCGCTGGCACGCCAGGCATTGCTGTTTCAGCTCATCAAAATTCATGAATATCCCTCGTATTGCCCCCTTGCACAGGGGACTATAATATAATAAAAGACAACCGCTGCCCAAACAGTGGTAAAAAGGAGCTATCATTTATGCATCCAGACGCCTTGGCCGCCCGGCTGGCCTGTATCCTGCTGGGTTATCTGTTCGGCAGTTTTCTTACGGCAGAAGTTGTCGCCCGCGTTGTTTCCGGCAAAAGCGCGCGGCAGCTTGGCACCGGCAACCCCGGCATGGCTAATATCATGGCCCAACTGGGCAAGGGGGCCGGGCTGCTAACCCTGGCAGGTGATACGTTAAAAACGGTTGCTGCCTGCGGTGCGGCGTATTATGCTACGGCACCACTGATCGGGCAGGCGTCGATTTTATATGCCGGGCTTGGCGCAGTGCTGGGCCATAACTATCCCGCATGGGCAGGGTTCCGCGGCGGCAAGGGGGTTGCGGTAACCTGCGTTTGGCTCGTTTTGTATCTTCCGTTTTGGGGCACGCTTTGCTGCATCGCTGGCGGGGCACTGGTCCTATGGCTCGGCTACCTGCCGTTGGGGGCTGTGGTGATCCCAGCGCTGGCCATCCTGCCCGCGTGGCTTTCCTATGGCCCAGAAAGCGGCATTCTAACTTTGGCCTTGGCCATCATTATGTTCAGCCGCCACTACCACGGCCTGCTGCGGATTCGGCAGGGGACAGAGCCCCGATTTTTCCAACGCCGCAATCCAAAATGAACAACTTTATCATAGCATATTTTCACCAGCCTGAAAAGCTGTAAACACATGAAAAAACGATATGATCTTAGAACCATCCAGTCATGCCGTTGCCGTCCGATTTTGAGGTGAAATCTCACAATCCAAACTATTTATACCGTAATTTCCCATAAAAACAGCAGAACAACAGAAACCCCAACAATCCCAAGGTAATAAGTTTGTGTAACTTGGTGCCTTGCGTTATCGACATATCAGAATTACAATATAATTATTACGGAATTGTAAAATGGAGGCAAACTGAAAATGAAGTATTACTTGGCTTACGGTCCCAACCTCAACCTGGTGCAGATGCGCCAGCGTTGCCCCAATGCCCGTGTGGTCGGGTATACATATTTATTCGGTGCGCGCCTGGTCTTCCGTGGTTCCAAGAACGGCTGCTTTTTGACCACGGATTTTCAGCAGCCCTGGTGCCCGTCTATGGTGGGCTGCGGGGTTTATGAGATTTCTGATAAAGACGAGCAGGCTCTGGATGTCTATGCGGGGGTTCCTTATTTCTACCAGAAGCAGACAATGCAGGTACAGTGTGTCTGGGACGTCACTACGCGACGGGAAGTTCTGCATAATATTGAAGCAATCCTTTACACCCTGCCCGCCAGCCACCCCTTGGGTGTTCCTTCCCGCCGCTATCTGCAGGAGTGCAAGAGCGGGTATGATGACTTTCATTTCAGCTTCCTTCCGCTGCGCCAAGCTCTGATTGACAGCAGCCCGGAGCCGCACACGAAGTAAAGGAAACACTTTTGTGTGAAAGAAAAGGCAAAAGCAAAAGATAGGCAAGCGGGAAGCGACGTTCTACCGTTTTGTTTCTTGCTTTGCGAAACAAATTCGAAAAAATTAAAAAAAATATGAAAATATCTGTTGACAAAAGTGGTGCTGCTGGTTATAATAATACTCGTCGCCGGTGAGGCGGCCGAACAAAATAAGCGGATGTGGCGGAACTGGCAGACGCGCTAGATTCAGGTTCTAGTTCCCTTAAAAGAGTGTGGGTTCAAATCCCTTCATCCGCACCAAAGAAAGCACCTAGAAACGTAAGTTTCTAGGTGCTTTCTTTTTTTGCTGTACCGCAGCGTTTACCGCACCCCCGTACAGGTACGCGCCTTTGCTGTCCAGATACTCGACCAGGCGCTCTTCCACGCTGCCGCCGTGCTTCCAGGCGGCATAGCCGCTGCCGGGTCTTCCTGCTGTTCGCCCATGGTTGTACTGCCGCTGTCCTCCACATCAAGGGGCAGATCAAGGTTTGTGCAGTGGTTCACCGGGTCGGCGTTGGCCTTGTGCTGCCTGCCGTCCTCGCCGGTCACGTTGCGTTCATGGCCGTTGGTCAAGGCGCGCTGTATCTGCCGCCGCTGGGTCTGTATCAACCAGTTTGCAAACGTCCCGGCGGCTGGGTCGTATGCCTATATCCGGCGCACCAGCGACTGGCTGTGCAAGGAACACGGTTTATCCGTGGTAACGTCACAACTGTATAGGTGCCGTAAGGTAGAAAGGCCACGAACATGAAGTACGATGAAAGAGCCTGCCATTTTAACATGGACACTGGGTGCGTGAAATTGCTGCTCCGGAATGGGAGAAAAGTCTTCAGTGACTGCACCGTGGTCGAGGATGAACTGGATGTGACCATGGCACAGCGGTCAGAGTTGTGCTACCTTATCTACAATGACTCACTGGGCTATGCAGATTTGATTCTGAATGGTAATCCAGAGGAATACTTGAAAAATGTGGCCGGGAGCCATGGGTTAGAAGATTGATCTTCCCATAGAACTGCCATTAACAAAAAACACCGCCCATCTGCGTAACGGAACTCAGGTGGGCGGTGTTTTGCTCTATTGTCTCAGGGACGGTGTCGGAATTTACAGCTTATGCCAGGCTTTCAATGACTTTGGCACATTTTTCAATTCCGATTACCCCGCTGTCCAGCGCGACATGATAGTTGGCGGCATCGCCCCACTTCATATCGGTATAAAAGCGGTAATAAGCAGCGCGGCGCTTATCCTTCTCCTTCAGACGGGCTTCGGGCGATTTCTCCCGTTCCCCATAGACCCGCACGATGCGGTCAGCCCGGAACTTCATGTCCGCGTGGACAAAGACCTTCAGGCAATCGGTGCGGTCCTGCAGGATAAAATCGGCGCAGCGTCCTACGATGACGCAGGGCTCTTTTTCTGCCAGCTCCCGGATGATCCGGTATTGCAGCTTCCAGAGCAGGTCCTCGTTAGTGGGACCGAAGCTGCGGTCAGTGAAGGCAGAGGCGAGGAAGCCGCCGGGAGTGTACTCTCCGGCCTCCTTGACGTAGTTTTCGTCAAAGCCGCTTTCGGCAGCCAGTTTCTGGATCAGTTCGGCGTCGTAGCACCGGATGCCCAGATGCTCTGCCACCAGTTTGCCGATGGTTCTGCCGCCGCTGCCAAACTCGCGGCTGATGGTGATGATGCGTTTTTCCATTAGACTTCTCCTTTCGTGCTCAGTTCACGGTAGGTCTTGCAGATCAGATAGCCTGCAATCAGGAAGGTGAGGATATCCGACATGGGCATGGAGTACAGCACGCCGTCCAGCCCGAAGAACCGGGGCAGCAGCAGGGCAAAGCCCACGCCGAGCACCACCTCACGCACCATGGACAGGGCGGTGGATTCCGCCGCCTTGCCCATGGCCTGCAAAAAGATGAAGCACGCCTTGTTGACACAGGCCAGAATGATCATGCACAGGTAGATGCGGAAGGACTTCACGGCAAAATCGGTGTAGTAAACGCTCTCGTTGGCGGCACCGAACAGGGCAATCAGCTGCCGGGGAAGCAGCTCCACCAGCACCAGTGCAACGGCACCCACGGTGGCTTCTGCCAGCAGCAGTTTCGTGAACAGCTCCTTCACACGGGTGGGCTTTTTGGCGCCCATGTTGAAGCCCACCACGGGGATGCAGCCAGCCGCCATGCCCACCACGATGGAGATGACGATCTGGAAGAACTTCATCACGATGCCCACCACCGCCATAGGGATCTGGGCGTACTGCTCCTGCCCGAACACGGCATCCAGTGCGCCGTATTTGCGGATCATGTTGTTGATGGCTGCCATAGCCGCCACAAGACTGATCTGAGACAGAAAGCTGGTCATACCAAGGGTCAGGGTACGGCCGCAGATGGAGCCCTTCAGCCGGTAGTCACCCTTTTCAGGGCGAATGATTTTCATGTGCAGCAGATACCACACTGCCAGCGCTGCCGTGACCAGCTGACCGATGACGGTAGCCACCGCTGCGCCCATCATGCCCCAGCGGAAGCCGAAAATGAAGATGGGGTCCAGAATGATGTTCAGCGCCGCACCCGCAAGGGTGGACACCATGGCAAACCGAGGATTGCCGTCGGCACGGATGATGGGATTCATGGCCTGCCCAAACATATAAAACGGCACACCCAGCGTGATATAAAAGAAATACTCCTGGGAGTGGTGGTAGGTCTCGGTGTTCACCGTTCCGCCGAACATGGCAAGAATGGTGTCCGCAAAAATCAGATAGAGCGCGGCCAGCACAATGCTGCTGACCAGACACATCACCACCGCATTGCCGACGCTCCGCTTTGCCTTGGGAACCTCGTTCTGCCCAAGGCTGATGCTGACGAAGGCGCAGCAGCCGTCACCGATCATCACGGCAATGGCCAGCGCTACCACCGTCAGGGGGAACACGACGGTGTTGGCGGCGTTGCCGTAGGAGCCCAGATAGCTGGCGTTTGCAATAAAGATCTGATCCACGATGTTATACAGTGCGCCGACCAGCAGTGAAATAATGCACGGGATCGCATACTTTTGCATCAGCTTGCCGATGCGTTCCGTGCCGAGAAATTGATTGGAACTTTCCATGGGATTCACCTTACCTTTCCATTTTGAGGACAAAAAAACAACGGGCAGCCCTCATGCAACCGGTTTTACGCATGAGTGCTACTCGTTGTACGAAATTATTATAGCCTGCCTGTCTGGAATTTGCAAAGGCAGTTTTGCACAAGAATTATGCTGAACATTCTGCGCAGATTGTACGAGACAAACTTCGTGGAAGATGCCCTTGGAAGCCAGTCGCCCAGCCGTGGCACAATAAGGCGGAGCGCAAAAGTACGCTGGAAAGACTGTTTTGTACAGGCTGTTCCATCTGGATGAAAGAGAAGCAATATGGCACAGTATCAAGCAGGAATGCTCGTGGTTTATGGGAAACTTGGGGTTCATGAAATCGAAGCCGTTGATCTGCAGAGCTTTTGCGGAAAACCGGCGAAAATCACTATACCCTTCGCCCTTATTTTACGGATTCCCACGACCACAGCTATATCCCCACGGCAAAAAAAGGTGCTCTGCGCCCGGTGCCCCGGCACAGCAGGCGGAAGCCGATTTGGCACGCATCAAAGAGGTGCGATCATGTCGAAAAAGCAACGGAATTTCAAAGAGAAGCAATGAGTCCGGATGGCTGTTCTCTGGGCGGTGCGTGTCTGACACGCCTTCTTGCCTTGGGGAAAATCCCGGTCGAGCCACTTAATGCCTGATTGGATAAAGATAGCCGTTCTAATTGGTCAAAATATCGGATTTGTTCGATTGCGCTTTTATTATACACATTTTAAGCTTTGCTGTTGGCAGAGCTTTTTTGCTTCCATCATAGGGGGAACCTGCAATTTTGAAAAACATTGTCTGTTTTTTGCTTATTTGGCTACAAAATTTATATGAAAATATGCAAAATTTATGTTGAAATTGTTGCAGAAAGAGTTTATACTAGAATCATCGCGGATACAAAGCGAAAGAATGGGAACAGTAAATCATATGAAGGATCTTTATGATGCCGCACGGCACCTTGTCTGGCTGACACAGTTTGGTTTATCGGTTGTGCTTCCGCCGGTGCTGTTTCTTTTGGGGGCTGTCTGGCTACGCAAACAATTCGGTCTTGGCGGCTGGGTCATCTTGGTTGGGTTCGTGCTCGGCATGGTGGCTGCCATCGGCAGCCTGCGCAGTTCATTAAAGGCAATTGAGCGGCAGGGCAGGGCCCCGAAAAAAAAGCAGGAGCCGCCGCCCATCTCGTTCAATCAACACTAATTGTTATGGAAGGAGCCTGTATCCATGCAAAAGCATCAGGACATTCTGCAGCAGGTTGGGCGCATGGCTTTGGCAACCGCCGGTTGTTCCGCCATTATGCTGGCCATTTATGCAGTGGTTGGGCGGTTTACCACAGCGGTATTGCTGGGTGGTCTGCTGGGCACTGTGATTGCTGTAGGCAACTTTCTGGCATTAAGCATTACCGTTTCTAACGCGTTGGACCGTGCCGCGGCAGGGGATAATTCCGTAAAAGCGTGCATGAGCATTCAAAGTTCCAGCGTTGTGCGCACGGCAATTCTGGCAGTCATTTATGTTCTGCTGTTCCATGCCAAAGTTTGTGATCCGCTGGCAGCATTGTTGCCGCTGCTGTTTGCACAGGCTGCCATTAAGCTGATTGAATTCTTCCGCAAAGATTCCAAAGGCGGTGATGCAGTGCCATGAACGGGCCTAAGATTTATTTCACGATCCCTTTGTTTGGTGGAATTCCCATCACGCAGACAACGGTTTCTTCGTTTGCGGTTATGTTGCTGCTTTGTATTGCCGGTATTGTGCTGGGCAGCAACCTGCAAAAGCGTCCCAGCCGCCGCCAGGTACTGGTAGAAAAAGGTGTTACTATGCTGTACGGCATGGTAGAAGACACCATGGGCAAGCATAATTCCTATTGGACACCTTATATCGGGGCATTGTTCCTGTCTTCCATTTTCGGTTCCTACATCGGAATGACCGGTATTTTCCGCTCTTCCACAGCGGATCTTTCCACCACCGTTACCTGGGCCTTAATGACAAGCGTGATCTGCTGGGCTTGCTCCATTAAAGCAAACGGTGTGCTAGGTTGGCTGAAAGGCTTTACTGAACCGGTTGTCGTTATGACGCCGATGAACCTTGTTTCCGAAATCGCGCAGCCCATCTCAATGGCATTTCGTCACTTTGGCAACATTGCGGGCGGCAACGTTCTGACCAGCCTGGTTTATTCCGCTCTGGCAACGGCTTCCGCCGCTCTTTTGGGCCTGGTTGGCAAAAGCATTGCGGTCGGAATCTTGATTCTTTTGGGTGGTGTGGCGCTGCTGGTTTTGGGTGTGCGCAAGAAAAAGTTGGCTTACAAAATTTTTGGTGCGGTGTTTGCCGCAACCGGAATTTTGTCCCTGCTGGGCTTGGCAGGGGTGCCGTATCTGGAAGTCGGCATTCCCGGCATCATGAGCCTTTATTTCGATGTATTTTCTGGTGGGGTGCAGGCCCTGGTGTTCAGCCTGTTGACGATGGTTTATGTCAGCAATGCCTGCCCGCCGCCTGAAGAAGGTTAACGTAAAATTTTATTTATTTAGGAGGATACCTCGTATGGAAACAGCAATCGTAAAAGCCGCCTGTGCAATCGGTGCAGGTATCGCAATCGGGTTTGGCGCTATCGGCCCTGCAGTTGGCGAAGGTAATGCCGTTGGCAAAGCGCTGGAAGGCATGGCCCGACAGCCGGAAATGGCAAACCTGCTGCGTACCAACATGATCCTTGGCTGCGCCATTACCGAATCCACCGGCATTTATTCGCTAGTTATCGCCCTGTTGTTACTGTTCGTCTTCTGATGGATACGATAGCCGAAAAGGAAAGGAGGAATGGCTCGTGACGGGCTTTGAAAGCTTTGTTGGCATCAACCCGTGGACAGCGCTGTTCACTTTCTGCAATATGATGATCACCTTTGCGGTGCTCAAAAAGTTCCTGTTCAAACCGGTCAAAAAGATGATCGACGACCGCCAGGCGGAAATTGATACCATGTACGCCGATGCGGATGCAGCCAAACAGAAGGCTGCCGAGTTGGAACAGGAATACCAGCAGCACCTGCAAAGCATCCGGGATGAACGCGATACGCTTTTGCGTGAGGCAACCGCCCGCGCCCAGAAGCGCGAAGAAGAAATTGTTGGCGAGGCCCGTGCCGAAGCAGCCGCCCTGCGCGCCGTTGCTGAAGCTGATATTGCACAGGAACGCAAGAAAGCAGTCAACGACCTAAAAAATGAAATTGGCGGCATTGCTGTTGATATTGCAGGCAAGGTAGTTGAGCGCGAAATCAACGAGACGGACCACAAGGCCCTGATCGATGAATTTATCCGGAATGTGGGGGATGCCTCATGACCGAAACCGGAAAGCGTTATGGCACAAGTTTGTATGAACTGGCTGCGGAAGAGGGCCTGACCGAACGGATTCTGGCGGAGCTGGATGTTGCTGTCAACGCAATGCAGGAGCATGGCTATCTGCGCTTGTTGATGACGCCCAGTGTCCCCAAAAAAGAGCGCTGTGCGTTGCTGGATCAGGCGTTTGCGCAGGCGCATCCGTATCTTGTCAACTTCTTAAAGATTTTGTGTGAAGCAGGCATTCTGCCAGAACTGCCTGCCTGCGCAAGAGCTTACCGTGACCGATACAACCAGGACCATAACATTTTGGAAGTTACGGCAGTATCTGCTGTTGCACTGGACGAAAGTGCCCGCAGCAGACTGCAGGAAAAATTGCAGCGTGTAACCGGCAAAACCATTACCCTGACGGAAAAAGTGGACCCCAGTGTTCTGGGCGGTCTGCGGCTGGATCTTGGCGGAACCCGCCTGGACGGCACTGTGCAGGGCCGGCTGGAACGTCTGCGCAATGAAATCAGCGGTGTGGTGATTTGATTTGCACCTGCCGCCGGATTCCACCTTCATTTTATAGATTGTGTGGTGAACCAAACAGTGCAACTGGAACCTGAACAGATTTCCCGCATTATTCGTTCCCAGATCAAATATTACCAGAATGCCATTGAGCAGACGGAGACCGGTACTGTTACGATGGTAGGCGATGGCATTGCCCGCGCCGCCGGCCTTGATAACTGTATGGCCGGTGAGCTGGTGCAGTTTGATAGCGGAACCTATGGTATGGCGCAGAATCTGGAAGAAAACAGCGTATCAATCGTTTTGCTTGGCGATGACAGCGGCATCAAAGAAGGCGGTACCATCCGCCGCACCGGCAAAGTTGTGTCGGTTCCGGTCGGTGATGCTTTGATTGGCCGCGTTGTCAACGCCCTGGGCCAGCCTATTGATGACAAAGGCCCGATTGATGCTGCCGACTATCGCGCCATTGAATCCCCGGCACCCGGCATCCTGGACCGTCAGCCCGTCAAGCAGCCTTTGCAGACCGGCATCAAGGCCATTGACTCAATGATTCCCATTGGCCGCGGCCAGCGTGAGCTGATTATCGGCGACCGCCAGACCGGTAAGACCGTGATTGCTACGGATACGATCATCAACCAAAAAGGCAAAGATGTCCTTTGCATCTATGTTGCTATTGGCCAAAAGCGTTCTACTGTGGCCTCTCTGGTTGAAAACCTCGAGAAAAACGGAGCCATGGCTTACACCACTGTAGTGTGCGCCACAGCTTCGGAGCTTTCGCCTCTGCAGTATATTGCGCCTTATGCCGGCTGCGCCATGGGCGAATACTTTATGTATCAGGGTAAGCATGTGCTTATTATCTATGATGACCTTTCCAAACATGCAGTTGCCTATCGTGCTCTGTCGCTGCTGATTCGTCGTCCGCCGGGACGCGAAGCATACCCCGGCGATGTTTTCTACCTGCACAGCCGTTTGTTGGAACGTGCCGCCAAATTGAGCGATGCAAAGGGCGGCGGCTCACTGACAGCTCTGCCCATTATTGAAACGCAGGCTGGTGACGTTTCCGCTTATATTCCAACCAACGTCATCTCCATTACCGACGGCCAGATCTTCCTGGAAACCGAGCTGTTCCATTCCGGCATCCGCCCGGCTGTCAACCCCGGCATTTCTGTTTCCCGTGTCGGCGGCAATGCGCAGATCAAGGCGATGAAAAAGGTTGCCGGTACCTTAAAACTGGTTTACTCCCAGTACCGCGAGCTGCAGGGCTTTGCCCAGTTTGGCTCCGACCTGGATGCCGACACCAAATCTCGTCTGGCACAGGGCGAGCGCATTGTGGAAATCCTGAAGCAGGACCGCAACAGCCCAATCCCGGTAGAAAAGCAGGTTGCCATTTTGTATGCAACAGTCCACGGCTACCTGAAAGACATTGCCGTAAAGGATATCGCCGCGTACGAAAGCGCGCTGTATCAGTACCTTGATGAAAATGTAACCGCTGGCGGTGTGATGGAAGCCATCCGCACCACAGGCGATATGAAGCAGGATACCGAACAGCAGATGAAAGATGTGCTCGCCGCATTCACGGCAGACTTTATCAAAAATGCCGGATAATCACAAAATACGCCAAAGGGGGTGCTGCCGGTGGCTGGTTCCATGAAAGAAATCAAACTTCGCATCAAAAGCGTGGAAAGCACCATGCAGATTACCAAAGCCATGGAGCTGGTAGCGTCCAGCAAGCTGCGGCGCGCCAAGGAACGGGTGGAAAACAGCCGTCCCTATTTCGAAACGCTTTATGCCACGCTGTTTGATATTGCGGCTGCGGATTCTGAGTTCAGTAGCCCATATCTGGCCAAATGCGAGAAAAAGTGCTGCCTGTACATTGTAATTGCAGGTGATCGCGGCCTTGCGGGCGGCTATAACAGCAATATCTTAAAAGCCGTGGAGGCGGATGCTGAAGGGCGGGAATATTGTGTGCTGCCCATCGGCAAAAAGGCAGTGGAATACTTTGAGCGCCACAAGATCCGGATTCTGACGGATTCTTTTGCCATCGCAGGGGATATTTCGGTCAGCGACTGCTTTGAAATTTCCCGCCTTGTGTGCCAGAAGTTTCTGGAAGGCGCTTTTGATGAAATTCGCATTGCCTTTACCCAGTTTATTTCCATGCTGACCCAAACTGCAATCATTCTGCCGGTTCTCCCGTTTGATGCCGAACCGCCGGAGCCGGGCCACGAGCATCAAAGTCTGATGCTCTATGAGCCAGACAGCGCCGCCGTGTTTGATGCCATTATCCCGGAATACTTGGCGGGGGTTGTGTATGGCGCTTTGTGTGAAAGTGTTGCCAGTGAACAGGGTGCACGCCGCACCGCCATGGACTCTGCCACCAAGAACGCTGGCGAAATGATCGAGCATTTGAACCTTTATTATAACCGCGCCCGTCAGGCAGCAATCACGCAGGAAATCACCGAAATAGTGGCCGGTGCAGATGCTGAAAGCTAGGGCGCACCAGAAAAGCCGAAATTTTATCCGATTTCTTTGCCTTCAGGTATGCCTTTGGGCAATATCTGATGCAACAGTGCTGAGAGTTTTTTCAGACACACCCGGAAACAAGCCCGACAGCACGCTAAAAATTCACTCAAAGGAGTGTGTGCAATGCCAGAAAAACACATCGGTAAGGTCGTGCAGGTCATGGGACCTGTTTTGGATATCCGCTTTGCCGACGGCGAGCTGCCGGAACTGCTGAATGCGATTGAACTGCAGAACAACGGCAAACCGCTGATTGTAGAAGTTGCCCAGCATATTGGCGATAACGTGGTGCGCTGCATTGCTATGGCCGCCACCGATGGCCTTGTGCGCGGTGCCGAAGCCGTGGATACCGGCGGGCCGATCAAGGTTCCCGTTGGCGATGCGTGCCTTGGCCGCGTGTTCAACCTGCTGGGTGAACCGGTTGATGAACAGCCTGCCCCCACCGGGGTAGAGCATTGGCCCATCCACCGCCCGGCCCCTGCTTTCGATGAACAGGAATCTTCGACTGAACTGCTGGAAACCGGCATCAAGGTCGTTGACCTGATCTGCCCCTATGCAAAGGGCGGCAAAATCGGTCTGTTCGGTGGTGCCGGTGTCGGCAAAACCGTGCTGATTCAGGAACTGATTTATAACATCGCTACCGCCCATAACGGCTATTCTGTTTTTACCGGCGTTGGCGAACGCACCCGTGAGGGCAACGATCTTTACGGCGAAATGGCCGAAAGCGGCGTTTTGAGCAAGACTGCGCTGGTCTATGGCCAGATGAATGAACCGCCGGGAGCCCGTATGCGCGTGGCGCTGTCCGGTCTGACCATGGCGGAGTACTTCCGCGATGTCAAGCATCAGGATGTTCTGCTGTTCATTGATAACATCTTCCGCTTTACCCAGGCCGGCTCCGAAGTTTCGGCACTGCTGGGTCGTATGCCCTCTGCCGTTGGCTATCAGCCCACGCTGGCAACGGAAATGGGTGCACTGCAGGAACGTATTACTTCCACCCGCAAGGGTTCTATCACTTCTGTTCAGGCTGTTTATGTACCTGCGGACGATTTGACCGACCCGGCCCCCGCCACGACCTTCACCCATCTGGATGCTACCACGGTTCTGAGCCGTGATATTGCTTCTCAGGGCATTTATCCGGCTGTCGACCCGCTGGATTCTACTTCCCGCATTCTGGCCCCGGAAGTTGTCGGGCAGGAGCATTACCAGATTGCCCGCGCCGTGCAGCAGGTTTTACAGCGCTATAAGGAACTGCAGGATATCATTGCCATCATGGGCATGGATGAACTTTCGGAGGACGATAAGATCACCGTCAACCGCGCCCGTAAGGTACAGCGTTTCCTTTCACAGTCGTTCCATGTTGCGGAGCAGTTTACCGGTATGCCCGGCCAGTATGTGCCGTTGAAAGAAACCCTGCGCGGCTTCAAGATGATTTTGAACGGCGAATGTGATTCCATCCCCGAAAGCTGCTTCCTGTTTGCCGGTACGATTGATGACGTTCTGGCTAAGGCCAAGCAGCAGTAAGGAGGCAGGACCATGTCCAGTTTCCCACTTAAAATCATGACGCCGGACGGCACTGCTTTTAATGGGCAGGTACAGTCGGTGTCCTGCCGGACCATCACCGGGCAGGTTCAGTTGATGGCCCGTCACATCGATTATTGCACTGCCCTTGGCATGGGGGAGGCCCACATCACATTGGAGGATGGCACCCAGCGCAGCGCCGCCTGTATGGGCGGTATGTTGAGCATGTTTGGCGGCGAATGCCGCCTGCTGGCCACCACCTTTGAATGGGCCGATTCCATTGACAAAGAACGTGCTGAGCGCAGCAAAGCCCGCGCCGAGGAATTGCTGGCCCAGAAAAACCTGGATGCCCGTGAGCTGGAACTTGCCCAGGCCCGCTTGAAACGTGCTTTGGTGCGCAGCAATGTTGCTGCGCGTGCTCAGTTTTGATTGATCTGCTCCCGGCCGAATAAATCACAAATAAAAAGTTCCTGAAATCGCAGCAGGTTGCTGTATGGTTTCAGGAACTTTCTATTGTAAGCTTTAGCATTTACAGCAATGAGCGAAGCGAACTGTGATTAAAAGTCGGATTTGCTGTAGCATGCAGTAAATGTAGTTTTGCCCACTTGTGGGCAGCGGTACGAGTGATGCAAGTGAAGGATTTTTCGGTGCATCTTGAGATGCGTGCCAGTATAAAGCCCTTCTAGGGCTTACTCAAGCCTCCGGCTTAGCCGGGAATTATGACTTTTGGGATAGTCCCAAACCCTTTTGAACTTAAATCGTTCCCTTTACCCGACATGCGGAAATACAGCCCAATAGCCAACAGCAGAGACAAGACATCCGCCACAGGCTGTGCCCAGCTCAGTCCTGTTTCGTGAAAGATCGCCCCAAGGATGAACATAGACGGAATGTAGATCAGCCCCTGACGGGAGATATTGACGATCAGGGATTCCGTCGCCGCGCCGCGGGCTTGCAGCGCATTGGTCAGCACATACCCTTGAAGATTTGTACGGTCTGACTGTTAGTAAATCAGATGGAGAAATCTGTCTGAAAGTCGATACTTCCAAAGGCAAAGACCGCTCACGAACTCCGGAAAATGCTGTATGCCTGGAAAGAGCAGGCTGACAAGCTATCTTCCGAGGAAATCAGTAAAGACAAATACGATGAGTGGCGTTACCATTACCCGGAGTTTGATACCACGCAAATCTGGGCGAAAGTACCATCGCAGGCACTTAGCGACGCGCTGGTCTAATGTTCCAAGACCAGCTCAAACCAGATAAATAAAGACGGCAAAAAGCCCTTAGCTATGAGTTTTTACCCACAGCTAAGGGCTTTCTAAATAAATAATATGGATTTATTTGTTGCACAACCACCTGTCAATCATTCTCTAACCCCAAAACCACTGGCTTACAAGAATAATAGCTCTCATGCAACCGTTATCAAATTGTTATCAAAAGACTTCTTGAAGTGCCTCAAACCCGCATAAACACTGGATTTTTAAAGCATTTCAAATTATTCAAACTCGATTGTTGCTGGCGGCTTGGTGGTATAGTCGAACAGAACACGGTTGATATGCTTTACTTCGTTTACGATGCGGTTTGCTGCGGTGGTAATGGTTTCGGTGGGCAGCAGGGTAACTTCCGCGGTCATAAAGTCGGTCGTGGTCACAGCGCGCAGGGCGATGGCGTAATCATAGGTGCGCTCATCACCCATAACACCAACGCTGCGCATGTTGGTCAGCGCGGCAAAATACTGGCTGGGGCGCTGAGCGGCGGGTAGCTTATCCACTTCCTCGCGCCAGATTGCATCAGCATCCTGTACAATGGCAACCTTTTCCTGGGTGATATCGCCGATAATGCGGATGGCAAGGCCGGGGCCGGGGAACGGCTGGCGGGCGACCAGATATTCAGGCAAGCCCAGTTCACGGCCAGCCTGGCGGACTTCATCCTTGAACAGGTCGCGCAGCGGCTCCACAATTTCCTTAAAGTCTACATAATCCGGCAAGCCGCCAACATTGTGGTGGCTCTTGATGGTAGCAGATTCACCGCCCAGGCCGCTTTCCACAACGTCCGGGTAGATGGTGCCCTGTGCCAAAAAGTCTACAGCACCGATCTTCTTGGCCTCGTCCTCAAACACACGGATGAACTCTTCGCCAATGATTTTACGCTTGCGCTCCGGCTCGGTAACACCGGCCAGCTTGCTGTAAAAACGTTCACGGGCGTCCACGCAGACAAAGTTGATGTCGAACTGGCCGCCCTCGCCGAACACTTCGCAAACCTGCTCACGTTCGTTCTTGCGCAGCAGGCCGTGGTCAACAAACACGCAGGTTAACTGCTTACCAATGGCCTTTGCCAGCATGGCAGCACATACGCTGGAATCCACACCACCGGAAAGAGCGCACAGCACCTTGCCATTGCCGATCTTCTCGCGCAGGGCGTTCACGCTATGCTCCACAAAGGAGTCCATCTTCCAGGTACCGGCACAGCCGCAAACTTTGTAAACAAAGTTATGCAGAATCTTAGTACCGTTTTCGGTATGCAGCACTTCCGGGTGGAACTGCACACAGTACAGGCCGCGGGCGGCATCCTGTGCAGCGGCAACCGGGCAGTTGGGGGTGTGGGCAATAATATCAAAGCCGGGGGCAGCCTGCTCGATATAGTCATTATGGCTCATCCAGCAAACATTCTGGTTCGGCAGGCCGTCAAACAGCGGGCTGGTGGTATCCAGATCCACAACCGTCTTGCCATATTCGCGTTCCGGAGCCTTGCAAACCTTACCGCCCAGCATATGCATCATCAGCTGACTGCCATAGCAGATGCCCAGTACCGGAACACCCCAAGTATATATTTCGGGATCGACGGTAGGGGAATCCGGCAGGTAAGCGCTGTTGGGACCACCGGTAAAGATAATGCCCTTTGGATTTTTGGCCTTGATTTTGGCCAGGTCAGTACGGTAAGAATAAATTTCGCAATAAACGTTGCATTCACGGACACGGCGGGCGATCAGCTGGTTATACTGGCCACCAAAGTCCAACACAATGACAGTTTCCTGCTGCATGTGGTAGCTCCTTCCCAAACATCTAAATTTGCATATATAACAGCATATACAGATATTATACCATAGCTCCCGGCAAATAGGTAGGGGGCTTGAGAAAAAAGTCGAGATTCTTCGATTCTGATTTGTCGCACAGCCGGAATCTGTTCGCTTATTCTGCATAGAATCAGATTGTCGGTCGGCGCCCCAAAGCCATAAAAAATGCCGCACATCGGGCAAGGAACCGGGGCCGTTTCCTCCTTCCAATGTACAGCATGGTATTTTTGCTATTGTTTTATCTTTTCCGTTATTCGCCGCTGCGCCAGGTCCACAAAAGATATTTTACATTTGTTTTCAGGTAGCGGTGGAACAGGCGCTTCGGATCCTGCATCAATCGGTAAAGCCATTCCAGGTTGTGCTTCTGCATCCACATGGGCGCACGCTTAATGTTGCCCGCCTCATAGTCAAACGCCGCACCAACGCCGATCATCAAGGCTTGTACGCGATCCTCATGGGCGGCCATCCAGCGTTCCTGTTTGGGGGCACCAAGGCCAACCCACACAAAGTCCGGCTTTGTTGCGTTGATTTCCGCTACCGCCTGAGCGTCCTCCTGCGGGGTCATCTCGCGGAACGGTGGCGACATCATACCGGAAATCACAACACCAGGGTAGCGCTCTTCCACCTTTTTGCGCAACAACTGCAACGTTTCCGGGGTAGAGCCATAAAAATAGTGCCGCCAGCCTTTTTCTGCGCTGACCGCCAAAACCTGCTTCATCAAATCCGGCCCCGTAACGCGCTGCGCAGCAGCATACCCCTGCCTGCGGCTGAACTGCGAAAGGGGACCGCCATCCGGCAGCGCCATGACCGCATGGTTCTGAATATAGCGGTACTCGGCATCCTCGTGCGCCGTTACGGTGGTATGTACATTGGCCACGCAGATATATTTCCCACGCCATTGTTCCAGCTGGCTTTCCAGCAGCGTCATGGTTTTGTCCATGTCCGTTACCACAATGTTCACACCCATAATATCGCAGGTTTCCTGCATTTTCAGGTCGATCACATACAACCCGTTTACGGTATTATCCATTGTGCGGGAAGAGAGAAAGTCCGAATAGACTGGAATTACACTGACCTTAATGCCGTAATTTTCTGCAATCGCGGTGATCTGCAGCAACTCGCTGCGGTTCTGGGTTTCCTCCGCAATCACAATATGGGTAATCCGGGTACTTTCCAGAATCTTATGCAGATCGGCTACTGTGCCAAGGTAATTCGGCAGTTCCACTACCGGGTTCTGCGCTGCATAGCCGGCATACTCTGCCGATACATCCTTGCCCTTTACAACATCATTATAATAGCGTAACGCCAGGTTTCCATTGCCGACCAGCAAAACGCGGGCTATAATATGGCGCCGCTTTGCATACCAAAGGCTGATCCGGTGCAGCAATAACCGCTTGATCGTAATGACCACGCTGGACAGCAGGTAATAGTAAACAAGCAGCAGGCGGGAAAACTGCGAAAGTTGGAATACATACAAAATGGTTGCTGCCAACGTAAAGCCGCCCAGGTTTCCCAAAAGGGCTTTTGCCAGTTCTCTCACTAAGCCGCGCCGCTTAAAAGTGCGGTATTCACCCTGTGCAATATAAATCAGAATGATTGCCGCTGCGTATACAAGTGACAGCGGGCGGAAGCGGGCAACATCGACCCACCAGAACGCTTCACCCCAGGTGCTGTGCATACGTAGCAGGCTGGAAACCTCATACGCTCCCAACAGCAGGAAAAAGTCCAGAAAAGCATCCAGAATATGCAGTATTTTTGATGTAGAATGGTTCATGATACAATTAAAAGCCGCAAAAGCACGAAGAAAGACCGTTCCCTTTGCGGCATGTGAAACGGGCTTTCTGCCACGCATGATGGCCCCGGAATATAGTAGAGCAGCAAACCGTAACTTGCAAGCCTATTATACCCAGCGCCCAAAGCGGAATTTTGGCTCAATTGGTTCTTTGATGGAAATTTCTTTGTTCAGGTAGACATCAATGGCATTTTTCTGTAAAAGTTTTGCCGTTGAACTGCTTATCTGTGCCATCCCGTCTTTCAGGTTTGGCGGGCGGGTTGTAACAGAATGGCAGTCAGAACACATCAGATGAACTAAGTTCCAATCCAGCAGTTTGTGCAGCCATTTGGCCGTATGTCCACCGCGCACCAGACCCGAAGCATTGATCTGCGCCAATGCGCCGGAGCTGACCCAGCGGTACAGCAGGGTAGGATCCTCGGTAACATAGGGGTAGCGCTCCACATGGGCCAAAATGGGAGTATACCCACGGTTTTGCACCGCAAACAGGGTATCCTCAATTCCACCTGGATGGATGCTGGTCGGAAATTCAATCAAGATATACCGCGACCCTGCAAATGCCAATTTGGAAAGATCCAGGCTGGCCAAAGCTGTGGTAAAATAGACCTCTGCACCCAGTTTAACGGCAAGAGGAAGTTTGCGTTCTGCCAGCTGCGCCACAACGCTGCGATAAGCCATTTTGCGCTGCTGAACAAAAGCATCCAGCGTAATGCGCTCATAATGGAAATGCGGTGTGAACACAATGCCAACAACCCCGTCTTCCATTTCTTTCTGGATCAAGGACATGGAAACATCCAGGTTTTTGGCACCGTCATCAATGCCAGGCAAAATATGACAATGGAGATCAACCAGTTGCGAACTCATTATGCCTTACTCCGGCTCTTCTTTCCAGCTGCGTCGTCATTGCTGTACCCGTAAGAATAAGAATAGTAGTAGCCATCTTTCTTACCGGCTTTTTTAACATTGTATCCGTTCATTACTACGCCAAGGATGCGGGCATTCACAGCTTCCAGGTTTTTCTTGCTCAGCTGGGCACCTTCAATGGTGGTAACACCCGGGCGTACAACCAGCAATGCCCCATCCGCATACTTGCACAATACTGCAGCATCGGTAACAACAGAAACCGGCGGCGTATCTACAATAATATAATCGTATACCTGCTTCAGGGCCTCAAAGGTATTTTCCATTGCCTTCGTTGCCAACAATTCCGATGGGTTCGGGGGGATGGTGCCAACAGGTAGCACCACAATGCCCAGGTCTTTGAAGTTGACCAGTGCATTGGCCAGTTGGGTACGGTCCTTGCCCGTAATGGTGTTGGTAATGCCGATATGATCACGCGGAATATGCAGGTAGCGGGAGATGGTAGACTTACGCATATCGCAGTCAACCAGCACCACACGCTTGCCACTGTCTGCCAGGGTAATCGCAAGGTTTACTGCGACGTTGCTCTTTCCTTCGCCGGGGACAGAGGAGGTAATCAGGATAGTCTTGCAATCGCTGGTTGCGGCAAGGAACTCCAGGTTGGTTCGCAGAGACTTGTAAGCTTCTGTAAACTGGAACGGTGCATCTGAGCCAACCATAAACAGCTTATGATGTTCACGCTTTTTACTCATTCCTTTTTACCTCCCTGATCATACTGCGGGATCACGCCCAGAACAGTCATATCCAGATACTTGGTAACATCTTCCTCCGTGTTGATCTTATTGTCCAGCAAAACCTGCAGCACAATAATACCAATCACCAGAACAAAACCAACCGCTGCGGCCAACATCGTGTTCTTCATAATGTTGGGGGAAACCGGCTCCGTTGCCAAAGAAGGATTGGAGATCACTTTGACGGAACCCGCTTCAACAGCCTCTTTGATCACATTCGGAGCCACTGTAATGATCTGTTCACACACCTGCCGTGCCCATTCCGGGCTGTCGCTCTGCACAGTGATCTTCATAACCTGGGTATCGTCCACAGCTGCTACGGTAACGCGCTTGTTCAGCTTAGCATAAGTCAGGTTCAGGCCCAGGTTATCAATAACCTGCTGCAGAACCGTATCACTCTTGATAATAATGCTGTAAGTAGAAACCAGCTTGGTTGCAGAATTGATCTGGTCACTAGTAACATTGGCGTTGACATCCTGCCGGGTATTGACAATCATCAGGGCAGAAGAATCATACTTTGGGGTCATCAAAAACTTAGACGCCGTAAAGCCAACCAGCGCAGCAGCCAAAGTTACAAAAATCAGTTCAAGAAGATGCTGGCGAACCGCACTTAAAATTTCTGTTAGGTCAATTACTTCATTTTCTTCGTTATCCACAAAAGGCACCTCTCTAATCTCTTAATTCCTGTTTTCCAGTCAAAGATGGTTGGCCAGGTCTGCCGCTTCGGTCGGCTTTTTGACGCAAAGCACCACTCTTACAATTGGGGCCCGCAGCTGCCCCACATACAAAATCTTAGCACGCATGTTTATGTAAAGTAGTTGTGCTTTACGGCAATTTTGCCACAGATAGCTAACATGATTTTAGCACAAATTCAGGTGTGTTTCAACTGTACATCGAAATGTCTTGATTTTTGGCAAAATACACAATTTTGTTTGCATCCCTTCCGCAAGTGATAACAATTTCTCAAAACATTTTTTACCATTGATGTATAAATTGCTCTTATTTTTCCCGTTGTTTGCTCCTGTGCAAACATATGTTATGCAAAGTCTGCTCTGTCCGCATTCCCGTTTCCCGGTAAAATTCATCCAATTCTCCCTGCTTTTTTGATCACACGCACTTCCTCGGGCACTGCGCAAAAACCTGGCGATTTTTTCAGTTTGCCTGCGGGTACGGCTGTCCGCTTTTCTTCCAGCGGGCGTACCTGCCTGCCCGGTATATGCTGTACGTAGTCAAGCTGCAAGGCATTTACACCGCGTATTCCTACCTCAGCGTCCGCGCCACTGTGGACTTGCCGCTGCCAGAAAATTCGATCCATGCAATTTTATTCCAGCTTCGCCTCCTTGCCCAGCGCCTTCTTTTTGCACTCACTTCAAAACCGCAAAAGGACATTTATTATATCAGCTACAAGGGGAAGTTGTCAAAAAAATTGCCAAAGAGATACAAATAGGCTATAATATAAAATAAAAAATTGTGTATTGAACGGTTTTTACCCCATTTGCACCCGGAAGGAGGTGGCAAGCACGGATACTTTACAGACAAATAGTACAACACAAACTGCTGAGATGCTCAAATTAGATGGCGTTGTTGAGCATGTGATATACGAAAACCCGGATACCGGTTATGCCGTGTTTGAAGTGGATGCCGGTGGCACCGATATTGTGGTGGCAGGCAACGTGGGCAGCGTGGATAACGGTATGTCCATTACGGCGTATGGCTATATGGTCAACCACCCCAGCTATGGCGAACAGTTCCGTGCCGAAACCTGTGAGGCCAGCCTGCCGCAGGATACCGCGGCTTTGCTGAGCTACCTTTCCAGTGGGGTATTGCCCTATATCGGGCCTTCCACAGCAAAAAAGATTGTGGCAAAATTTGGGGCGCATACATTGAACGTCATCTCCGAAACGCCGGACAAACTCTGTGAGCTAAAAGGTATCACCCCGCAAAAGGCCGCCGCCATCTCCAACGAGTTCCGACGTATGTACGGTGTGCGGGAAGTGGTTGCCTGGATGGCCAAGTTTGGGCTTTCCGCCCAGATAGCTGTTACAGCCTACCGCGCGTTTGGCCCTGCCACGGTAGAAGCACTGAAAAAGAACCCCTACATGCTGTGCGGGGAGCCGCTGAACCTGAAATTCAGCCAGGTCGATGGTATCGCCGCCCAGCTGCAGGTAGGGCAGGGCAGCGACCTGCGCATTGCCGCCGGGCTTTTGTACGCTTTGCGCCACAACGCCAACAACGGCCACACCTGCCTGCCCGCAGATAAGCTGATCGAAAGCACTGCGCGTTTTATTCGGGTGGAGCCGGATGCCGTAAAGGCCGGGCTGCAAAGCCTGTTGGAGCATGACGAAATGCGCGCCTGCACCTTTGACGGAACGAAATATATTTACCTGCCAGATCTGCTCAGCGCAGAGCAGGATATTGCTGCGCGGCTGGGGGAGCTTGCCACATTCCCGACAGAAAGCCCCAAAACGCTGGAAAGCGATATCCGCGTTTTGGAATTGACCCAAGGTTTTGAATATGCCCCTTTGCAGCGGGAAGCAATCCGCTTAGCACTCTCTTCCCGCGTAATGGTTTTGACCGGTGGTCCCGGTACCGGCAAAACCACAACGGTCAAAGCGATTCTGAATTTGTATGAAGGTATTTATGACCGGGTTGCCCTGTGTGCCCCCACCGGCCGCGCCGCCAAGCGGCTGACCGAGCTGACCGGCCACAGCGCTTCCACCATCCACCGATTGCTGGAAGTGGACTATTCTACCGGCAGCGTGCGTTTTATTCATAATGAAAAGAATCTTCTCCCGTTTGACGTTATCATTCTGGATGAGATGAGTATGGTAGATGCCAAGCTGTTCCAGGCGTTGTTGGCTGCCGCGCGTTACCACTGCCGCATTATTATGGTAGGTGATGCCGACCAGCTGCCCAGCGTTGGCCCCGGCAGTGTGCTTGGGGAGATCTTGCAGGCAGACGTTCTGCCCACCGTACGGCTGAATGAGATCTTCCGCCAGGCGCAGAAAAGCATGATTGTACAGAACGCCCACCGCATTGTGGAAGGGCAGATGCCCATAAAAGGCGGGCGGGATGATGACTTTTTCATGATCGAATCCACCGGTCTTGCCTGCCAGAGGCTGATCTGCGACCTGGTTAGTACCCGGCTGCCCAAAAGTTATGGCTATGACCCCGTGCGGGACATCCAGGTGCTTTGCCCCACCAAGGTTGGCCCCACCGGGAGCGTAGAACTGAACCGCCGCCTGCAGGCCATTTTGAACCCGCCTGCACCGGATAAGCCGCAGATCATTTGGGAGCAAAGCGGCCGTGTGCTGCGCTGTGGCGACAAGGTAATGCAGATCAAAAACGATTATGACATTCCCTATGAGCGGGACGGTGCCGAAGCCGGTGTGGGTGCCTATAACGGGGATATGGGTATTATTACTGCCGTTGACCCCGAAAGCCGTGCTGTGACGGTACAGATGGATGACCGAAAGTATATTTACGGTGCTGACCAGCTTGCCGAGCTGGAACCCGCTTACGCTGTAACAGTGCACAAAAGCCAGGGTTCTGAATTTCCGGCCGTCATTATGCCTGTGGCAGATGTACCCGCGCGCCTTTGTTACCGCAACTTGTTGTACACCGGGGTTACCCGCGCACGCCGCCTGTGCATTCTGGCGGGAACCCGGCGCACCGAGCAGGCCATGGTGGATAATGTGCGCCAGAACATGCGTTACAGCGGGCTGCGCTACCTGCTGCGCGAGGCAGTCACTCCGGCTGAAAAACGCAGATGAAACAGAGAAAACGCATATCTCTGGATTGGCTGGACCGTGGGCGAACGGCTCTGGAACCGCTGCTGGCCCTTGCCTATCCGCGGCACTGCCCGCTGTGCGGCACGGTACTTGAGCAAAGCGCCTGGAAAGCCGCCGTGTGCCGTTCCTGTATACCGGAAGCCGAGCGTCTGCGGCATCTTCCACCGCGTCTGCCTGTAACGGAGCACGCCTTTTACGCTGTCAACACCTGCGCAGCTGCCTTTTACTATGCAGACAGTGTGCGCCATGCTATCCTGCTTTGCAAGGAGAACGGCAACCCCTGGTATGCGCGAGAACTGGCGGATTTGATGGCTGTGCTGATTTTTGGCGCACAGCCCGCCCGTACCCCAGGGTACCGCCCGGTATACGAGAATCTATCCGGCATTTCGCTGTACAGCGCCATTGTTCCGGTGCCGCCGCGCGTAAAGAAGAACCGCGCGGAAAATATGCCCCTTTTGCTAGCGCAGCGCCTTGGGCGCATCCTGCACATTCCGGTCATCCAGCCGCTGTGCCTGACCCGGCAGGTTTTACCGCAAAAATCGCTGGACCAGCAAAAGCGCTTTGCCAATGTCAAGGATGCTTACGCCTGCCGTACTGGGGTTGACCTTTCCGGAATGCGGCTGCTGTTGCTGGATGATGTGATCACCACTGGTGCCACCATCTCTGCCTGCGCCAAAGCGCTATTGGAGGGTGGCGCTGTGAGTGTGGACGGCGTGTGTGTTGCAGCGACGGAACTGATGCCCAAAAGCCACGGTGCCGCCGGAACACCAAAAGAAAGCAAATAACTTTTATCTGCCGGATGGTTGATGGCAATTCACAATAGATAACAAAGTGCTGCTTCTGGCAGCAAGGAGTACCAGATAAACATGAAGCAATATGATATCGGCCTTGATCTTGGCACAACTTCCATTATCATTGCCACACAGGAACAGGGAGTTGTGTTCCATCAGCCCAGCATTGGTGCTGTTGATACCCGCAGCAGCACCATTCTGGCAGTGGGGGACAAAGCCCTGCGCATGGTGGGGCGTGTGCCTTCTTATATTGATATCATCCGCCCTTTGCGGGACGGTATTATTCAGGACCACCGCATGACAAACGAACTAATCGTGCGGTTTATCAATGAGGTATGCCGTTCGCGCATCATCAAACCGCGCGTATCGGTCTGCGTTCCGGCAGCCATTACCGGCATTGAAGCTGACGCCGTGGTAGAAGCCGTTATGGCAGCCGGGGCACGGCAGGTTTTCCTTGTGGATGAGCCTGTCGCCGCCGCCCTTGGCGCAGGGCTGGATATCCGCAAACCCATGGGCTGCATGGTGATTGATATCGGCGGCGGCTCCACGGATATCGCCGTGATCAGCATGGGTGGGCGGGTGCGCGCCGCCAGCCTGCCGGTCGCCGGCAACGCTTTTGACCAGTGCATTGCCCAGTATGTTCAGGAAAAATTCAACATTGCCATCGGCCCTCTAACCGCCGAAGCGCTGAAAAAGCAGGTTGCCTGCTGCACCAAAAGCGAGTTTGAGGGCGTAATGGAGATCCGTGGTCATTCCTGGGAGACCAACCTGCCCGCCCGCCGCCTTGTCTATACGCGGGACCTGTACCTGCCCGTGCAGGAACTGGCCGCCCGCATTGCCGCCACTGCCCGCAATGTATTGGAAAGCACCCCGCCGGAACTGGCCGCTGATGTTGCCAAGAACGGCATTCTGCTGACTGGCGGCGGCTCCATGCTGCGTGGCCTGGCTGGTTATATTGCCGGGGAGCTGCATGTGGATGTTGCCATCGCACCAGACCCCATCAACTGTGTGGCACGCGGAACCGCAGCCAGCTTAACGCTGGGCCAATACCTGACAGCCGGTTTCCGCGATGCCACCCCCAGAGCGTGGCATAACCGACTGCAATCCCCAGAAGGCTTTTCCAATTAAAGCGCAGCTTTTGTGCAGGTTGTAAAAAGTGTGATTTTCTGCGGATACCTCCGCCAGCCTACTTTTCTATCCGGCAAAAGTGTGCTATACTATACAGCGTTTGCCAAAATTCCCAGCCCTGCATGGTTCCGGGCTGGTTCTGCCATATAATATAAGGACAGGTTCATTATGCCCGATACCATTACCACTGAATTTCTGGCCCTGCGGGACCGCTATATCGCTTCCTGCTTTACTAAGCTGAACCCGGTGCAGCAGCAGGCTGTGTTTACCACCGAAGGCCCGCTGCTGATCCTGGCAGGTGCAGGCTCCGGCAAAACCACCGTTCTGGTCAACCGCATTGCCAATATCATCCGTTTTGGCCGCGCCTATGGCTCCAAAGAGGTCAGCCGCCCGGTTGCGCAGAGTGATCTGGAGCAACTGCGCACCGCCATCATGTGCGGCCAGCCGGTTCCGCAGTCCCTGATGCCGCTGATGAGCGTTGCCCCGGCCCGCCCGTGGAATGTGCTGGCCATTACCTTTACCAATAAAGCCGCCGGAGAGCTGAAAGAACGCCTGAAAGCCATGCTGGGCGATACCATGGGCGGGGATGTATTTGCCTCCACTTTCCACTCTGCCTGTGTACGGATCCTGCGCCGCGATGCCGAACGCATTGGCTTCCCCAAAAGCTTTACGATTTACGATTCCGACGACCAGCAGCGTGTCATCAAGCAGATCTACAAAGAACTGATGATTGATGACAAGTTCCTGCCGGTCAAATCAGCCATTTCCCAGATCAGCGGTTACAAAGATAAACTTCTTTCCGCCAAAGATGTCGCCGCCGAAGCGCCGCGCGATACCAAGGCTGCTCTGATTTCCAAAATCTATACCGCCTATTCCAACCGGCTGCGCACGGCTGGTGCCATGGACTTTGACGATCTGATTTTCCATACCGTGCAGATGCTGAAAACCGATGCCGAAGCGCGGGAATACTACCAGCAGAAGTTCCGTTATGTCGTGGTGGACGAATACCAGGATACCAGCGTGGCCCAGTTCCACCTGGTGCGCCTGCTGGCCGGTGGTTCCAACAATGTATGCGTTGTTGGCGATGACGATCAGAGCATTTATAAGTTCCGCGGTGCTACCATTGAAAATATCCTGAACTTTGAAAAAGTTTTTGCCGGGGCCAAAACCATCCGCCTTGAGCAGAACTACCGTTCCACCTCCAACATTCTGAATGCGGCCAATAGCGTCATCAAGAACAACAACGGCCGCAAGGGCAAGACCCTGTGGACCCAGAACGGCGATGGTGACAAAGTTCACCATTATACGGCTGCTTCGGAACAGGATGAGGCCAGCCATGTGGCCGAGGTTATTGGCCAGAACCTGAAAAATGGTGCTTCCTTAAAAGACCATGCCGTTTTGTACCGCATGAATGCGCAGTCCAACCCCATCGAAACTTATTTTGCCCGTGCCGGTATCCCGTACCGCATTGTGGGTGGCCAACGCTTCTTTGACCGCAAGGAAGTCAAGGATATCAACTCTTACATGGCCGTTGTGGTCAACCCGCGGGACGACGTGCGCCTGCGCCGCATCATCAATGAACCTGCACGAAAGATTGGTGCCACCACCATTGATAAGATCGGGGAACTGGCCGCCGCCAACGGCGTGCCGATGATGGAGATCATCCGGGAGGCTTTTTCTTATCCCGCACTGGGCCGTGCCGCCAGCGCGCTGAACGCGTTTTACTCCATGTACCGTGAACTGTGTGATCTTTCCGTCACCCTTCCGCTGGATGAATTTGCCGGTGAAGTGATCCGCAAGACCGGATACGAAGCCATGCTGAAAGCGCAGAAAGAAGAGGGCGAGACCCGGCTGGAAAACTTGGGCCAGTTGATTTCTTCCGTAAAGACTTATGCAGAGCAGAACGGGGAAGACGCAACCCTTTCCGGTTTCTTGGAAGAAGTTGCCCTGATTGCAGACCTTGATTCCTATGATGAAGATGCTGATTCCGTTACCCTGATGACGATGCACAGCGCCAAGGGCCTTGAATTCCCGTATGTGTTTATCATTGGTATGGAGGATGGCGTTTTCCCCGGTGACCTTGCTCGCTACAGCGAGGAAGAAATGGAAGAGGAACGCCGCCTGTGCTATGTCGGTATTACCCGCGCCAAGAAAGAGCTGTATCTTTCTTCCTCCCGCAGCCGTATGATTTTCGGCCAGACGCGCCGCAACCCGCCTTCCTGCTTTTTGGATGAGATTGACCCCAATGTGATGGACGAAACCGAAAGCCCTGAGCTTGCTTACAGCGGCGGTTTTGGCGCCGGGTACGGCAGCTACAGCACCAATGTTCCCGGCGGGCGCAGCGGATACTCCGGGGCTTCCCGCGGGTATCTGAACAGTGAATACAACCGCGGCGGCTTTGGCAGCAAGTATGCCGGCGGCTTCCAAAGTGGGTTTGCTTCCGGCGGGCACGAAAGCCCGAACTACCCCGGCGGCCGCCACACGGTCCAAAGCAGTAGCTTTGGCGCCGGGTATGGCAGTAGCCGCGTCAACCATCATTCCGGTGCTCCGGTTGCTCCGGCGGGCGGTGGCGTTACCACTGCGCCCGCCGCACCCGCACGCAAAAAGACCGCCAACTTTGCAGCCGGGGACCTTGTGGACCACAAGGTGTTTGGCCGCGGCAAGGTGCTGAAAGTAACGCCGGTTGCGGGGGACTGTATTGTAGAAATCCAGTTTGACCGCGTTGGCATCAAAAAAACAATGGCCAATTACGCCCCGCTGACCAAGCTGACCAGCGAAGAATAAACCACTGATAAAAAGGAAAAGAGGGAACGGGTCCATGCTTGTAACATTGATCGCCCACACCAATGACCCCGAAAAGACCATTGCCGCAGCCGCCAAGCTGTGCTATTCTGATGCACATATCGAAACCCTGCTGGATGGCCTAACACCGGAAAAGACCGCAGCCTTTTTGCAAAAGCTGAACGACTTCGGCCACGCCAGCCCCATTGAACATGCCAGCTTTACCTTTGGCATTGAGGGCGTTTCCCGCACCTTTCTGGCACAGGTCACCCGCCACCGCATTGCAAGTTTCAGTGTGCAGAGCCAGCGCTATGTGCGGCTGGAAGATTTCCGTTATGTGATTCCCCCGGAAATTGAGGCTGATCCTGCGGCCAAAGTGGCTTTTATTGATGCAATGAACGCCGATGCCAAACACTACCTGGAGCTGGTCAAAGCACTGGAAGAAAAGCATACCCACACCTTGATGGAGCAGGGCATGCCGGAAAAGACCGCCCGCGCCAAAGCCAGCAAAATGGCAAACGAGGACGCCCGCTTTGTATTGCCCAACGCCTGCGAGACAAAAATGGTAATGACCATGAACTGCCGCAGCCTGAACAACTTTTTCAACCTGCGCTGCTGCAACCGTGCCCAGTGGGAGATCCGCGCCGTTGCCGATGAAATGCTGCGCCTTGTATACCCGCTTGCGCCGCATGTTTTTGCCGCAGCTGGTCCCCGCTGCCTGGCGGGTCCCTGCCCGGAGGGCGGTATGTGCTGCGGCAAGCAGAACGCCGTGCGTGATAAATATGCAACACTGAAACAGGAGGCTGAAAACCATGGGTAAACTGATTATTTTTGAAGGCCTGGATGGTTCCGGCAAGGGCACACAGACAGAACTTGCCTGCCAGAATTTGCATAGCAAAGGGTATGACCCGCTGAAAATCAGCTTCCCAGATTATGACAGTCCGTCCTCCGCTCTGGTCAAGATGTATCTTTCCGGCGAGTTCGGCCAGCGCCCGGATGACGTGAACGCTTATGCAGCTTCAACGTTTTATGCTGTTGACCGCTTTGCCAGCTACAAAACCAGGTGGGGCAATGTCTACCGCCAGAATGGGCTAATCATCTCTGACCGTTACACCACCTCCAACGCTGTTCACCAATGTTCCAAACTGCCGCCGATGCACTGGGATGGTTTTCTGGAGTGGCTGTTTGAGTTCGAGTACAAAAAGCTCGGCCTGCCTGCGCCGGATGCGGTTGTATACCTTGCGGTTGATCCCGATGTCAGCCAGCGCCTGATTGCGCAGCGCTACCACGGCGATGAAAGCAAAAAAGATATTCAGGAACGCGATACCGAATACCTGGCCCGTTCCCGCGCCGCCGCTGAATACTGCGCACGCAAGCTGGGCTGGCACCGCATTGAGTGTACCACAACGGTAGACGGCCAGAAAACCATCCGCACGCCGGAGGATATTCAGTCCGAAGTGATGGCATACCTGGAGCGGATTTTGAGCTAAAACCGTTGGCAGCAAAAGCCACATGTTGAATACGGCAAGGAGGGGATAGAACATGCTTTGCAAAGCAACGGAAGCTGATTTGGAGCAGATGGTTGCGTTCCGCCGCAAAACGTATGGCGGAACCCGCCAGGATGCTTTGGACTGGCTTTGTGGAATTGTGGGGTTGGATAATATCCTGATCCTTGCCCGGGACCCGGCCCCCGGTGCAAAGCCCATCCCGGCCGCCATGATTGGTGCGGTTCCAGTGGAATGCGGGCACCACCACGGCGTATGGCTCTGCTGCATGGCAACGGACCCGTCCCTGCAGGGGCGCGGGCTGATGCCCAAACTGCTGGCAACCTGCCTGCGCGCCTTTTCCGCCAAAGGGTGTGATTTCGCTGTGGCGGCACCGCAAAGCACGCGGGCCGCAAAAGCGTTTTCCCAGCTGAATTTTCAGGGGCGCTTCCCGCTGCGCATCATCCGCAAGCCCATTGAACACAATTTGTGGGCACGAGCGGAGTTTGATAACCTGACAGTCCGCAAATTGATCGACACCCGCATGCGCTACCAGCCCGCCTGCATCGCCCTGCCGGAAAGCAGCATGAACACCATGATCACCCGGCTCTACCGCCGCGGTATGACCATTGTTTCCAACCAGCGCGGTTACGGCCTCTATTGCCAGGAAAAGGACGAGTTGCTTTTTATGGAGCTGCAGGCCGATAACGACCATTCGGCTGATATTCTGCTGCAGGCCGCGCGGGAACATACCGGTCTGACCAAAGCACGGCTGCTGCTGGCGGAAAATCAGTTTTTGTACCTGGGCGAGGGTAAGCGCTGTGGTTACGGCATGATTTGTTACCTTGGGCAGCCGTTCCCCGTTACGGACGTTTATTTCCGCCTGTTGCTGTAAGACCGTGCATACGTGAAACAGGGCAGTTCTGCTGCCTGGTAAAGGAGATTTGGAATGAAAATCAATCGTGGTGATTCCCAGGACAAGGGCTCGCAGTCGCGCCAGGCTTATCATGCTGCGCCAGCCCCCGCACCAAAGCGCCCGGTACAGCCTGATCCTGACCCGCAGGACCTGTACGAAGACGCCGAAGGTCCAGACGAGTACGCAGAGGATGACGATGATGAACCCGTCCGCCGCCGTTTTCCCATTGGGCTTGTGGTTCTTGTTGTCATTTTGGCTATCGTCGGCATCGGCGGCTGGAAAGTATTCCAGTTCTACGGCGAAGTTGCCGGCAACGGCGAACTCGGCCCGGAGCAGACCGTTACCATTGAACAGGGTTCCACTGTTGCAGACATCACAAACGTTTTGAAAGAGGATGGCGTCATCCAGTATGACTGGCTGTTCAAGCTGTATGCCAAATACAGCGGCCGCGCTTCCGGTTTGCAGTATGGCGATTTCACCCTGCGCTCCGGCATGGATTATAACACGATCCTGAAAACCCTCAGCGTGCAGCAGGTCAAGCGCAAGACCATTACCATCACATTCCCCGAAGGCTACACAGCCGTTGCTATTGCCCAGAAGATGGAAGAAAATGGCTTGTGCTCGGTGGATGATTTCCTTGCCTGCGCCAACGGCGAGGATGGTTCCGATTTCAGCCAGTATGATTTCTGGAATGCCATCCCGGATACCGAAGGCCGCCTGATGAAGTGCGAGGGCTACCTGTTCCCGGACACTTACGAGTTCTTCACCGATGATTCGGTCTATAATTACGTCAACACCTTCTATAAGGAATTCGACGCCAAAACTTCCGACCTGTGGGATACCATCAGCGAAAAGGGCACCACAATGAATGATGTTGTCATTCTGGCCAGCTTTATTCAGGAAGAAGCCGGTATGCCCGCAGAAGACGCCAAGGTTTCCGCCTGCTTCCACAATCGTTTGGAATCCGATGACCCGCAGTGGGCAGAGCATAAGCTGGAATCCAATGCCAGCAGCTATATCATGAACGATAGCGACAATAACTACCTGTGGAATTCGCCCACCGCCGCTTATTACGGCTGGCCGGAACAGGGTGCTGTTCCGGATGATGTGCTTGCTCATTACGACACCTACCGCATCAGCGGCCTGCCCGCCGGTGCCATCACCAATCCCGGTATTGATGCCATTGCCGCCGCGCTGAATCCCGACCAGGAATACCTGGACGAAGGCTATTATTTCTTTGTTACCGGCAACCCGAACGGCGACCACCCTGGCGAATATTTCTATGCCAAAACGGCAGACGAACACCATCAGAACTGCATCATCGCCGGTTGGGGCTGATAAAAGCTGAACTTCACTGAACAAAGGAGCCGTTATCTTATGTTGTCCTGTCCGGAACTGCTGTCGCCTGCCGGCAGCCTTGAAGCCCTGAAATATGCCGTCATGTATGGTGCCGATGCCGTATACTGCGCACTGCCGCGCTTTGGTATGCGCGCCGCACCGGTCAACCTGACCATTGGCGAGCTTCATGATGGCTGCATTTTTGCCCATGCTCGCGGCAAAAAAGTATACCTGACCCTGAACAACCTGCCCACCAACGATGAGCTTTGCGAGCTGCCGCAGTATATCAAGGACGCGGCCGAAGCCGGGGTGGATGCCTTTATCATTGCGGACCTTGGCGTACTGAGCCTTGCCAAACAGTATGCTCCGGATGTGGATGTGCATTTTTCTACCCAGGCAGGCATCACCAATTATGCTGCTGCAACCATGGCCTACAACCTGGGTGCCAAGCGTGTGGTGCTGGCGCGCGAGCTGACCCTGACCGATATTGCCCAGATCCGCGATAACACCCCGCCGGAGCTGGAACTGGAAGCCTTTGTGCACGGCGCCATGTGCATGAGCGTTTCTGGTCGGTGCCTGCTTTCCAGCTATATGACCGGGCGCAGCGGCAACCGCGGCGAATGTGCCCAGCCCTGCCGCTGGAAATACTATCTTGTGGAAGAAAACCGCCCCGGCCAGTATATGCCCATTGGCGAAAATGAGGACGGCAGCTACATCCTGAACGCCAACGACCTATGCACCGCACCGTTTTTGGACCTGATCTGCAAGGCTGGTGTGGATTCTCTGAAAATTGAGGGGCGCGCCAAAACGTTCTATTACGTTGCGTCCGTTACCGCCGCTTACCGCAAAGCGCTGGACCAGTACCTGGCAAACCCCGCCAGTGATACGTTTGATTTACCGGATTCCGTGCTGGATGAGCTGAACCGTACCAGCCACCGCCATTATTCACCCGGTTTCTATTTTGGCAAAGAGAAAGCCCTGCAGACGCCCAGCCATACTTATGTGCGAGATTGGGATTTCATCGGCACTGTGGATTCGTGGGAAGACGGCGTTGCCCATTGCACCCAGCGCAGCAAGTTCTGCCTGGGAGATTCGCTGGAAATTTTGCAGCCAGATGGTTCGGTCGTGCCCGTAACCCCTGAATGGATCAAAAACGTGGAAGGGGAAGCGGTGGATGCCACCCCGCACCCGATGATGCAGTATACCATTCCCTGTGCCACGCCCTTGATGCCGTACAGCCTGCTGCGGATGCAGAAAAGGCAGTGAATTTTCATTTATCTATTTGCAACAACCAAAAGCCCCACCTGCCGGATGCAGAATGTTCTGCCCGGCAGGCGGGGCTTTTTTTATTTTTATTTTTATTTTTAGCATTTTCGCCGGGCACTGCGACAGTATTACAACAAACTTCGCCTTGTCATCGAAAAAACACAGACTTAATTTTTTCCCATTACTATAAGTCAAGTAAAAGCAGCGAAACCGCCTTTGCCAGCAGGAAATGGCAAAGTAGAATTTTCACAAAAAACAGTCCACTTCAAACCATGGAATGCCGGATATTATGCCGCTATACTAATAGCATAAGGCAGTTCGCCTGATTCGTATTTTACCAAAAGGAGAGAAAGATGCAAACCTGTTATCTTGCTGTAGATATCGGAGCATCCAGCGGCCGGCACATTATTGGCACCGTGGAACATGGTGTTATGGCCCTGCATGAAGTCTACCGCTTTGAAAACCGCCTGATTGAAAAGAACGGTCACCTTTGCTGGGATATGGAAGGCCTGGTTCAGAATGTGATCGAGGGGCTGAAAGCCGCCCACGATGCAGGCTATACGCCCACAACGGTCGGTATTGATACCTGGGCTGTTGACTTTCTGCTTCTGGATGCCGATGGTACCCCTATCGGGGACCCCGTTGCTTACCGCGATGGCCGCACCGCCGCCATGCGGGAGGAACTGGAACCCATTCTGCCGTTTACAAAACTTTACGCCCGTACCGGCATCCAGTACCAGTCGTTCAACACGGTTTACCAACTGTGTGCCTTAAAGAAAGAGCACCCGGAACAGCTTGCCGCTGCCGAGCATTTTTTGATGGTGCCGGATTACCTGAATTACCGCCTGACCGGCGTGATGGCCAACGAGTACACCAATGCTTCCACCACTGCCCTGGTGGGCGCTATAAGCAAGGATTGGGACGATGAAATCATCAACCGGCTTGGTCTGCCGCGCAAAATCTTTGGCAGAATCAGCACCCCCGGTACCAAACTGGGAAATTTGAGCTCCGCCGTCAAGGATTATGTCGGCTTTGACTGCACCGTCGTACTGCCCGCTACACATGATACCGGCTCCGCCTTTTTGGCTGTTCCCGCAAGGGATGATAAGGCCGTTTATCTTTCCAGCGGCACATGGAGCCTGCTGGGTGTGGAAAACAAAGACCCCATCACGACCCCTGCCAGCATGCAGGCCAATTTTACCAACGAGGGCGGCTATGAATACCGCTACCGTTACCTTAAGAACATTATGGGCCTGTGGATGATCCAGTCTGTGCGGCGTGAACTTGGCGAGCAGACCGGAACCCGCCCGTCTTTCCCGGAATTGATTGCCGCCGCGCAGGAAGCCAGCAGCTTTGCCGGGATCGTATCCACTGGCGACGACCGCTTCCTGGCGCCGAAATCCATGATCAAAGAAGTCAAGGCTGCCTGCAAAGACGGCGGCAAACCGGTTCCCGCCACCACCGGCGAAGTGATGCAGACCATTTACAACTCGCTTTCGCATGATTATCAGGCCGCTATTCAAGAGCTGCAAAGCCTGACCGGCAAAGAATATACCAGCATCAATATTGTGGGCGGCGGTAGCCAGGATATGTACCTGAACCAGATGACCGCAAATGCCACCCAGCTGCCCGTGTTTGCAGGCCCTACCGAGGGTACCGCCCTTGGCAACCTGATGGTGCAGATGATCCGTGCAGGGGAGTTCAAAGACCTTGCGGATGCACGCGCCTCCATCAAAAAGTCGTTCACTATTTTGGAATGTGATCCGCAATAAATTTTATTACAGGGGGTAATATCCATGTTAGTTGAAACCAAAGCCCGTGTTGGCGTGTTTGCCATTGCCCTGGGTGCCTATCTGCCGCAGTTCCCAACCCTGGTTCCTGAATTTGAGGGTCAGTATGCCGCTTTCAAAAAGACCATTCCCGATACCGTTGAGGTCATTGACGGCGGCATTGTTACCACCAAAGAGCAGTCCATGGCAGCGGGCGATAAGTTCCGTACCGCAGACGTTGACCTGGTTATTCTGCAGCTGCTGACCTATGCAACCTCTTACAACATGCTGCCCGCCGTGCGCGATCTGGATGTACCCATTGTACTGGTCAATGTGCAGAAGAAGAAAGCCCCGGATTATGCCAACACTGATACACCAACCTGGCTAGGTGAACTGTACGCCTGTGGTGCCGTTGGTGAAATGGTTGCCGACCTGGAACGCGCCGGTAAGCGCCATGCCGTTATTACCGGCGTGGTCGAGGGCGGTGACCCCGGTGTGCAGGCTGAAATTGAAGATTGGTGCCGTGCTGCACAGGTGCGCCGCCGCTTCCGCGATACCAACCTTGCCCAGATCGGCCGCCCGTACCCCGGCATGATGGACCTGTACATTGACGAAACCAACCTATACAACCGCATGTGGCTTTACACCAAGCAGTTTGACTGGGAAAAAATGTGGGCCATTGCCGATAACATCACCGATGAAGAAGCGATTCGTGCCAAGGCACAGGATATTCTGGATACCTTTGATATTGAGGGTGGCGGCACGATCGAAAAGGTCTGGGATATGGCCCGTTATGTTGTTGCCTTTGAGCAGTGGGTCAAGGACGAAAAGATTGCGTTTGTGGCTTCCCACTACGACGGTTTTGCCAAGGGTGTGGCCGGCAAACTGGACTCCATGCTGATTCCTGCATTCTCGATGCTCATCAAGCAGGGCACTGCCTGCGCGGTTGAGGGCGATATCAAGGTTTCGATGGCAATGTCCATCCTGAAAACCATTGCGGGCTGCGGCCAGCTGAGCGAGATGTACTCCATCGACTTCAACGAGGATATCTGCATCATCGGCCATTCCGGCTCCGGTGATGCCGATATCTCCAAGGCAAAAAAGCCGACCATGAAGATCGTGCCCGTGTTCCACGGCAAGACTGGTGGCGGCTATCTGACCCAATTCTATCCACCGGTTGGCGATGTGACCTATCTGGCCATCACGCAGGATAAGGACGGCCACTTCAAGTTTGTGGTTGCCGAGGGCGTCAATGAACCTGGCCCCATCTTTACCTTTGGCGATACCAACATGCGTACCCGCTTCAGCTGCGGTGCGCGTGAGTTCTGCAACCGCTGGAGCGAAGCCGGCCCCACCCACCACATGGCAGCAGCCACCGGCCGCCACATTGATACCATCCTGAAAGTGGCAAAGATCTTTAATGTCCCTGTTGATATCATCACGCGGTAAGCCGCAGGCAACAGTTACGATAAAAGGCAATGGAGTAAAGGAGCAGTATTATGAGCACGATTTATGATGTAGCAAACGTAAAAGGTTTTATCCGTATGTGCAACGACGGCTGGCTGCAGGGCTGGCATGAGCGCAACGGCGGCAACCTGACCTACCGCATGACCGAGGAAGATGTTGCCGCATGCCGTCCTTTCTTTGACGAAACCCCGCGCGAGTGGGTCAACATGGGCGTTCAGGCTGATAACCTGGCCGGGGAATATTTCATCACCACCGGTTCCGGCAAGTTCTTCCGCAATGTGGAGCCGGACCCTATCCACAGCATCGGCATTGTTGAGATCAATGATAAGGGAGACAGCTGGCGCATTGTCTGGGGCCTGGCCGATGGCGCAAAGCCGACTTCCGAGTTTCCCAGCCACTTTATGAACCACAGCGTGCGCAAGGCCGCCACCAACGGTGCCAACCGCGTGATCTACCACTGCCATGCTACCAACGTAATTGCCCTGACCTACATTCTGCCGCTGACTGACCGTGATTTTACCCGTGCTTTGTGGCAGAGCGCTACTGAATGCCCGGTCGTTTTCCCGGAGGGTGTCGGCGTCTGCCCCTGGATGGTGCCCGGCGGTGCTGACATTGCCATGGCTACCAGTGAGCTGATGAAAAAATACCAGGCTGCCATTTGGGCACAGCACGGTCTGTTTGCTTCCGGCCCCGATTTTGATATTACTTTCGGCCTGGCCCACACGATTGAAAAGAGTGCTGAGATCTATGTCAAAGTTCTCTCCATGGGCGGCGGCCTGATCCGCCAGACCATCACCGATGATGACCTGCGTGCCATTGCCCATGATTTTGGCGTTCAGCTGAACGAGGAATTCCTCGACTGATTTATTCTGACATTCTCTATATTTCCCTACATATGCCTTCCGGTATTGCAGCCCTCCTGTGTGCCGGAAGGCTTTTTTGTATTACACTTGCTTTTTGCCCAAACCTGCGCTATGCTGAAAGAAAAGCAGGGGAGGCGTAATGCACCATGTTCTTTAACCACCGGAAAACCTGCGCCGCGTTGCAGCCGCCGCCGGGCCTTGGCCCGGCGGATATTGCAACGCAAAGCAGCATTTGTACAGGTGAAACCATCATCGGCTTCCGCCAGCCCGGCACGGACCGGCTTTTGCAGGCTGTTGTTGTGCACAGCCCACAGGATGTTGCCGATTTTTATCGTTCTTATGGGTTTTCTGCTCCGGAAGGAGAGAATTCCATCCCGCGCACCGTTTGATACAGTTTTGTCAATCTCGCCTGATATTTTTGCGTCAAACGCATGAATTTTTGCGTTTTTAGCCAGTTCAGACTTTTTTTGCGCAAAAAACATATGTTTTGTTCTTGCACCATTTGCAAATAATTCAAATCGTGCTATAATTGTATCTGTACTAGCGTGTGCGGGATCCACGGATACCCGGCACCAGATTGATACGGAGGTATTATCATGGACGTTTTTGAAAATTTTGAAAATCAGTTGAAAGCAAATCCTAAAACCATCGTATTTACTGAGGGCACTGATGCCCGTATCCTGTCCGCAGCATCCAAGCTGCTGGCTGGCAAGATTTTGAACGTTTTGCTGCTGGGCAACCCGGAAGCAGTCAAAAAGGCTGCTGCTGAGGGCGGCTTTGACATTACCGGCGCAGAGATCTGCGACCCGACCTCTTACCCTGAATTTGACGCAATGGTTGCCAAAATGGTTGAACTGCGCAAGGGTAAGATGACCGAGGAGCAGTGCCGCGCTGCACTGTCCAAGTCCAACTACTTCGGCACCATGCTGGTCAAGATGGGTAAGGCTGACTGCCTGCTGGGCGGCGCTACCTATTCTACCGCTGATACCGTTCGCCCGGCTCTGCAGCTGATCAAGTGCAAGCCCGGCATCAAGTCCGTCAGCTCCTGCTTCATTATGGTCCGCGGCAACGAGAAGCTGGCGATGGGCGACTGCGCCATCAATATCGATCCTTCTGAGGATGAGATCGTCGAGAGCACCGTTGAGACTGCTCATACCGCTGAGATTTTCGGTATCGACCCGAAGGTTGCTCTGCTGAGCTACTCCACCAAGGGTTCCGGCAAGGGCGAGACCGTTGATAAGATGCGCAACGCCACCCTGCGCGTTCAGGAAGCACATCCCGAACTGAAGGTTGACGGTGAACTGCAGTTTGACGCCGCCGTTGCACCGGAAGTTGGCAAGCTGAAGGCTCCCAACTCCACCGTTGCTGGCGAAGCTAACGTCTTTATCTTCCCGAACATCAACGCCGGCAACATCGGCTATAAGATCGCACAGCGTCTGGGCGGCTTTGCTGCATACGGCCCCATCCTGCAGGGTCTGAATGCTCCCATCAACGACCTGTCCCGTGGCTGCGATGCTGAGGAAGTCTACAAGATGAGCCTCATCACTGCTGCTCTGATCTGAGATTGCCGCGTAAAACTTAAACGTACATAAAAACCGCCACGAACCTGTTAGATTGGTTCGTGGCGGTTTTGTTATATTGTTTGGTTCAAATTGCTAACTTTGGCACTTGATGAGCTGTTTCTGCCAAATCAGGATTTGCCTTTTTGCGGCGGCATTTTTTCCAGGTAAACGCTGGTGGAAGGGAAGGCGAAGTCGCATCCATCCCGCTTCATCAGGTCCATGATGGCCAGATTCATGCGGCTTTTCAGTTGTAAATAGCCCGTATAATCCACCGCCGTCACATAGCAACGTACCAGAATATCCATGCTGGAAGCGCTAAATTCATTCAGGGTAACAGTCATTGCGTCCGAGCTGATCTGTGCATCCGCACTGAGCAGTTCTTTCAAATCTGCACACAGCGTTTCAACTTTTTCGCGCGGGATATCATAGGTGACACCGATCGTAAACTGCCACAGTCGGTTGGTCCGGTCAGTAACATTCTGGATGTATTCGCCACACACCTTGGAGTTTTCTACCGTAATCACTGCATGGTCCGGCGTGCGGATACGGGTGGAGCGGAACGAGATATCTTCCACCGTGCCCTCATAGCTGCCCAGAATCACATAGTCACCAATGCCAAAGGGATGTTCCAGCACCAGCGCTACCCCTGCAATCAGGTTTGACATGGTGGACTGCGCCGCCAGGGTAATACCGATACCGGCAACGCCAGCACCTGTCAGCAGGCCGGTAACGGGAATGCCCAATGCATCCAACACCGCAATGCCCGCCACAACGCCTACAACAGCTCGGAAGATATTTTCAAAAAAGCGCCCCATTGTGCGGTTGGTAGCAATATCCAGCTTGTTTTCTGCGCTGCGCAGCAAAAGGCGGCACACAGGGGCAGCCATCCATGCGCCCCAGGCAATCAGGCAGATTGCGGTTACCTGCATGATGCGCGCCAATACGCTGCGGTATGTGGGGGTGTTCAGTTCCAGCGGCAAAACCCACAGTGCAGCATAAATAAACACGGCGCGCAGCAAGATCGTTGTTGGGCTCAGGTAGCTATCCAGAATGATGCTGATCCACTGCGGCTGATGTGGACGGAATTTTTCAATCAGTTTGCCCGCAATTCTGCGGTAAACCAGTGGGGCAAACAGCGCCAGCAGCACAAAAAGTGCCATCGGGGCCACCGCCGTGACAATGCTCAACAGCGAAATCTCTCCTATTTCCATTGCAACCTCCATTTTCTAAGGCAATACCGCATAATTCTAAGTGCCGATACGGCGAGCGAGGTGCGGCA